>Ga0209700_106251_pt1 | contig 18723 bp, 3 predicted proteins | sample SiratroredBW_FD_187528 | JGI IMG/M metagenome (GOLD analysis project Ga0209700, IMG submission 187528) | Root nodule microbial communities of legume samples collected from California, USA - Siratro red BW (SPAdes) (version 2) | ecosystem: Host-associated > Plants > Roots > Nodule | place: USA...
ATTTGGAAGATGATGAAAAAAAAAAAACACCAAATAACTAAAAGAACAAATTAACAAAAAATAACTAAAAAGTTAACAAAAGAAGTTATCAAATAACTAATAGAAAAAATTAACAAAAAACAAATTACCATAACAAAAGAAAAAACAAATTAACAAAAAAATTAATGATTCAAATGGCATCATAAATGCACCTATAGCATACCACTAGAAAGATATTGAATATATATTTCTAACAAGCACAAATACAACCTTTGGAGGTTCTTAAATTGAGAGAAAACTCCCTTGAAAGTTAGGCACTTGAAAATTGAAATCTGCCTCATAACTTAGTTTATGGAAAGAACCCAGAAATCAGTTTGGGGACAGGTTTTTCGAGCTGAATTAGAAGGCTCAAATGGTAACATAAATGCACCTAATATATGTCATTGAAAATATTGTAAAACGACCTTTCCAAAGACTACTCACACACCTTCTAAAGGTTTAAGGATAGGGAGAAGGAATTCTACAAAGTTAACTAGTTAGCTGTCTCTCATGACTTAGTTTCTGGCCCAGAAACCAGTTTGGGGCACTACTTTTGGGGTGATTTCGGGTGACTAAATGATCTCATAAATGTACCCACCCTAGACCAATGGAAAGAAGGTAAAAAGATATTTCCAATGATAGCTCATGCACCTCCTAAAACTTCAAGACCAGGGAGAACGAACCTCCCAAAGTCAGCCCCAAGACAAGGTTTATGATTTTATGTGATGCCTAGAAAATATTCTAAGTTACCCATGTTGGACCCGCATTTTGACACTTATTTTTGAGGGATCTAGAGGTTTCATGAATGGGGTTATGACATATCACTGAAAAGAGGGTAAACCCAGATTTCTAACGCAACCCCCAGCTCCTCCTAGAGGTTCCTAGATCTCCTAGAAACGGCTCTCAAAGTTGGGTACTTGAGCACTGAGCTCCTGGACTGGTTTTTTGACAAGTCTCCGGTGACGGTAAAACACCACACCATGGGGTGGCGAACGGTCCTCTCCTCCTCCTTGTCTCAATGGAGGTGGAATGGAAGAGAAAGGAGGTATGTGGTAGGAAAAAGTGAGCTTGCAAGGCTTGCCAATCATCTTCTTCAATGGGACTTGCACTGACGAGCCTCCGACGAGGCTCAAAAGGAGGTTCCAAGGCATTTTCAAGTTATAAAAATGGTGGGAATGAGATGAGGGGAAAGAGACGCACCTAACGGAGACAACAAATCCGAGTTTGGTGGCGGAGCTTCGGCGAAGCCTGATTTTCTGACGAGGGCTTCTCTAAGCTTTTTTAAATTGTTCTAGGTTGTTCCGATTGCTCTGGAGGCTTTTTGGAGGTTATTAGAATGTGTTTAGGTGAAAAAACAAGGAGGAGAAGGTGTCTTTTGATGCAAAACTGTGGTGCCCAACCTTCATGAGAGCAAGCAGAGAATGGAAAAAGGATATGTGTGTGGGATGAATGTAGTTCTTTACATGGAATGAGATTGAGTGAAGTATCCGAAAGTGTGTGTGAGGCGGGATATAAATCCCATTCTTTATTTATTTTCTTTTCTTTTGCTTTTAATATAATGAAACTACATTTCTTATTCTTTTATCTTTTGCACAAACACGTTATCACATATTTTTTCTAAATTATACTGATAATCCTCTCCATACAAGATCTCAATCTCTAGTGAAGATTTGTAGCCCTCTCGTCCTCAGAAGGTCGAGGTTGCAATCTCACATTTCTTTTTCTGCAATAAGTGGCATATAACCCTGTCATTTTCATAACCGCAACATTTCAAACTTTAGCTTTTGCAACGTTTTACCTTTTTAGGCTTAGGTCTACTCATTTGAAAAGAAAATATATATATTTTAAATAAAATATTGTTAAATACAAATGTTTTTCTATATTTTATTTTAAAAATAATTTGATTAAATATCCAAATGACCACACGCGTCATGTGGTATTTAATCCAAAAATTCAAAATAATAAAAATAATAAAAAGTTTTACTACCTTGTTTAGATATTTAAATGACCACACGCGTCACACGATATCTATTACGAGGTTTTCTCTCTTTAAAATTCACGAAAATATTTTTTATTTGTAGGAGTATCGAGCACGGTCGCTTGCACTTTCTTGTACTCCTACAATTGGATCCAAAGTTTCCAAAACATATAATTTTCAAAAATATAAAATTTCCAAAAATTAGAAAATATAAAACTTTCAAAAATTAAAAAAATATCAAACACACAAACAAACAGATTTTCAACAAAAGAATTACATAACCCTGATTTTCCATCCCATATGTAAATACGTAAGAGCAAGGTCAAACCCTTATCGGGCCCTTAAAAATGAAAAATATTTTTGTTTGTTTTTATCTTTATTTTTTTCTCTTTTTGAAAAGCAAACATTTTGAAAAATCACAATCGATTTCCTTATTTAATTAAAGGTATCATCTTAGGACGGACGTTGTGGGGGTGCTAACACCTTCCCCACACGTAACCAACTCCCGAATTTGAGATCCGGTTTCGCAGACCATAGCCTTAGTTTTCGGTTTTTTAATAGTTTTCCTAATAAATTATAGTGGTGACTCCCTTTTTTCTAAAACTTTCAAAAAAATCAAATATTTTATTTCTCTTTTCAGATCATCGTCCCCCGTTGTGATTTCGGTTGCGGTAGATGGTGGTGGTCGCTCATGGCGATTCACGGAATGCCTCCGATTTGTTTTGTTAGTTACTTTCTTTGTGATTTCTTGCAATTTTATTTAAAGAAGAAAAGGTAAGGGCAGAAGATAGAAAATTTTCTAATTTCTTGCAATCTTCTTTCCTTACCTTTTCTTCTTCAAAGAAAATCGCAAGAAATCAGAAAGAAGTAACTAACAAAACAAATCAGAGGCATTCTGTGAATCGCCATGAGCGACCACCACCATCTATCACAACCGGGATTGCAACGAAGGGACGGCGATCCTAAAAGAAAAATAAAATATTTGATTTTTTTGAAAATTTTAGAAAAAGAGAGTCGTCACTATAGTTTATTATCAAAACTATGGAAAAATCGAAAATTAAGGCTATGGTCTATGAAATCGGATCTTGAGTCCTGGACTCGACTACGTGTGGAGAAAGTGTTAGCACCCCACAACGTCCGTCCTAAAACTGTACCTTTAATTAAATAAGCAAACTGAGTGTGATTTTTAAAAATGTTTATTTTTAACAAAGAGAAAAAAATGAAGATAAAAACAAACAAAAATATTTTAGATTTTTAAGGATCTGACAAGGGTTTGACCTTAATCCTATTAATTTCCATCTGGGATGGAAAATAAGGGTTACTTAATTCTTTGGTTAAAAATCTGTTTGTTTGTGTGTTTGATATTTTTTTAATTTTTGAAAGTTTTATATTTTTTTGTGATTTAAAAATATTATGTTTTTATATTTTCGTAGACTTTAGAGGGAAAAAAATTTATGTTGGATACCGTTTGATTGCACGGTCTCTTGATTATCTAAACGAAATAACAGAATTTTCTAAATTAAATTCCGCATGATACGAGCTGTCATTTGGATATTTAATCGAATTTTAGTTTTTGAAAGAAATTCAAGAACCTTCTAATTTCTAATTTTATTTAGTAATGAAATTTTTATTTATTTTTAAAATGTGTTTTTTATTTTATTTAGAAAACTCTGAGAGTGAAAAATAAGAAAAGGGGTGATGCAAACAATAAAAGATAATGTTGGAAAACTGTGATGTTAATAAGAAGGCAGGGGTGTTAATAGCTATGTGAAGGGCCAACACAACACATAGGGAATGAAGTTATGAAACTTAGGGGTGTGGATAGTGATCCTATTGGTCCAATCCATTATTCATACCTAGGTTAGGGTTTGGCAAGAAACCATGGATGGTTTCCTTTGTAGGTGACGGTGGCTTGATCATGGAGGTGGGGTGACGACATTGGAGCTGTCGATGGAGGGAATCGACGACGGCGAGCCCAAGGAGGAGGAAGTGCATGGCTAGTCGTGGTGGAGTTGCATGGTGTCATGCTTCTAGGCAGTTGCAACGACTGCCCCAATGAGCAACGTGGTGGCGGAGCTACTCATGGAGGGCATCTATGGTGGCTGGCTTCTGACGGAGAGGGAGGTGACGGTAAGAGTGTGGCTCTCTGTGGCAGCGTTATTTTGGGTTGTGAGGCGTTGTAGGTGAGTTTTGTGATATGAGAAAAATGTGAGCATTGGTTGGGAGGTGTGGTAGATGGTGGTGGCTGTTTTATAGCTGGCAAGGAGGTTTTTCTTTGGAGCTCATGGCGGTGGAGAGTGCATGGCTGCCCATGGTAGTGGCAGCGGTACAGACTGAGACGACGAGTGAGGGTGTGGTTCGTTGTGGTTGTTTTGTGATTTTATATTTTTGGAGTTTTGTGATATGTGTTCTCTTCTTATGGAAGTGAAGCGCAGAGAGGAGCCTCTTGTGTCCAGAGTAGGACGTGAGGGAAATGAGAGTGTGCCAAAGTGAGTGGGATGAAAGCAAATAGCGGTGAGTTTGGATGGGGAGAAGTTTTATGGGGTGAGCTTGGTGTTGCTTACTATGGTGACACAGTCAGGGTGAGTGGTTACTATGTGTATTTGGAGGTGCATGGGAGATACGGTGGTTGTTCATGGCGTACGTGGGATAGTTTGTGGTGTAACTTGAGGGCATAGGTATGGTGGGTGTGTGTGGGCTACGCTGGAGGAGTATGAACGTGAGGATTTCTCTTTTTTTGTATTTTTTTGGTGTTTGATACATGGAAGAGGTTGAGTTAAGAGTGTGATGGAAGAGCACGTTGTGCATGGATAGGGAGCGGAAGGTGGAGGACTGCGTGAGCATTTTAGAGATGGGAACTTAAGTCCCTATTAGTGTCTTGGTGGCTATTATGAGGGTGATATTGCATACGCGGCTGGAAGCCATGCGGGGCAGTGAGAGTCTCCATAAGAACGGCGGTTTGGATAATTATGTGGAGGGAGCCGATGATGAAGCTTAATGGTGTCGGGTGTTAGAGCTAGTGAAGATCTTCTAAAAAGTGTTGATTTGATGAAGAAATTCCTTAAAGACACTAGATTCTAGGTTTGGGGTAGTTCTTACTTGGTTTAGGTCTTTCATGCATTAGTTTGTGTCAATCTATCAATTGCTTGCATTGCTCTTACTCAAGTTTAAGTGAAAATATCATTTTAAAAACATTTTAAAAAGTAAGTGTTGTTGACCCAAATTCAACATGTTAAATTTCAAAATCAACCTGTTAAATTTTTTACAGTTCTAGGTTGGCACGTTTTTAAAGCCCAGCAGCGTGTGTTTTGGCACATGACTTCAAATTGAATTAGGCTTTCACTGATTTTGAAAAGATTTGGAGAGAGTTTCTTTGAGAGAAAACCTACTATGAGAAAGAATTACAATTGTTTTCAAAACTCATCAAAATTTCTCACACTTGAAGAAGAGCTTTGCTTGAATTTGATTGATTTGTGTGGCAACTGCATTCTTGGGAAGATAAGTGTTCTTCCTTGGTGATTTTGATTGTGTTTGGCTGCTGCATTTGTGAATTTTTGAATTATGTTGTGTTCTTGGGTAGTTTCTTGATTAGGGTTTGCTTAATAGGTGTGATTAGGCATTGCAATTTGGTGAAACTTGTAATTCAATTGTTGTATTGTTGTGGTTGTATTCAAATTTGCAGTGGGGTACTACATTTGCACTGTGAGTGTGCATCTTGTGTGGTGGGGAGCTGCACAATGGGTAGAAGACAATCTTGTAGGGTTCACGATTGGGTCTTATGTGATTTGATATGTAAACTTTAATTGAATTAGTGGAAATCCTTGCAAGAGGTTGCAAGGGACTGGACCTAGCCCAAGTGGTTGGGTGAACCAGTATAAAAAACATCTGTGTGATATTCTTCTTCCTTGCTCTTTTAATTTTTGAATTACATTTGTGTCATATTCAATTATGCAGTCAAGAACAACCTGTTCAATTTGAAGAACAACCAGTTGAATTCTGGGCAGATTTACAACCTTCGTTCTCACCTGAGTTGTCATCCAAAACTGCAGTAGTCTCATGAATGGAAGAAGGGGAGAGATCTTGGATAGGCACCAACTAGTAGTTATAGAGTCCTTGTTCTCGTCCATCTCATTATCTTCAGGGACACTATATAACAAGACCGCTTGGGGGACAACTTGCCAGAAGGACTCCGAGTGGACTATCAAAACATAATCCTTAAGCTCGTTCACCTCCAACTCCAATTGCACCATCTCGGACACTGTTCCATCGTGGGTGAAGGCGGCTTCGGCAAGGTTGCCCTCGGCGCGTTTCAACTCAACAGTGAGTCTCTCTTTCTTTCTCAGACTCCTCAAACTTCACTTTGAAGGCCTCGCGTTCAGATTCATCCATCTGCAATGCCTTGCCCTATACCGAGTTAGCGTCCAGAGTCGCCTTCAAGGAGTCGCTTGATGTCGCCAACTCCTTCCTCAGCTTCGCCACCTCGGACGACGACCCCTTGGACCACTCTGACCTTAGTGCCTTGGCGAAGGCAAGAGCGCAACTCTACATCTCCAAAAAGGTGTTGTCAATCTCCTCAGTGGAGACGACGGTCAGCGCCCCCCTTTCTGCCAAGGAAAGTAACATAATAACGCCTTGAAGAACCCTAAGTCAGGGTCGAAAAGTTGTTCAGCATTGTTTGGCCCTGCTTATGGAACCTCCAACCGAGGCCTCTTTGGAGAATGGCGAGAAGAAGAATGCTTCTTTGTGCGATCCTTCTTCTTAGCTTTCTTGTCAGTCATGGGAGGAGGTCGAGATCGACATAGGTGGGTGAAGAGAATGGTTTGCAGAGGGTTGGCAAAGCCCGACCCCTTGTCGGCTTGAGGCCCTCTCTCAGCCTTGATTTTCTTTAAGCGCTCCATGAAGTTGCCGCCTTGTTGAGCAATGATACCTAAAAGACAATAAGCAATTCAGCAAAGCTAAAGCCGACCACTGATCGGTCAGAAAGAAAACAAACAAACATACTCTTCAAATCCACTTAACGCTGAGAAGTAAGAAAAAGCTTAAGAATATTCCAAATCGGAAGGCGCCAGGTAAACTAATCCAAGATATCAAACATCTTCTTGTCGTTCTTGGTCATGGATGACCTTAGCCGGGAGAGATAGCCGGCAGGATCTCGGGTCCAATACAAAAGAAATTTGGGTGTTTTCCCATTAAAGAAATAATGTCTCCCGGCAGGCCAAATAGAAATTTTCAAAAAGGCATTCTTAAAGTATTTGTTAGAAGAGCAAAAGGGAGTGAAGAGAGCAGCCCCTGATTGGCTTACTAACGACAACCATCTAACCTGATAAGAGGGGCGAGAATTGTAAAAATGTCAAAATACATGAGGAGATGGTTTGAGCCAAAACATCTCTGCCAACACACGGAAGGCATAAAGAGACTCTCAGGAGTTGGGGTGCAGCTGAGTAGGAGCAACGTTCAGAGTGTGGAGCACGCCCATGGTGAACTCGTCAAAGGGGACACGCACATGCGAGTTTGTGAAGAGGCATGCATACATGAAGAAGAAGTCGGAGTCGTGATCTTCTCGCCCATGACAACATTATCAACAGCAGAGCATCGCTCAAAAGAAATTGCACCGTTCGGAATGTCGTCGACAAAGATACGATATGCCGCCACATAGCTCTCCACCATAGAAGACCATTGGTATTTGGAAAAATGGTGTGTGACATGCGAACTCGCCCATTTATATCCCGCTCTACGGGCCAGATCGTCTTCATCAACCTCTGCGGCCAGCCCAGATGCAACATCAACATGATCCTCTCACACCTTAGACTTGGATGCCTCCTCAGACATACCGATTGACTCGTGAGAGTCTGCCTTGTGGGCGGAGCTCATAGACAAAATGCTACTTGTAGAGTCAGTAAAATAGAACGGAGACGAAGACGAGGATGACATAATTACCTCTTGGAATGAATGCCTTGCACCTAGCCACTCTCGCGCCATGAATATCAGATAATGGATGTCGGATATCAAAGCTACGATCCCTCAGGTGGAGAACTGAAATTAGCATCTCTATAAATACAACCTGCATGGCCCCAAGAAAAGGTATGTTAATCTAACTCTAATATTATCCGTCCGACATCCGTGTACTGACTTTGGCATCAGAGTGTCTTTTGCAGGTGTCCTCCTTGTCTCTCTTTGAAGACTGAGATCTACCTTCGACGTCAAAGATTGTATTGGAAACTGGTGATCATTCCCAAGACCAAAGACTGTCATCAAAACCGAAGATCCTTCAGGTTTTCTTAGTGAGAACTTTATTTAATAGTTTGTGAGAATTTGATTATTTATTCATAGTGTTTTTTTAGTTTTTTTTTCATTTGAATGCAATGACTTCAGACATAAATAGTTCGATGAACATTATCATCAACCCTATTTGTGTAAAAAGTGATCAATAGAGATAATTTACAAAAGATAATACTTAACAAATGACTTAAGTCAGTGATCACTGGTCTCTTAGTTGTCTCAATTATGAGAAAGTACACTTTTAATAAAAACTAACATTATGTATTTAAAACATGCTAATAACTTTTTTTAATCAATTATTGATGTTCTATGTACAACTAGTACTTTTTCATAGATATTTTTCGAACTAAATTTTAAATATAATTTGCAATACTACAAAAAGACAAAGCCCTTTTTACATTAATTGTTATTTAAGCGATGTAAAAATTATTTGTATACGAGATGATAAAAGAAAGAGAGTATAGATGTAAAAATAAATTTTCCAATTTGAAACCTAAACTAACATGTGGTTGTGTTGTAACTTTCAATTTTTTAAAATATAATCTTCTTTATAATTGACAAAATTAGTATGTACGATAAAACTTAAAATTAGACGTGAACCTATAAAATATATAATATTAATTTTTTTGTCAAACTTGTTATCTAATATTAATAAATAATTTATTTTAAAAAAATTTCAAAAATATACTTAGACAGTCAATATATTATATGAATATTGTATTTAATAAGACGTTATTTTTGTTAATTACTATATAAATTTTTAATATATAATTTAACTGTCTATCATTGTATGGTTAACTTGCTTTTACATTATCATCATTTATGTTAGTTATGATTTTTAAGTAATGATCACTCAAGTGATTAAGATTTTCAAGTGGAATACGAAAAGATATTGTTTTGGATTACATTTTGCTCAAGTGGTTGAAATATCCTTCAAACAAAATAGATATATTTTCTTGTGTATGTTGAAGAAATTGCTCAAGTAAAAGTAGCTAAATGAATATGTAAAACATTATAGTGATGTTGTTATATTTTAATTATATACTTTTATACATATTTTTGCTTATATCATCTACCAAAGGTGATGAAATTAATTATATATTATAAAAAAATGATATATAATTAATGATGAAATAGTATTTTACTCTCAATACCAAAAAGTATACGGATGAGGGAAATACGTTCATGTGATGACCACATTTACAATTACATGAAACTCTCGGGTTTAGCCCTCGAACTTGGGGGCTAGTGTATTGTCAAGGCCAAAAGGTACTCGATCAAGATGGAGTGGTGAAGGCTTTGACCGACATAAGTTCGGTTGTCGTTTAACACCCTGATGCCATCTCACCGACAGTCACGGACAATAGCAGCCTGCACAAAGTTGTTGTGATCCAGAACCTCAACCAATCGCAACATCTTCATACAGGTTTGACCTCAATAAATACAATGCGCATAAACCCATAAAAGGTATGCAATTCCAATCTTAAACTTTTTGTCTGATATTCGTATATTGACTTGGAAATCGAAACGCTTTTTACAAGTATCTTCCCCTTATCTTGTCGAGACCAAAAACCACACACGAGATTGAAAACCACACGTTACCAAAAATCACATATAAAACTAAAAACTACGTCCAAAACCAAATATTCTCCATACTTATTAACATGTCTTTTTTAGGTGCAAGATCATGTTGAATATATATATAACAAGCCTGATTTAATATGGATAGACCTAAAGATAATGATTAAGTAACTTTACATGATCAAATATGCAAAAGATTCTTAGAGTTAGAGTAATATATTCTAACTTTATTTTATTTAATAACGGCATTACAATCATTACAATAGTAAATACTATAAAAATAAAATAAAAAATAAAAAAACTTACATATAACTTCTCACACTAACATAGAAAAAAAAAATCAGTTAAAGTGGTGAATTGAAAATATATATGATATCACAATTTTAACGCCTTCTTATATTTAATGATAATATATATGGCTAGATGTCATCCATAGGACCTATATCTATATATTATATATATAACGCTTGGCGTATTTTAATTAATCTGAGCTTACGTATAAAATTAGCATAGCATTAATTGGGATTGGCAAACAAGCCCCGACTAATACGGGGAAAAGAGTTTTGCAAAATAAATATAGGTAAAAGAGGATTGTATATATGTAATTCAACCCTGAGGTTTTCAGTACTTAAATAATCAAGATCAGGGTGATTGATATTTTAGTATGTATATTTATACGCCTTAATATTTTTAATTTTTTAAAGATCTGTTCTCGTTCACTCTAAAAGGGTAAATTTTGTTGTATTTTATCATTCAATCTTTCCCTTTTTCAAATACATCTCCTGAAAAAAAATATATCCAGAATCCATTTTTTTTATTAATTGTATTTAAACTACTTCTTAGAAATATATTTCTATAATTTCAACAGTTTTAAGGAAATCATAAAGCATAAGGAATTTTGTAATTACATTTATATCTTATAAAAAGAATAAATTAATATTTTATACTATTAAAATAAACATAATCAATTGATCGTTTTGTATTAATTTTCTTAAACTTTCCTCATCGATGTACCCGAAGAGAAAAACTTAAATCCTTACCTACCAAATAATTGTTTTAATTATATTCGTAGATATTCGTGGTTGGTGGAGCAACCATGAAAATTATAATACTTTTAACTGAAGAAAAAAATAACAATACGAAGAGGAGACAAAATTCAGTAACATGTGTTCTTTTGTTCTTATTTGAAGAGGTCACATAATTAAAGATAAAACACTATGAATCAATAAATTCTGCTTTTATATATAATTAGATATTTTATTTATATAAATTTGATATTTTTTAACTCGAATTGAATTAGAAATTCAGCTGATTTACCCAAACCTTTCATCTTGATTCTTCTTTTCCCTAACATGTTCAATCTCTGACCTCACTTTTAATTTATTTTTTGATTTTGAATGTGATAACAGGTTATATGGATATAATTATTTTGAAATGTTGAATTTATACTTTTACGATTTTTATATACCTTAAAAAGAAACTACTTACTTTACTTACTACGCATTTATTATAGTGAAGAAGATTTACAAAAAAAATAGTATAAATTCTTTCATAATTTATTTAAATTGGTAAATTTTAGAAAAATTATCATATAACGGTTTTACAATAAAAAGAGTTTTAAATTTTTCAGTTAAGTTAAAGTTTGTTGAAATTTATCTTTTTTTAATAAATAAATATATAAAGTAAAGTATTAGATATGATTTAACTATTTGGAAAATGATATTTGACATCACAGTTCGTGTAACCCCCATTTGACATTCTTACGTATTATATGGGTCTCACCAGCAAAAGAAAGAATGTGTGCACATATAAATATGACAAACTACTTATATGTTTACACCCTATCAAAACTATAAATGCAATTGTTTTCTACACTATACAAACTGCTTTCTACACTTAGCAAATTCTTAATATACTAATAATATTTTTACCATTTTTATTTTAAAATTGACTTAGTAAATAAATTTTTCTCTCTCTTTAATGGATATTAGCAAACTTTATTGATAAATAATAAAAAATAATTTAACGGTTTCTCTTTCTCTCTAGATTGTCAATAGAATTAGCAAACTCTATTCATAAATAATAAAAAATAATCTAACGGTTTATCTTTTTCTTTGGATTGTCAATTGATATTAGCAAACTTTAGATAAATAATAAAAAATAATCTTATAAATATTATAAAATATCTATATTTTTTTCCAACAAACACTGAATCTGTTATAAAAAACTAAATATTTAAAAACAATATCTTTAATTGAATTTTTAAAAATAATCAAATAAGTTGTAAATATTTTAATAGCAAAATACTAATAAAAAATAAAATAAATAATTGTCCATATGTATCTTTCAGGAAACAAAAATAAATTTTTTTTAATAATATTATACATATTACAGAAATGTTTCTGCATGTGTGAAAGAAAAAAAATTATTTAATAAATAAATTTTAAAATAAATTATGTGAAAGAAAAAAATTATTTAATAAATAAATTTTAAAGTAAAAGTAATAAGAACATTATTGGGAAGATAAAAAATATTCGAGTTTTTGTTTAGGTGCCGGAAGTAAGTTGTGCTTTTGAGAACATATTTTCGAAGTTACTTTTTGGTAACATATTTTCAGAATTGTTTTTCTAAATATATTTTCAAAAAATAATTTCCAAAATATATTATGAAATTTGTTTTCCTAAACATATTAAAAAAAGATATTTTGATTTTTTTTTCGAAAATACATTCATAAATATCATTTTAAATAATTGATGGTGCAGAAAGCAATGGAGTGCCTGAAGTAATCTCTTACCATTAATTTTGTACTTAAACATGCTACGGCCATTTGTTCCTGCATCTGCATCATTTCAATATGCACCTTTATCGGATGGTGAAATGACCAATTTATTCTTAATAAAATATGTATTTTAAATTTAAATTCTTTCATCTTCTCCACTTCATCATCTTCTTCTTCATATAGCAGTGGTGCATCCCTCTTTGTTGGTCCTTCTTAATAAATATATAATAAAAACTACAGTGGTACAGATTGAAATTATAAGGGTGCAGGAAGAAATGGCCCCGCTGGGACGTCTTGTTTACATCTAGGCTAAGCCCAAATTTCTTTTACGTTATTCTCTTTAATAAAAAACAATAACAAAATCACAGAAAAATAAAGTCATTTATCACAAATATAAAAATGACTTAAAATAAATTATTTAGTTTAAATAAAAATAAATTCCATATTGTCAATGGAATATAATACAACGTCTTCTTTTTCTTAGAATTTTGTAAGATATAAATTGTGACAATCCAATGCAAAGATGTGTTTCAATTTCTTTTCACCATCCACAATAATTAGAAAACAAACGAGTTCTATGATTATTTTTACTCCATTGATTTCTAGCTTACATTTTCATGTTTAAGGTTGGAAATAATAATCGAACAAAGTTATACATCAATAAAAAAATTATGAAATATTAAAATGAAGTAACCAGTGAGATTTCATCTAATTATTTCTTAATTGGGGATTATCTTTTTCCATTAAAATAGTATAAAAGTTCTAAAAGAATGAGTAAAACATGCATTTGGTTATTGTTTAACACCCTATACCTAACTCCCCAATGCTTTTTTTATTGATTCCCTCAACAATATAGATTAAAATAAAATAAACTTTGACTATAGATAAGAACATAATTACTCCAAGTTGGTGTTCTTGATCGAACGTGAAAGCAACATTTGTGTGCAGTCTCACGCTTAATAACAAACAGAACACAAAGAGCAAAGTCTACCCTTAATTTTAGTCACAAAAAAAGATAAAACATGCATTCCATTTCAAATACAAATCATTTAAAAATAAGCACATTGATTACTGGTAAAAAAAAATTAATTAAGGACACATATTTTCCCAGAAGTTCATATCTCATTTACTATATGCCTTGTTATTTTAAGTATTAAGCTTGAACACTCTATAAAAACGTGTTTTTTCTGTATTATTTATTTTTTACTGGAGACCCAATGATAAACTTTATTAAAGTGCATTTTGTCTCTTACTAATCTGTCGATTAATCTGGTATAAACAGGTTCAACATAATTCAAACTCCGGAAAACATATTCTGAATTATCTTTTGCATTTTTTTGACATTTGACATAGACAAATCATTGTCAAAGACTCGTGATGTATACGAAAATCGATAAAAGACAAAAGCAATATATTTGTTCGCTTCTGCGTTTTATTCACATTCGGCATAAACACTGTCAAAGACTGATCAGGTATGTTTGACATGTTAAACAGCAAAGAATTCTATTTAAATATATAAAAATCGTAACTATTTAACTTCTTAAAAATACATTAAAACTTAAAAAGACCACCTTAAACATTAATTTGAAACCAAACACGTTATTAAAGTCCAGTACTGTCAAGATGTTGCAAAATATAAATATGTATTAACAATAGAGAGAGATCATTATGCAGAAATTCATGTAACGAGTTATTGTATAATTAAAAGGGATAAATGAAATAAAGTGAAATGCAATAAATGATATAATAAAATAAACCATCATATGAATTATTGAACAAGTAACGTAAATTTTAGTGAACGAAAAGTGTCAGTAACAGTTAAATATATTTCATTTCTGATTAAAATATGATAAAAACTAAAAAAATAAGTGAAAGAATCACTTGGTGTTTTGTAAGTAGAGAAGTTATTAATTTTTTATGTTGTTTAAATTGAGTAACGCAAAATGAATAGAAAAGCACAAAAACATATAAGTCCATGATAATATATTTACAACTAGTGTAAAGTTGGCCTATTATACCATCAAATTTATGTTAGATTATAATAAATAAGAGGTAAAAGATGTATAGTAACATTTTTTTTTTTTAAATAAAGTGGAATTTGTTAATGTCTCAAAAGAGTATGATGCAGGATTATTTAAATCAAAGCATAGTGTTTTCATTTTTCTCGTTCTTTTTATCCTTTTCGTTTTCTTCTTTGACAACGATATTACTGTATCTACGTGGAGCTTTTGGAAGTCATTTTCGAATTGGTTGTTATGTGTGATTTGTGGTAAAGAATGCATCTCGATAATTTTGATGGAACATTTATAGGTCTAAGTGTGTCCTGACTTACGTATTGTATATTTCCATTGCATTTATTTTTGGGATCTCAACGAAACCAATAAAATGTATGAATGTTTCTATTAAATTTGTTTTTGTAGGTTGTTAATGTAACTTTTGTTTAATTTAAAATGTATTATTTAATTCCTTAAATTTTAAATTTGAATGTTGAAATTAACTTTTTTAAAGAATGAGTATTATAAGATGATTGTATTATAATTTAGAATTTAAGAATAACATAAATTATATGGACTATGTAATTAATTTAGTCTTTTTATATCTAACTTAATTATTTAATTATCGTTTAGAGATTACAATATAGAGAATTTATAAAATGCAATTTAAATTAAATATAGAAGTAAGATGTATTATAATATGTCTGGGTAATATCTTTTTGTTTGTTGTATTAATTTTATTTAAATTAAACATTATTTTCATACACACATCCAATGAACCTTAATTTATGTTTAGTTAAACATTAATAAAATGTTATATTTTTTCAAACAAGTTACAATTATTACTCGTCAACTCCTTTTTAAAACCTTTTAGTAAATAAAAGTGATAACAAAATATCACTACTATATGCATTCAGAAAATAATATAAAATAATTTCAATAAAAAATCCACTAAATTTAGAGTTAGACTTAATATATATATATATATATATATTAACAAATTATAAAACTATCCAATCCAAAAATTCAAAATCTATATACAAATGATTAAATAAAACAAAAATAAAGATCACTCAATACAATATCTCATTTATATAGGTTATGAACTATTATTATTAACAATACAATATGTGAGTTGTGTAATTAAACGTTTCAAGTTTTGGTTTACAAATCCAACAAATTAAAAGAAATTCGAAAGCTTACGTTGAATCATATCATATTCTAACTAATGGACTAACTAGTGTGAATTTTGGATTTTTTTCTTTATCTCATACTCAATTTATGTATGTTATAATATAAATTTGTAAAACGTAGATATGCACTTTCTACATTAAATATTATGTCAAACAAAACTTGACATCTTCTACATCTATATTCTAAACATAATTAATTCTAAATATATATCTAACATAAAGAAAACCTCCTTTTTGTGCTAGTGTTACACGCGATGAGTTTTTCTTTTCTTAGTCATCAAACTTTTCTCTCATCTCAAGCAATAAAAGTTTATTTAATATATACTTTATATTTCCAAAATTACTTTAAATTTTAAACAAATTCAAACTTAAATGTATTGAAAACGTGTGTGAAAATAATGTTTCTGGATCTTGTTTATAAGCGGAATCCTTATCATATCCGAGATAAGATATCACGCTTGACATGACCGACACATCAACGTTGTCCATTCGACATCACTAAACATGTTCAAAACCAAGCATGACACTGCAAATTTCGAGAAAGTTGGCGTTGAACAATGAAATGGCACGCAGAGTTCAATTTTATTATGGTTTTCTTCTGCTGACATTAATATAAAAGCTCATGCTTTCGGCCAAGGCTTGATAAAAAAAAGCTATGACTTTATGCAGAAGACAAAAACAAAGCAACAGAGAGAACCTGCATAAGAATAAACGTTGCAAAGACACGTATAAGCTGACACGAACACATGTTATTTTATTTATTTTATTTATTTATTTATTTTATTTAGTTTTTGTGCAGCAAACGTAGACATTGTGTTGGATTATTGGGTTATTCCCCAACAAAGTTAGGTCTTCCATGAGTGGCATTAGATTGTAAGAAAGTGAAATCATGACATGTGATTAATTAGTGAGTAGAATCTGGTAAGAGTGTCATGATCATAAGTGAAGGTCACTAATATGTTATTCTTTTCTCCAACATATATAGTTTTAAATTGGAGAGCCCACCACAGTATTACAATCTATTTTATTCATTATTGATTCTCTCTCAAATTATTTGGTAGAATCTCTGCCTCCCGTAAATTAAATGTATTATTTTTATTAATAAAATTTAAAATGAATTAGTTATGATATTTAGTTTATTTTAAAGTTTCTAGTTTGAATTTGATATATACACCATGATTGAAGTAGACCATGATAACATTATATTATCATATTGTTTTCATTAATACACTGTTATACACTAGATATTACTGCTTTGAACGTATTTAGTATGATTGAGGTGTTACACTGTATTTTCAGGAAACTATATAAATTTAAATTTTGATATACCTAATTATCAATGTGAGTATATGTGTTACACTAATATCCGTGATTAAAGAAAATGTGAGGACATGTGGAAAGATTCTAATTAAACCGATAATGAAATCAAACTAACTATATAAGTGAGAGATTGGCATGGCTTTATAAGTTAATTGTGTAAATTAAGCTAACCAAAAGAATAAAAAAAAACATCTGAGAAGAAGTACTGATATTTACTTCAAGTATTTTTATGGCAATGATTATAGACAAATAGCGGAAATACAAGAGTTGTCGTTTATTGAAAGCTTTAAGAAAATAATAATCAGACTTATTATTAAATATTGCAATACCAAATGTTATAAAAAAAAAAACAAAATTTCTAAAGTACATCTTAAATTATATTTTGTTTATTTAAAAGGTTACCGTTCTCTTACATTAAAGAAAATACTTATATTTAAAAGACAAAGCCTTTCTACATTAGTTGTTATCGATGTAAAAATTGCTTTGTATACCAGATGATAAAAGAAAGAGAGTATTTGACATTAAATAGATGTAAAAGCAAACTTTCCAATTTGAAAATAAACTAATATTTTGTTGTGTTGTAACTTTCAAATTTTTAAAATATAATATTCTTTATAATTTACAAAATTAGTATGTACGATAAAACTTAAAATTAGACGTGAACCTATAAAAATATATAATATAATTTTTTTTTATCAAACTTGTTATCTAATATTAAGAAAGAATTTATTTTAAAAAGAGATTTGCAAAAATATACTTTGACAGTAAATTTATTATATGAAAGTTGCATTTAATAAGATTTTATTTTTGTGAATTACTGCATAAATTTTTAATATATAATTTAATCAACGTGTAGTTGACTTATTTTTATATTTTAATAGTTTATGTGTTAGTCATAATTTTTAAGTGATGAAGACTTAAGCGATTAAGATGTTGCAATGAGTAGGAGTTAAGAAGATATTATTTTTAAATTGCATTTCACTGAAGTGGTTGAAATATTGTTCAAATATAATACATGTTTCTTGTTGAAGAGATCATTAAATTGAAAAAAAAAAGTAAAAATTTAAAAAGTTATAATGATATCGTTGTATTTTAAATATGTACTTTTATATACATGTATTGTATAATCTACAAAAGGTAAAATTAATTATATATTATAAAATGATATATAATTATAATTAATGATGAAATACTGAAATAATGTACATTAACATGTCTTTGTTGGATGGTAGATTATGTTGGAATATATATATATATATATATATATATATATATATATATATATATATATATATATATATAATAAGTTTAATTTAATATAGATAGATCTAACTGAATTGTATGATATAATTAAGTACCGTCTTTTAGTGATGTAGAAATATTTAGAATAATATATTTTAACTCTATTGTTATCTAACAGCAAAAAGACTTACAATAATAAATACTTCAAAAAGAGACTTATATATATAACTTGTGTATCATATCATGAAACTTACATATAACTTGCGTATCATATCATGTGTAAGTTTGATTTCGTAACAGAAATTTAATCTCACGCCAACATAAAAAAAAACAAAAAAC
>Ga0209700_106254_pt1 | contig 18713 bp, 6 predicted proteins | sample SiratroredBW_FD_187528 | JGI IMG/M metagenome (GOLD analysis project Ga0209700, IMG submission 187528) | Root nodule microbial communities of legume samples collected from California, USA - Siratro red BW (SPAdes) (version 2) | ecosystem: Host-associated > Plants > Roots > Nodule | place: USA...
TGATTAATATTTATGACAACAATAATATTATTATATTAATAATAATAATAACAGTATTAATAAAAATATTAATAATCATATTATTAATGTTAATAATAATAATATTTATAATAATAATAATGTTAATAATAATAATATTAATAATACTATTATAATAATAATATATTAAAATTATCATATATTTTTTAATGATATGTTTTGGTTATATTATAAAAACAGTTGATTTTTAATAAATTACGATATTGTAGTTTTTATTGTTTTTAAAGTGCTAATATCTACAAATAAAATAATAACTTTATATAATTATTTTTTGCCCATAGCACATTGTAATGTTGACATGCTCCATATAAAATAATTCGATTTTTTTTCTCCTAACGTTGATTTGATTTTTCTGGATCATGTGATACTTTTTGTTAGTTCCCTTATAAGGGAATTCACTTTCTTTATATAACAAGTAGAGTTGATTAAATAAAGGTAAGTAGTATTTACTGGATTAGGATTTTCTAATTTTGTGATTAAGTTAAAAGTAATGTATAATTTTAGACTTTATGAACTATATATTTGATTTTATTACAAATTTGAAATTTGATTTTATAACTAATAATTGTTATAGACTTTAAGATTATTTAGATTAAGAAAATTAGATAGAAATTGAGTTAAAAATTTGTAGTAAATATAATTGATGTAATAAAATACATTTTATATATATATTTTTAAAAGTTCATAAAATAAATTTTTGAAGATAAATTGATATGAAAAAAATTAAGATATAAATCAGGGTTAAAATAAATTTTAAATTAAAAAATACACCAAATCTTAATAAATAAAAATTATATTTAATAATAATAGTATATTAAAATAAATTACTTTACAATATCCAATTTTAAATTTATTAATTATGTTTTAAGTATTATTTTTATATCTGTATTTAATTGTATTTTATTTCAATTATTATTTTAGTGTTTTTAATTATCTATTTTTTATAATATAGAAACAATTATAATAAATATTTAATTATTTATTTTTATTATATTAAAACTTATACAAATAAATATCAACAATATAATAATTAAATTAATAATAACAAATTACGTAAACTTAAATAATAATAAAACATTTATACACATAATTAATTATGATCTTAAGATAATTAATTATATGCATATTTTTTTATAAATTTTATTTTCAATAATTACGGAAAGTTAAAATTAAGATTTTTGTATTTTTACATTTTTAAATATATTAATTTTTATACTTTGTTTTTCTTTTAATATGTGTAAACAGTATTTGAATGAGCTCATAATACTCTTAAAAACACTAAATTTTTAACTGATATATATATATATATATATATATATATATATATATATATATATATATATATATATATATATATATATATATATATATTTGTTTATTTATTTATTTATTGTGGATGTAGTTTGACATTTTTCGTTCCAGCTTATTATAATTATGAATTTATTAAAACTCGGATAAGATTCAACTAAATGAGTGAATGTGGGTCACACAAATAAACAAATAATAATATGTGGATACATATAACTTTCAGTTAAATGATTAATTTTTAAAATATATCAAAAACTCCTTTTACTTTAATCATGCTAAAATATTTATATTAAGTCTATAAACATAAATATGGAATATCTGATTATGATTTATTTAAAATTTAATGAAAGAAAATAAATCTAATATATAATTACAATTCAATAATTAGATTAATAAAGTTATTCTCTATAAGAATAATTATTGATGATTTATAAATTTATCAGGATATAATTAATATATTTAACGATAAAGAAAGAAAAAATAAGGAGGCAGTAAAGAAGTTTAGAATCCGGTGGGCAAGCCGCGGAGAGAGGTGGCGGTTCCGATGGGCAATCCTTTTTTTTTTTTTTACTTTTTTTTTCAATAAAAATAATTATTTGGCAGTTGTGGTAGAAGCCTGATGGAAGCCACTGTTGAATTTTCTCTTCTTCTGACTTCTCTGCCTATAAAACAAATCCCCACTCTCTTTCTCTCTTTGTATTCATTCCTTCTTTCCCTCATTCTTTCACATTTCACAATACCTTCTTTCAGACCCTCCACTTCTTTCACCCTTCCTCAATTCTCTTATCTGTAAGTATTCACACACCTTTCTCTCTCACTCTCATGGGTTTTATTTGATTGTTTTCTTAGCCTCTTGCTTTCATCTGGGTTTTCAAATCTGCTATAAAAAATCTTTCTTTTTCTGAAGTACCGGGAAAAGATTTGTTTTTTAATCGACCCTTTGCTTTGGGCTTCTTCATAGTTTCCAGCGATGGTTTTGTTTGAGGAGGCATCATCTGAATGAACTTTCTTTGCAGAGGTTTATGTTCAAAGCTGAAACCTAGTATTCAGTTTTCTGACCCCTCTTATTCAAAGTTATGGAATTTGGAATCTTCTTCTGTTTGCCTTAAATGTTACTGTAATTTTTCATCTGTTTAATTCGTCTGGGCACAACAAGGTTTGTTTGTTTGTTTTTTTTCTTCATCTCGTGATATTAATTTTTCTCAACTCAATAAGTTTGGTTTTCACCTTGGTCAGGGAAGGTTTGTTCAGGGAAACACTGAGATTTTTCATATTCTTCTGTTTGGAGGGTTTGTAGGTTCTTAATTGGAAGAACCTCTTCTATATAAAAACGATTGGGGTGTTATTGTGACTATTGCATTGACTTCGTAACTACTTTGTACGCAGAAAAACCGTTTTGAGCGTATTTTTGGGAACTGATACGTTTTGTATCGTTTCTTCTGAACCTACTTTTGGTAGGGGTGCAACAGTAATTCTGATAGAGTTTTGTATTTCTAGCTTCCTTATTGAGATTAGATTTGTGATTATTTCTTCAAACAGTTTGGTGGGTAATGGGTCTGCAACAATCCTCTTTTTGTTTTTGGTTTTTTTTTTTTTTTTTTTTTTTTTTTTTTTTCTTGTTCTTGCAATTAATGCTAATCAATGACTGCAGTCACCAAAGTAGTGAAGTGTTGACTATTTGTTCTGTTTTCTCTAGAAAGGGTATCAAAATTACGGGGTTATATTTAATACTAATTGCCCTGAAGTAAATTAAACATTTTTGTCTGGTAGTTCTCTCTTAGCTGACAAATTTGGTGATTGAATAAATCGAATCACATGATATTTGTGTTGAAACCACTGAAAAATTGGTAGGTAAGCTGATGTTAACCTATCAAAACTGGTGTGCTATCTTAATCACTTTGAGAAAATTGGCGGAGAGGTTCTAGAGAATTCAAGAGAATTCAAGACGCCAAATCAAAATCTGAATTGATTGTCTACTGGTGCTGTACAAAGCTTTCTAATAAAGAATGAATGACTTGTTCTGGATGCATTTTCGTTTCTAGTTAAAGCTTATAATTTCAAGTAGTTTTTCCCATATTGATTTGTATACCCGTTTCTAGACCTTTTAGTTCATTGTATTGACAAAACCTTTCCCTTTGTTTTTCCAGATTCAGACACACTTCACAGAACATTTTGCACAAGACAAAAGAGAGATGGCCTTAGACCAGTATTTTGAGGACGTTGTGCCCCAGTTGGATTCCTTTGAAGATAAATCATCTCAGGAAACATGGAAGTGTAGTGGTGATGATGATATTGCAGATTCGGATAAAAAGGCCTCCAGTGGCTTTGATTGCAACATCTGCCTGGAGAGTGTGCAAGATCCAGTGGTCACTTTTTGTGGTCATCTCTTCTGCTGGCCCTGCATTTACAAATGGCTTAACTTCCGTAGTGCCTCCTCTGAAAATGAAGAGAACCACCAATGTCCAGTATGCAAATCAGAAATCTCACAGTCATCACTTGTTCCACTATATGGCCGCGACCACACCACTTCTAAAGGCAAAGGCCACCAAGTAGGGATTGTGCTACCAAGAAGACCCCTTGCTCCTTCATGGCTCACCAACTCATCAAGATCACATGATTCTGACACTGTTTCCCGACATAATTCTCATGTTTATCACCGCCATTATCCGAATCATGCTCAACAGTTCAACTCAATTCATGGCAGTTACCCTTCACCAATGTTCAACACTGGTGCTAATGCATTTGATACTACAGCATATGGATTCTTTGGAGAGACGATATATGCCAGGGTCTTTGGAAACCAGATGACTAACGTATACGCATACCCTTATTCATATGATATTTCAGGGAACAGTAATCCAAGGCTCAGAAGGCACTTAATGCAAGTTGATAGGTCACTCAATAGAATCACATTTTTCCTCCTTTGTTGCATAGTATTTTGTCTTCTCTTATTCTGATTTCTATTCCATATTTTTTCTGCTACACATCCCTGTATAGAATACAAGCAGTATGCGGATTCTGCTAGAAGAATCATATATTTTATTGATGTTGACTAGGCCCGTTTTGGTATATAGCTTAATTGTGGACTTATAGAATAAATGTTATCATATTAGCATTTGTGTCAGATGTTTTCTATAATGGTAGAGAAAAATAAGGTTGAACTATTGTCATATCTTAAGCTTTTTTCATACCCTGAAGAGATTATTGAAATATGTGGCAAACAATTTAATGGGCAGATCATACGTTATCTTTCATAAGCCCTGAAATAGATGTTTGCGTAAGTTTGCATTTGTGCTCAATTTGGACTTTCAGTTTGTTATAGGCTAAACTATCTTACATTTCCAGATTCTTCATACATTGTTCACAAGTTCTGTATATAGCAGAAGATGTAAGTTATATAATTTGGCTTGCATCCTTTGCTTGGATTTAGTGTAGTGTAGCGTGTAGGGTGCCTTTGCTTCTGAGTGAAGGCAGGAATAGGATAATCAATTAAAGTGTCTATAAAAAAGTGAAATAAAAATGATCTAGAATGATAGGTTTTGTAGTCATGGCTTTTGCAAAGGAGTTAATGATTTTTTTTTTAAAAGAACTCTAGATAGTATTTATGTTGGCTTTGGATAAACAATTTAATCACGTTTTATATAATAAGGTTTTATCCAATGAGAGTTAATTCGTGAAGCTTTCTAAAAAGAATTAACAATATCATAACATAAGAAACCTGTTAGTCCAAATAAGCCTTTTCAAACACTTCTTTACTTAGCTTTTGTTGCAATGGAAAATCACTTTTCTACCGTGCATTAGAAATGAGGATAAGTGAACGGGGAAAATAGATGAAGTCCACTTGCCTTTCTAGTATTTGAAGTCAAGTTGGTTGCAAGTAAACTCTTGTTTCCAGCCTTCAAAATGTGGTTATACAATAGAAGTTTTCTTGATCATCACCATCAATTTTGCAGTCAACAGAATTGGTTTTGAGATATTTTTCCACTTTTCTAGTGAGTAGAATTGAATCACCATTTACTTATTTCTATACTTCAAAATAGTTTTACTCTACTAAATTCACTTTAAGAAAACATTTCTAAACAGTTCTAACAAATTATTTCATCAGACCCATTATTTATAAAGCGACTAAGGAAAGATGCATTTTGTCAACAAACGTAAGTGGGAAATGCCAAGTGTTTTGAATCAGCATCAGAATTTTTTTGAGTGAAGCTAAAAATAGGATGTTCCCAAGCCCAGTAGCAAAGACATTGCCTTCTCAATTTTGGTCCTTGAAAACACAACATTGTGGTATATGAATACATACATTATCACAAAAGATTTTGTTTTCTACTAGTTTTGTTGAATGAAAGTGACACAAAGGGCTAATCTTTAAAGTGGTTGAGGAATAACTTCTAAGTATCAGAAAAAGACTCATAAAGCAGTCTTAGGCTAAAGTTGGAGTGTGTATTGGGCACACAGATTTTTCACGCAAACTGCCTCTATAAGAGCTAACCTTTTCAGAAGGGTAGTTACGTGTTATTGAAACATCTTTTTCAAACTTTTATTTACACTGAGGATTATTGATGGCGATTAATTACCTGCCGGGAAGCCACATGGAGAGGGTTTGTGCATAGTGCTACAGATGCTGAGCCACATTTGATTGCAGGTTTGATAGATCAATCCAACTAAATTAATTTGATTTTTTTTTCAAGATTAAACTAGAAGAGTACAATCTTATTTTTAATTATTTGGGTTGGTTTATCACAGGGAGTCTACCTTGGCACTTCTAAGGTCTTGTAAGCCAGTGACAAAGAGTTTTATTTTTAACATCTATTTTTATTTTTATTTTGAATTGGGAAATGTTTTAGCAATCATATGCATATGGAAAAAAAATTAACATCCTTATCATTTGAGACAATTTTATTAAAATTACAAATTACAAAATAATTTGTACTCGTATATTTTGTGGATAAAATTTGTAACCAGTATTAAACAAATATTTTCATAAATATTGGTGAGTAATGAGTTTGATTATTTTAGTTAATTAATTATTGACTAAGGAAATAGTAACATAGCATCTAATTAATGTGTGGATACTCCCACTTACTAATCATATGTTAGTGAATTTTATTTAGTTTTTAAAAACAAATTAAGTGATCAAGTAAAGTTATTGGTGAAAGAAATATTAATTATATATATTTTTTTTAAATTTAGTATATATATATATATATATATATATATATATATATATATATATATATATATATATATATATATTTCATTTAGACCTATTAAAATTGAAGTTGTTTTTTTAAAAAATTAATATCTTAAAACTTATATTTTGTGGTATAACTTATTTAAGTTTGTTTTTTAGAAAAATAAATTTATTTGTACTGATATTTTATTAAGAAATTCTATTTAAATATAACTTTAAAAATAATTTTTTATTTGAATTATATTGTAAAGAATCATTTTTAAATAATAAAATTAAAGAAAAAAAAATGCAAAACATGGTAGGTGTTTATCTTTAGATAATTAACTCAGTCTCGTGGATCGACTTTCTGCTGACTATGAAAGTTTCTGCTGACTATGAAAGTAGATTATTTATCTTAAGAATTAATTTTATAAGTATTTTTATTTATATTTTAATTTGTTTTATGGAATTAAAAGTAATATTTTCACCATTCTTAATCTAAATTCGTTCACTCTATCTCTCTTTTTTTTCATTCAATGTATTCTTAACATATTTTTTTCTTAAAGTTAATTGATTCTCATTTAATGTAGTAATAACTAATAAAAAGCGTCCCATATATGCTGTTAGAATTTATTCCTTGGTTGGTTTGGTATACAGTTCTCCAAATAAATAACGACACAAGACATACCTAACTTCAATTTTGCCCTTAAAGAAACTCGTTAAAATAGACTACATTTAATAATTTTAAACATTTTCCATTTCCATCTTTTTTTCTAGGCCACGTGTCCCTTTTATATGAAGTAATACCGTTTGAATATTAAATGCAATTATATAGTAAAAGAGACATCAAACCACTTATTAAATTCAAACAATTTTATATCAATTGAGCACGCACTTTGTTCTTAGTGAAAAGTTAAGCGTAGTATCCCAATAAAATTATGTACTCTTTGCATTTTCAAGATATATCGTCTTTAGAATGATATCCCAAAATACACATAATACACTTTTTTATTCTTAATTTAATAAAATATTAAATAATAAAAAAAATATTGTAACTAGTAAGATGATACTTCAAATATTATTATTGCAAAAATTTAAGCAGAGTTGTTAATAATATAATAAAGAATAAATAATAATTTCTTTTAATAATTTGTTGTTATTCATATTATATTGAGATCATGCATAAAAAAAATGAGGTATTGAGAATAACAATTGAGTTACGATAACTGGTTTATCTAAAAATTATTGGTATTTGATAAACTTTAATTGATAATTAATAAGTGAATATTTCCGTAAAGAGAAGATAGGTATATCAGCCCACGTGCTTGAAATTTAAATATTTTTTGTTAAGTTGGAATAATTTGATCGATGACCTTTTTTTAAGGTAATTAAGTTTTAGGTGTATCAATCCACATGCTTAAAATCTAAATAATTTTTGTTAAGTGTGTAAACAATTTGATTGGTCACTTTTTTTCAAAGTAAATAAGTTTTATCGTTTTGTAAGATTTTATAAGTTCAGATAAAGATGGAATCCTACTCTTTAATGCTCCTAAAGTATGAACCATAATGTTTAGTATCTGTTTACAAATATTGGAACGCTATAGGTAGTTCTTGTTTTATAAAAAAATTGAAACATAATGATTAGTGTTTGATACAAGATATATTAAGCACTTTTAATAAAGATCAATGCACAAATAGCGGAAAGAACTCAAGGATATCAGCTATGGCTAAGTGCAAGTGCTAGATAATTAATTATTTCCTGGAAATAATTTAACTCATGCTTTACAAATCACAAATAATGAAGTTCTGCCCACTGTTTAGATTCAATAATCAGTTCTCCCTATTAAGAAGTTGAGTACTTTCATTTTCTTACATAAAATCAAGGGGTTCTGTATCTGGGATTTCATTATGAAGATAAATTACCAATCCATCGAAGGAACTGAGTGAGAGATGCCTTTTCGCTCTGCATAAGTTAAGAATCTCAAAGGCTAAATCCAAGTCTCCTTTCTCTTTCAGGTATTTAACACATGCAACTAGAGTAAAAGGATTTGGTTTCATTCCTTCTAGATTTGCTGAGATAGCTTTCTTGAATGCCTGAACTGCTTTCTCCATATCACTACATGCACTATAGCCAGATGCCAATTGGTCCCAAGCTCTTCCATCTAGTGGCTTGCCACCATCCAAAACCCTTTTGATATAGGCCTCAGCCTTATCAAGCTGACCCCATTTACAATAAGCCCTGATCATCAAATTTGGAATTCTGCAATCAAAATTTGCATGATTAGATTCCCATTCTTCCAAAATCTTCTCTGCCCCATCAATGTCATCTAGCTTTACTAAAGAGCTCAACATACTTATGTAACTTGAGTTGCAGGAACTCTTAAAACTTGTGCAAATATTCCAAAGCCTGTAAACCTCATCTTTGTTCCCAATACTAGCATACATAGTTTGAATAGATTCATAAGCAAGTCTCCTAGTCTTGCCTCTGGCTAAATGTTCTGATTTCTTTAACATGGCCGTGACCTTCTCGATATTATTTACTTTCCGATAACCATTTGCTGCATTACAGTATGTATACCAGTCCACAGTTGCCAAGGGATCAGCTTCCATTTGCATAAGTAACTTCTCCATCCCCTCCATGTCTGTGGCGGCCACATATGCATTTAACCGAATGTTATATGTTCGAGCACTACAGATATCCTTCTCTTTCATTTTTCGCATCAACCTATCCAATTTGTCATATTTACCTACCTCAGCATATAGTTTCAGCATCATATTATAACACTCAGTTCTATGCCCAGGATTAAGCTTCTCAATTTTCTTCATGACAGCCTCTGCTTCCTCCAGAGATTTATGCTCCACATAGCATCTCAAAAGTGCAGCAAGTATCTTAAATCCAATTTTAACATCAGGGATGCCTCTAAAGTATCTCTCAGCTTGTTCAAGACCCTGGACTTTTGATATCAGGGTTATCTGTTTTGCAATGCCTCCTGGAGGCAAGTCATGGTTCCTTTCATTGCTTATCCACTCCATCACCTAACAAAAAACATTCTTACTTCCTTCGCTCTAATAAAAAACTAAGTAACTAAAAGCATGTTTCCTTGACTCTTGATTTTAAAGGGGTCAGATACAATACAATACATCACAATATATTGAATAAGAAATAAGCACACGAGGATCCACACAACTAGGAATAGAATTCAACCGAACTTGGATTTCTACCTCTCAATCAGCTTCTCTATATCATCAAAAACCAGAAAAAACTGAAAGACTTAGGTTATGTTTGTGTATCTAACAGTAAGTGAAACAAAACGGAATGGAATAAAATTATCATTTCATTGTATGGAAAAACAAAACTTGGTCTTTTTAGTTGTTCTCATTTAAGTTTCAGTTCCTATACCAAAAAATTTCAACTTTAATCCTTTTGTTTTTGTAGCCATTTATCACTACCAAAACTTAACCTTTTATGCAAGTCTAAGATAGGAACTTAAACTCAATAGGACTAAAACTAAATGGCAACGCAAAACAAATTTTCACGAAGTGAAACAAAAAAAAAAAAAAAATATATTTTCACGAAGGAAGGGAGTAAAAGTGAATTGAATGGCTACGCATTTTAACAGGTTCCAATACATTCCATCCAAACAATCCACCAAACAAAACCTCAAAACCAGGTATCATTCTATTCCACTCCACCATTTCCCTAAGTCCAAGCATAACCTAAACACTCATTGATCCGTGAACTATGAAAAATACACGAGGATCCATATATATTATGCATTTAAAAGTCCATGATTTTTTTATATGAGAATGTTGATGGTGAAATTACCTGAAGGGCATGTGTGAAGCGACGAGATTGAGAGAGGCGATGAACGAGACCACGGAGCTGAAAGTAGGTGACTTCTCTACCTTCTTCGACCCATTGGTTCAGAATAGGACCCATTGGACTCACAGGGTCCCCAACCTTCAACACGCGATCTTCAAGACTCGCCAACACGCTTTCCGTCGTGTACATGCACATACCAATAGACCCAGAAACAGAAATGCCAAAATTTTTCAAAAGTTTGCATCTTGACCGTATCAGCATCATTCTTCTTCCCTCTCTTCGATCAACTCTTCTCACTCAGCGCTTCCGAGCTTTCAGTACACACACAGAGAGAAGAACAGAGATTTTCTTTTTCTGAGTTTTCCTTCTTTTTTGGGTTCAGTAGGGCCAACAAAAATAGTTTATCCTGCGAGAAAATGGGTTCTGGGCCCAGTTTAGGGAACCACTTAACTGAATTTGAAAGAGAAAAACTAGTATTATTTTAAATGTTCATTTTAAAAAATAAATTAAAGCATTCATTAATTTCTTTTTAATTACGTGTCGTTTTTTAATCTTTAAGAAACATTATTGCATATTATTTTGTGGCGTTGGTCTAAGTAATATCATATATTTTATTTAAGTTTTGCTTTATTTGAATGCTAAGTACTTTTTTTTTTTTAGTTTTACAAAGTACCATATTATAATTACTCTAAATAAAGTTTTATATTGCATTTTTTATTCATATTTCACAATATTTTTTATTAGAATTTGAGTGATTATAGCCGAATGCTTAATGAAGTGAATCTTCTAAGTTCTATATATCAAATTGTGGATTCTGTTTAGAGAATGAAAAATATAAAAAAAAATGAGTAAGTAATGAAAACAAAATAATAATAATTAACCTAAATTGGTAAGAATTAATAATAGTTAAAGTCTTATTTTTCATAAAAATAATTATTTAATGGAAGAGTTTTACGATTGACATTATTAGAGATGAATAAAAAATTTGAATCATTAGACTTTAGTTGTATATAATTAATCTATAATCTTTTAATAAAACACTATAAAATTTTCGAATTATATTTTAAATATCTTGGTACACATAACAAATCCATATATTCTTTAAGAAAACACCTATTAATTGTTTTTTATTTGTACTTTTATAGTAAATACGTGGAGTAATTAAAACAAATTGCAATTTATTTTAATTTCTTTTTGCTTGGTAAACTATATACAAATTTTTTACTTGATTCATGTGAGACTTCATTGTAATTTGTAATATCTTTCACTTGATTAATTCATGTTTGTTTTGTTGCCACTTCTGCAGATATTTGGAACTTGATCATGAAAATGTTAAGATTTGCTGTGTTGAAAATTGATAGTAATTATTTAACTGTTAATTTTTTATTGGTATATAACTATAAATATTTATACTTTTGATGACGTCTTATTCTTATATATATATTATTATTAAAAAAATTAGTTTATTTTTGAAATATTTCTTAATTTAGGAAAGTCAGAATTGCATAATACCAAAAACAAAGCAAGGATCTTTAAATTGTTCTTCTGCATTAAACAATTTGAACGAGTTTTAGGTGCATCAGAAAATGTCCTTTAATGACTATAATGTTTGAGATGATTTATAGAGTTTTTTTTTTTTTTTTTTATTTTAAAAAAACAAGAATTTAAGTGATTCAACACTCCAAAATGTTGGTTAATAGTTGCTTGCAATCCAGTGTTCACCAAGTAATAACTACAATGTTGGCCGCAAAATAAAACAGAAATAACATGTGAGCTAACAATGGTGGCACTCTACCACGATATCTGCTCTTTATCATGTACAAATGTAAATTGTCAACAATGTGCACTTACAAACCCATTAGCAACAGGTATACACAATGTTTAATCTGGTCACTATCTACGAGGTTATATAACCCAGTCTATCAACGAACATTACCTAAAAGTTACACACAATTCTTGAAAAGATGTATACAAAACATTTGCCCGGTTGTCCCACTCTAAACATCAGCACGATAAAAATGCAGCAAATTTATGGGTTCCACTTTTTCCTGAAACCAAAGCATTCACAATAAATTTACTAAAGATGATATACAATTGAACATCTAATATTTAATTAAAATCAATGCAGAAATATTAAAGACCTCAAATATCTCTTCTGATTGTGAAGGAAAGTGAAACCCAGTTGAGCAATTCTGCAAAATTTCGGGACTCTTCATCCATTCTCTGCGTGCATCACATGCTTTTATTTTGAATTTGAACATCTGCAAGAAGATTAGGCAATATCCGATAAATTCCAATTAAACTTGTTTTCTAAACACATTACAAGTATTTACCAAGAACAGACAATGGCGCTAAAGAAAGATTGAATTTAAGTATTTGATGAGCTGGAGAATCAAACAAGAAGTATCGATATAATAAACAAACCTGAGACAAAGAAAATTCTGGCTGTTCAACCCCATCTCCATCAATGACCATACCAGTTCCTTGGCACTCTGGGCAGAATACAGTTCTTATATGTCTTTCAATATCTTTTTCTTTTCCAATTTTCTCACCATCTGATGCAATCTTTCTCTTCACTGTTCGTCTAACATATGGACGAACTAAATGATTTGTGATTATCTCAAATTCACACAAGATTATCCAGTGTATAAGGCAGGATGTATGGAACACGTGAAATGCCTGTAGATATATGCCAATGTAAACTATCTAATTTGGTAAATAAAAAATGAACATAATGAAGTTTAAATATCTCAAGCTCCTTATTATCAAACAAACCAATATAGCAAAACAATAACTGAAATCAGAACATTAATAAAATGTCTTTACCCCAGTTTTATTCCGACTGCTGCATGCTACTCTTCCAGTCTTCAAATTCAAGAGTGCAGCTACATCTTTACCTGGAAGCATTTTTTGTTGACAGATGTTACATACTTTCTCTGCTGCCAGCCGCTGCTTCCGTCTCAATTCTTTCCTCACAGCCTTGCTTGAAATGAACCTAGTACAAAGATGATGATTGTTGAATTGATCTAGTGTCAATGGTGTGCTAGAATTGTTTGAATCAGGAGACTCTTCTTCAGCAGACAAATCATGCCGATTGCTTAAAGAATCACTAATATCATCAGAGTCGGACAAAGATGTCTTTCTCTTTCGGCCACCAGAAGCAGATGGAAGTAATGACTTGACATCATCAAGCAAACCAGACCGACCCAGATCATAATTGTAAGCAAAGTTTACAATAGCAAAATCATGCTCTAGAATCTCAACACCATCTGGTTGATCATTACTTTTTTTTCCTAACCATTCACACCATATTCTTTTAATTCCACTCAACGCACTGCACTTTTCAAGAAATCTTGCAGCAATCTTTCCCAAACCCACTTCGCTGACTTTTACATCAAATATTTCATCTCTAATCAGCAAATGAGGAATTACTAGTCCGCATTCATCATCTCCCATGCCATCAATCGAACATGATTCAGCATTTGACTGAACCGCTTCTCCAAACTTAACAATAGCAAGACTATTGTCACTGTTATTAAATTTCAATAACCTGTTTCGGTAACTATCTGCAACTTCTAAGTCTCCATCATTTTCAGTAGAAGTATCAAAGAAAACAAGACCATCGTTAAAAGGCCATGGTTTCGGTCCTAGCAAGGTAAGCTTAGCAGCAGACAATCTCTCCTTGTGAAGATTACCTTTCAAGTGATCAAACAGAACATCATCACTATAGCACGGTGCAAGACACAAAGTGCAGAAATATATGAATTTTTTCCCATTCTCACGCAACTCAACATACGGATGTCCTTGAGATCTAACAATTTTCAGTATCTTTCTCGCCGCTTGTTCCTTCGGATTGGAAACATCAGACTTCGGAGGCCCCAATTCCAACTTCCCAGCCATTCAAAATTTCCCAAACAAACAGTAAACGCAAAATTCAACACTAGATAATCTCCAACAACCAATTCACAAACAAAGACAACAGGAACCTCTCCTAAATTCTAAAACAACTAAACTCCTAGCACAATTCCAGATCTCAATGTCTCAGAGGCACCACAGACTCCGTTGCAAACCCTAAAATAGCATAACAGAAAATCTTCCGATACTAACCAACGGAAAATTTCCCTATATCCAAAGTTCGCACAGAGATAACTAACTACTCTAAGTCACTAAGAACAAATGATTTCACTAATGGAAAACAAAGCATGAGTCAAGGATATCCTACTGTTGGAATTCCGAGTTTAAACAGCGAAAAACGAAACGCGATGGACAAATTTGGAGAGCAGAAAAAAGGACCTTAAAACGACGCCGTAAAAGGAGATATTCGAGGCGCAATCGGTATAGAACTGTTCGGTAATCTTGGAGATCGTCCACGTCTGAGGAAAGCGTCGAGAACCATGGAGAGAATCTCGCAGGAGCACGAATCCTCCATTGACATCTCCATGTATCGCAGAGCACGCACGAAGAATTGGAAGGTTTTTGGAGAGAAAGAGATAAAGAAAGTGAGGGAAAAAGAGGGAAAAAGAAGAGGGAAGAAGGAAGACGAAAAGCGTGATACAAACAAACTCATACACCAAACTAATATTAACAGAAATTTGAGAGTCATTTCAATTTTCACAGAAGCTGATTAATTTTAACTTTAATTTTAATTAATTAACTCTTATTGCGACAACTGTCCCTATTTGCACGAGGTTGGAGCGAAAGTGAAATGTATTGGGTAGATTCGAATTTTGAGCAGAGATTCCTTTTTTTTCAAGTTTTAATTTGATTATTTTAATAATCATTTGGTTCAATATTGTTATCAAGCATTAATACCACCTTTTACCAAAAAAAATTAATCATTAATAAAGGATGATGCTAATGATGCTAAATTGAATACAACAATGAAAAAATAAAAATAAAAAATGGCAGCTCTTTTAAATGAAATGAATCCTGAATGTACAAATTTCAGGGCATGCAGTTCTTCCCTGCTTCTCTATTCTCTTAAAAAAAACAAATTTAAAATTATGCATTTCGTAATTCAAAAAAGGAAATAAAGAAACTTGCATGATAACAAATAAATCAATTTTGGAAACAAATGAGGACCACAGTGCGAATGTAACAACAATTTTGTGTACATTTAAATTGGTACTATGGTTTACCAAAGACTATAAAACTTTAAAATGTATCAAAATAAAATAAGAAACTAAAGAGTGAGATGTGAGTTTTTCTTAACATAGTTTAATTTTATTGCAAATTTACTTTTACAATTAAATATTTAAACAATTATTTATATAGTTAAGCATGATTTGATTTTATTATAAATAAGTTATACATATATTGTACAACTTTAGATTTGTAAAACTAAAGTTACGTTAACTTAACATGATTCTGTGGTGAGAAATACATCAATAAACAAAATACATCTTATGTATCTTTTATTGTTAGTTATTTAGATTTGACTTGACTGTCTTTATTTGTTTATATGATGTTTCAGATTATGAATTTGATTTCAATCAAGACAATACAGGAGGTTGTATGTTGTTATTGCAGTGTTGGATTTGAAAATAATTAAATATTTTTCTTATCAATTGAGTTATTAATCATTGAAGACATAATTAAATATTTTTTCTATCAATTGAGTTATTAATCATTGGAAGACATTAGTATAGGACTTGGTTTCCCACTCACAAAAAAAGTGAATTTTTATTACACAATTACTTTTGCAAATAAAATTTTGAATCATTATTAACTTCTCAATTGTGTATAATATATATATTATTTATAAAAGGTGGTCTCCTGCACAATTACAAAGGCAATACCTTAATTCAATTACAACTCACACATATTTTTAATGAAAGAAATCATACTTACATTCAATATTAACATTTATTATGCATATTAATGACAACTTTTGTTATTCTTCTATACTACTTAATCTTGATAGCTTAATAACTAATGAGGTTTGTTATCAGTAGTTTAATAACATTTAATTTATTTGATTAGATAATGTGACCATTTTAGTTTCGACCAGGTATTCTATTACACCCATTAAACTTAGATCAACTAAACAAAAAAGATGAGAGACAAAACAGATTTATATTGATCAGAATACCACTAAAGGTGGATAATAATGTGGATTGATCAATATTATCGTCTCAATCACTTTAGCGATAATAGCTATTTTTGTGACACGACAATATATATGTAATGATATATTAACCATACTATTTGGTACATATTGTCTCCAGAACCAACATTCGACTAAGTTCATTTCGTTTTATTTTTCATGATGTGATTTTACTTATTTAAAATTTGACATTATTTTCTAACCATAAGACATGTTGCAGGAGCTTGACCAAGGCTAACCACAACCTTCTTATCAGCACGTTGGATCTTCTTCTTGTGGCCAACACAGTTAATTAGTCTAATAAGTCAAATCTTTAACAACCATCAACCCAACATATATGGATTATCATCACCACTTGTCTTTTCATTATCCACACCAATAAATTCTCTACAATTACAATATTTTTGTTTTAGTCCATGGCGACTTTAAACAACACTAACCATCCATCCACCTTCTTCCAACATTCCACAAGCTTAAAATACAAATAAAAAAATCATTTTGTCTCACTCCCTCTAATAAATAAATTATTTAATGTAATGTAACAATATTGATGTCATAATTTAATTACAATTTGCATTAGTATTTTTTCCTCTTATTTCATGTTGCAGTCAAATTTATATCTTTAATTTTCTTTTTAATTTTCTCACATTTTTTTAATTACTAATTTCTATATTTTTAATATATTTTTTTAGTTATAAATTTAAAAAGTTACCTATTACTCTTATTTATTTTCCATAAAAAAATTATACCGAAATATCAAGCACTTTAAAAAATTAGGCTAATTATTTATAATATCGTACAGATCGTAACAACTTCATTGAAAATAAAGAAATACAAACTTAATTGAGATTAATCAAAATTGTACATATCTAAAACAATTCGATCCTTCACACCTGACACTTTGTTATGTAATACAACTTATTCATGTAAATATTTTTTTTCTCTAAATCTGTCAAATTCATTAAATTTGTGGTAAAATTGTACCATTTTAAAAAACCCGAAAGATGTAACTTAAAATTAGTACAATAATATACGGCAAAAAAAAACTAGTAACTTTTAAACTTTTTAATTTGATTTACTTTGTGTTTTATTTATACAAAGGTAGAAAATTGTTTGGTTCGATTTTTAAAACATTTTCGGGTAAGTCCATAGTAATTAATACGATAGTATAATGAATATGGAATATGGTGGTGAATTAAAGTTCATATATTAATATAGAGACTACAAATAATTAAACTAAAAAACTTGTACTCTTAAAAAAAAGGAACTAGTGGAAACGCATGTTCTTCATAATAGAATATGTATAGAAAATAAATGATAAAAAAAAATTATTACAAAAGACTTTGGTACCCACTCAAACACATACACAGATTCTTCTGTTGCTGCCCAGGATCGAACTGGGGACCTTTAGTGTGTAAGACTAACGTGATAACCACTACACTACAGCAACTCATATGAATTAATTATTATTTAAGAATCTAAATTTGTAAGTAAAAGCAGGCCCATAAAATCTGCGGCCCAAATATTCGTACATGGCTTATGAAGGTGGCTCTAAGTTAAGGATGAAATTGGATCCAAAAGAAAGTTGTTCATGAACAATATTAATCATCACCAATTCTTAAATGTAGCTGTTATTTTTCTCACTATAAAGAGTGAAATATATGTGAAGGGTAGAACTAGTTTTCTTTCAAACGATAACTCTTAAGAATAAGTTCTTAATTAAATATCAAATACAAATATGAAGAAAATAAATTGAACTAAGAATCCTGTTATTTTTTTTTATTATAAAAGAATGGATAATATTTTTAAATCTTACATAATATTAAGGGTTGTTTGGATCGGAGAGTGGATTTGAAGGAGTTGTTTTGAGATGATTTAAGAAGAAAGTTTGGTTGTTTGGATTAAAAGAAAGATGGTAAAATTTGAGTGGAAAGTTTATAAAAATTTGTAAGTAACGTAATAGGTATAATAAATATTTTATTTATTTGTAATTTTTTATTTATTTAATATAATTGATAATATTTTAAAAATATAAAATTATTAAATTACATAATTATTTTTAAAATAAAATTTAATTTATTATAAAATATATTAATTTAACTAAGATGAATTATTTTTATAATAATTTTAATATTAATTTTAAATATTATTATTATTTTATAATAATAAAATAATTATTATAATTTATTTTCATTTTAAATTTTTTTATTAAATTATATTTATATTATTATCATCTATTTATTAATAATATTATATAATACTTT
>Ga0209700_106257_pt1 | contig 18706 bp, 14 predicted proteins | sample SiratroredBW_FD_187528 | JGI IMG/M metagenome (GOLD analysis project Ga0209700, IMG submission 187528) | Root nodule microbial communities of legume samples collected from California, USA - Siratro red BW (SPAdes) (version 2) | ecosystem: Host-associated > Plants > Roots > Nodule | place: USA...
AAAAAAAAAAAAAAATAAGTATAAGAAGTAGAAACTTATTGAGAGAGGAAGAGGAGAGAGAATATATAATCATTTTAATATAGATATCAATTTTGATATGCTTATTAATTTAAAAGATAGATTCTTTTTAGACTTCTAATTAACTTATATATTCCTTGTCCACAACAACGACTTTAATTATAGAATTATCAATAGAGAGAAATTTTGATATAATTATGAATTCTATTTTGGGTAACTAATATTTTCTTAGTGTCTAAATGGAAAGAATCTCCTCTCACCTTAGACTTAAAAAAAAGTTGCATTATTGTTAGCCAAAAACACAATTTATATATACTTAGATTACAAGCGAACATTCCATCTATTCTTCAACTTGATATTCATTGACCCCTTTCTGTACTATTTTTTCTTTAGTTATTATGAAATGTTTGAATTAAAAACATTTAATTATGATATTTAGGATTATTCTTATAATAATAAATTATATATTCGTTTTTGGTCATTATCGATTTTTTTTTTAGTTTTTCCTGATAATTATTTTATTTTATTTTTATTATAAAAACATTTTAGATGATATTTCTAAACAGGAAAATAAAATGGTTTAGATAATATTGTACGAAGAAAAAATATTATTAGAAAAGAAAAAGGTTGACGTTTTTACATAAAAACAAAATTAGATAACTTAATAAATGATAAAATGTACCAAACCCTAAAGCCGAAGAAGTGAGGCGAACTAGGAGTATTGAACTGTTATGTTGAAGATTAAACTAGTTCATTGGCCTGCCATTATTTTTAATATATATATATATATTAAATTCACTCTGAACCGACCATTTCTCTTTTAATATATTTGAAAATAATAGAACTAATTGGAAATACAATTCCTAGATCCAATCATATAGAATAAATATTATAAAATATTTTTTAAATCTTATTAAACTGCTACTCGCTACATTGGACTTGGTAACGGCAATCTCACATTCCGAAACAAGGCTTTTTTTCGTTGGCAGATAAAATTATTATTAGAAACCAGAAACTTGGCTTGACTCACTAGTTGTAATCAAGTGGCAACGTATTCTCTTATTTTATTTAAAAATAATATATTTGTTAGGATTAAATAAAATTAGACAAAAATTAAAAATTGGTGTTTTAAATTATAAATATTAAACCTTTTCTAAACAAAAGATTTACGATTTAATTATACGAAAAATTTTCTCTTTATTAATCTATATAATGGAAGACTTGGATTCAAATCATATCATGTGCAGAAAATCTATCGGCCAAAATAATATCGCAGGTTAGTTATATAACATCTAAACATATTTGGATATAATATAAATAATAATGTATATGAAAGATACAGTTAGATGAAGGAACGCCTAAAAAAAATATTTGTTATTCATTAATGTTATTAGATCAATGACACAAAACTAAAGATAAATCATATAACTGCATATACAAATTTACAAAGAAAATATGTAAAGATCTTTTTAAAAGGATAATTAAGCAAAGTTGTATGAAAATTAAAAAAAAAAATACTTCATACTTCACTTTTGAACGTGAAATATTAAGATTAGGTGAAATTATTTCAGTGAGTAATAAATGTAAAATAAATGAACTTATTATTAAACATCTCATAAGAATATTTTATAAAAGTAATCATATTTTAAATATTTCTAACTCGTAACTCAATCTAACTTTAGAAAAAGTAAGATGTTTGTCTTTAAAATTTTCTTTTCACTTTTCTTTTTCAATTTTATTAACAAAATGTTGAGTTAAAATATTTTGAGAGGTGTCTTTCTCCTTTATGTCATAAATTCTTAATATTTATATTTTTTTTATGTGAAATTTGAATATAGGGGGTTTTCTTATCCTTTCAAGGTTACTCAGAGATCAAATCTGATACTTTTTTAGTGATATGTTTTCTATAAAAAATACTTTACAATTTCTTTTCCAAACGATTTATGAAATATAGATTATACTTAAAACTTTATTAGACAAGGAGCTAAGTTTAAAGGTAAAGATAACAATTCTCATAAAATATTTTATAATGTATAATTATTAGCAAAATTTACAACTATGCCAAGTCTATCGGCTGCAATGTAGCAAATAATAAAATTTTCGTTCTCTCCTAAGGAATGTATACCACACAAAACAATTTATATGATTATAATAAATTTAGACTCAAGAAATAACTTATAATTTAAATGTTGTGCAGAAAAATAAAATGAAAACAAATAAATATTTTTTAGGTTTTTGTATCAACACTTAGAACACAAAAAAAAAGGTAAAAGATGAATAGAATGAAACTGTCAGGATTATATTTCATCAAACGTATCTCATGTACAAAAATAATTTTCTTCTTTTCTATCAATAATCAATGCCAATCTACAAAATTACTCAAACCCGATTCCTCAGCCGACGAACTTGTGGATTATTTATTAACTCTCAACTCCTTAATCAATTATATAAATGAATCTTACATAAACCACACTCTATTCCTAGACACGAGCTTTCATATGCTAAATTAATTCAATTCTAGATTCAAAAGATATTTTCCAATACTCTTAAGAATCTATGATCGAGTTATGGATCAACACAACGAGCATAAGCACAAAATCAATAAACTGATATATTGAAAGAAAAACATTTATGATTAAACATAAGATAAGCCCAAATATGATCACATTAAAATTCCATATGATTACATCTAGCCACAACAGTAATGAGTTTAGCTTCTCATAGTCATGAGAATACCAAACAACCAATAATCACAATGGAAGAGGGTGGATTAAACACATAAACCACTAAGTTATTTCCAAGTCCAACTTTTTATGATCTATGGTTGAAGATACCAAACCCTAATGTGAAAGGTTTCTTATATAAAATTTGTTCTTTTAACCCTCGAGTCTGACACAAAATAATGGCGTCTGACACAGGTTTCAGCATCAGCATTCCAATTTTGCCCTTATAAGCTCTTAGGGACTCCAATATTGCTCTTTTTGACTTGAATGTTTCTTAATTAGTTATTTGACAAAACTAATAAGATTTAGAGTAATATTTGTTGAAAAAAATAATCAAGTAACAAATTATTTATAAAAAATAAATTATTCATAAAAACGCGAGATGTAGCAGGTTCCAAACTTAGAAAAATTTAATTTCATTATGAAAATAAGTCAAAAAACATCATATAATTAACTCTGTCAACGATACTATACTTGTATATGTAAAAACTATATGTAACAAAAATAGTGTTTCTAGAAATATCTCAGAAGAAAGGTTTAGAAGACACTATATATCTTTATAAAATGATTTCAGGGGTCCATGACCCTATATTTCTCCTGTGTCACATTTCATACCATAAAAGGAGAAAAAAAAGATATAAATAGAAGAACCACTCACATAACGAGGAGAAGACTAATTAGTAAAACTTAAAGAGAATTAATAGAAGAAGTGATGGAGTAGCAAGAAAAGACGGAAGAAGAATAATCTCTTATTCTTTGTTCGTTAGGTAAATCATTCACTCACAAAACCCATAGCTAAGAGGATAGTGTAAAACAAGTTTAGGCTGAGTTCAAGAGGGGGCAGGAGGTGAATTGAACTTTCAAAAATGTCTACAAAGATGAAAGTATTTGAAATATATAATGAAAGTTCTCAATTGAAACAATCAAAAGAGTTATTCTGAATTGAACAGTAAAAGTCAATGTATTCCAGATCACAAACAATCAAACTAAAACTACACTCATAACAGTATACAACAATAACACAATCAAATCATATGCGGAAGCAATAAACTGTAACTAGAAAACAATTTAGATAATCCAGAAAATAATTAAGTCAAATTGGAAAAAATATATTGAAAATAGAATAAGAATACAATTTAGAACACACCAGATATAATCAGATAAATAGTAAAAGCAGTTACTAGAAATCACTCACATAGCAATACAAACCATAATTGATATATCAACCCAGAAGAACAATAATTTCAAGGAAATTAGTTTCTAGAAGGAATAAGCAAATATACAATAATCACAGTCAACTAGAAATACTCAAACAGAATAAAGATCAGATTCAGACAATGAAATAGATATAAAAATAGTTTCAGAGAACATAATATAAGACCACAAAATGAGCAATAAACTGAGCGCAAGAAATAATTGAAATGAGTGAGCGACAGTAAGCAGAAAAGTGTTCAAGAAGAGAGAAAGAAAGAAAAAAAACACCAAGATTTATATTAGTTCACCCTTCCTCAAGGGCTACGTCCAGTCCTTTGTCAACAAGCAAAGAATTCCATTAAAAAGAACACAAGATCAGTTCAGTACAATACAAACACTCTTGTTCCCAACAAGTCAACAAACTACTCCCAGCAGCACATAACACCCTTGCTCCCAGCAAAATAAGACTGCACCTCGCAACATACAACCTACTGCACCCCACAACAGCTGTGAAACCAATGCAGAAAATACTGCACTAACCCACTAACAGACCCTATGCTAAATGGGTCACAAAACCACAATTACAAATCACAAACCCTTCATGATTTGCAATTAAACAAATCACAACACAAGAGATCACAATTCAGTATAAAAAATAGTAGTACTTCTGCGCACAACAAATTACAAATGAATGAAGAACAATGTAGAAGACTTAGCTTTGGTGCAAAAGTGTTCTCAAGTGAAGAATGCTCCAAGATTAAGTTCTTGAGATTCTTGTGGATTTTAAAACTATGTGTAAAGTGTTCTCAAGTGAAGAATGTTTTTTTCTCTCTTAGAAAATTACAAGTGTTCGCTAAAAAAATGTCTTTCCAGTCCTTTTAAAATCACGTGCCACCCTTATATAGAAAACTATTTTATGACAGACAAAAGATTCAATTGATTGTATTATCATTCAATCGATTGTTTTTCTGTAACACAGAAAAAATTCAATAAGTGTAATTTTGAAAAAAAATTTATTGATTTTATTCTCAAAATGGTTTTTCAAAATTTTTTAACCACTTTTAGTCTCTTTTAATCATTATGAATCTTTTGAGCTCTACTCAAGTGAATATCATGCAACTTGGTTTTGAACCAAAACCACACTCACACACACCCAACCTAAGTCCTAGACCAAAACTCCAACCAAGCTCCATGATGACTTCAAGTAATCCACTTTGCAAGCTTTGATCCTCATAGACTTCATCATATTGTTGGCTTCATCAAATCACTTAGCAACCTCAGTGCTAACAATCTCTCCCAATTTGATGAAGACAATCAAGCGTGTGTTGAGTTGCACCATCTAAACCTGCACAAACTACATCACTCTTGATGAAAACCAGTAAGTACAATAGGTTAAAAAATAATGAAACTGATTGTATTTAAAAATAGTTAATTATTTTTCTTCAGATTTTCAAGCCAGTCCAGATCAGCTTAAACCAAAATCATGTGAATGCTCCCCCATACTTTGTACTCCTTCAAAGCATAAAAAAAAAAATATTATCAGATAAGCAAACACAAAACAACACTTCATTGATATTAAAAGCCACGATTATAATTCATTCAAGAATACAAACCAAACTGATTAGAAATCAAACCAACAATAGAATAACAAAGCCAACAAAGTTGGATGACCCAATAGTAGTACATCAGCAACAACAACATAAAAGAAATAAGACATAAGCCAACAACACACAACTAAAATCAGCATACATTATCATAGGGAGGACACCATCCTAGAAATCCTAATGCAACACACAACACACATACTTCTCCCCCATTGAATTCATCAAATGGAAGAGAAGGGACCAACAAGATTTGCAATAGATACCCTAGTCGTCTGGTCCAAAGAACATCGTCCCAATCTTTGAATGAATGTCTTCTACTTGATTCTCGATGAACTAGAAGTGTGTTTCGCAATATTGGTGGTGACTTCTATGATCACTCTCCATGGTGTTGTACTGATTAGTCATCATTTTCTCAAACCTTGAAAAGGTTTCTTGTCCTTGTATTGTAGGAGTATCACCCATATTGTCAAATTGTTCATTGTACATTTCACCTTTAGTAGGAACCTCAACATTTGCAACACTTGTACCAACTCCTTCTTCTTCTTGATCAGCGTTATCTTTTAAAGTTTTAAAAGAACTTTCTTATTTGTCACCCCGGACAAAAGGCACATCCTTCTTAACAAGTTCATCAAGAGGCGATCCTATCATAGAGAAGTTATGAACAAATCTTTTTTGTAAAAACTGGCCAAACCATGGAAGCCTCTAACTTCTCCTATGGTTTTAGGGGTGGGCCACTCTTGAATGACCTTTATTTTCTCAAGATCCACATGAACCCCATCTCTTCGAACCATGAATCCTAAAAATATAACATTTTTTTGACAAAATGTGCAATTCCCAAGGTTAGGAAAGAGGTGATTCTTCTTAAGGATAATAAGACCTACCTGAGATGAACGATGTATCATTCAGACTTTGACTATAAATTAAAATGTCGTCAAAATAAAAAAACTACAAAATGACCTATGCACTCTCTAAGTACATGATTAATTAATCTTATAAAGTTCTAAGGTAGTTGGCCCAACCAAAAGCCATGACTAATTGCTCATCCAATCCAAATTTGGTCTTAAAAGTAGTCTTCCATTTGTCTCCTTCTTTAATTCTGATTTGATGATGATCACTTTTAAGATTAATTTTGGAAAATATATTTGCTCCATGCAATTCATTCAACATATAATCTAACATAAGGATTGGATGTCTATATTTTACGGTGATGTTGTTGATGGCTGGACAATCTGTATACATTCTCCAGGACCCGTCTTTCATGGGGACTAACAATATAGGAACTGTATAAGAACTGAGACTCTTTTGAACCTAACCCTTCTTCACCAGTTCATCAACCTGATTCTCAATTTCTTTTGTTTCATCAGGGTTTGTTATGTAAGCAGACCTATTGGGTAGGCTAGCTCTAGGAACTAAGTCAATATGATGCTCTATTCCCATTAGAGGCGACAAACCACTTGGTACCTCCTTATGAAATATATCATTAAATTCTTTCAAACTATTTTTAACCCCTTTAGGTAGAGACCAAGTTCACTACTGGTGGCAGTAAGTGCCTCTTTGCAGTAGAGAAGGAAGAGAGGTTGTTCTATCATAAGAGATTTTATTTTTATGTTTCAATGGTTTTTGTGGAACAACACTACTGGAGGAGACACAAGACTCTAAACTCAATCCCTTATCCTCTTTTATTTTATTTGAATATGAAAGTTTTTTACTTTTTCTCTCCCTTTTCCTCTCATTTTTTATGATTTTTTTAAGGCTATTTGGTTCTCTCTCACTTGTTAGGGTATGAGAGGACAAAGAATAATCATTTTTCCCTTATGTAGGAAACTAATCGTATTAGTGAGTCCATCATGTAACATTTGTTTGCCAAATTACCGTGGTCGGCCAAGTAAGATATGTTTGGCCACCACCGATACTACATCACAAATCACTTCTTCATATTTTCCAATAGAGATTGGCACACTCATTTGGTCTTTAACTACTATACCTCCATCATTATTAATCCACCAAAGTTTGTAACATTTTGGATGGGGTTTAATAGTTAACGCAAGCTTTTCAACTATCCTTGAGCTACAGTAATTGCAACAAGAGCCGCTATCCATAACCACTTAATAAATATTTTCAAAAACTTTACCCCGAGTGTGCAATAGATTTTCTAATTTTTGGTCACAAAATATAGCAATCCACCAATACATGGATGTTCCTTGGAAACTAAGAGCAACAAGGGACACTCGTTTATCCTTGTGGACTTGGTAGCATTCAAAAATATATTCCACCTTCATCTCCCAGTCCAAAAATTCTTCAACATTATATTTGCGTAGAAAAGAGAAAGGTAAACCTTAGGCTCTTTCTAGTGGCTAGATTGTCAATATCTATGCGTCTAGGAGGTTCTTGATACTCATTAATAATTTGATGGCTGCTTTCTGAATATTCATCTTGTGAAAGAGGTTTCATCCTTTTTTTTTTCTCCTTCATTGTGACCCCTCACCACACTTTTTTTTATTATTACCTATCATTCTTTCAACTTCAACGTCATTTCCTCCATAGATTGGGCCATTTGTTCTTTCATCATCTCACTCATTATGACAAATATTTCTTTCTTCATATCATCATTCATCCAATCTCTGTCATGATCATTGACACTTGCTTGCATATTAGAGGAATTAGCAGGAACACACATGTTTGTGCTTTTTAAAACAATCTAAAAAAAAAAAAAACTTTTGTTTTAAGGTGAAGTTCTTTATGAGAAATAGAAATGAAAAGCTTTCGAGTAGACTTTCAAGAAAGAGAGGTGCATCATGAGGCTAACTTAAGTATCAAGTCTTTCCTACCAGAGTATTCTACAGTACTCTTGCATGTCATATCTGAATAAAAACTTCAAAATAGTTTTTGTAAAATAGTGTGTGCTCATGTGAATGCTAGAGACCAAAGGAAGGCCTTTTAACATTTAAATACTTAGAGTTTGGATCTTAGATGTCACAGATTCCTAAAGAAGATAAAATAACAAAGAAAAGTAATTGCAAGAAAGTAAGACAACTAAGAAAAGCAAGTAAAACTAGACGTATCCTAAGTGAAAGTACAGGTGACACTTAGAGCCCTTTAACACACTTCCATAACTAAAACATTTGTAACTATTACTATGTTTAACATAGGGATTGCTTTTATAACATCTTCCCAACAACAACAAAATAGAAAAAATAAAATTTACAAATGAAAAATTGAAATACACAAAATTTCATGACAAGATTTTTAAGCAAATGTTGTTGGGGATTTCTTTGCTTTGTAGCTTTTTTTTTCCCTCAAGTGTTTGTCGCTCTTGAATTGAGCCTTCAGTTGTGGACTCTCTAAAAAGGAGTCATCCTTAGTAAGATCTCCTTCTTCTTTCAAGATGCTACCTAGAAGTGTTAGTAAACCTTCCACCAAGATTACAAGCTAAGATGAACTTCCAACTCAAGAGGCCAATAAAATGGAAATCAAGAAAACTCAATTAAAAGTACCAAACTCAACAAATTTTTATATGTGACAAAACTAGAAGAATGGTTTAAAAGACACAAAACAAGAAATTAAATCTTGCAAGAAACTAGGACACAATAAGGAAACCTAAGAATTGTTCTAGAAAAGATTTCAAAAATAAAAAATAGAAAGTATAGTAGTTTGTTTGGCAATGATTACTATTTGATTTACAAAAATTGTTTTACAAGGTTTTTGACCTTGAAACTTTTATCTTAACTCCACAATAGAATATTACACAAGGTCGTAACAAATTTTGACTGAAAATAGAATTCAAAAGAAAAATTTAAAATCTAAACTCGAATCTTTTGCGGACAGAGTCCTCTGTTTTTTTAACACCTAACATTCAAGCTTTTGCGATTTATCAGTTTTTTTTTCTATAATGAATTTGAATGCAAAATTTTAGAAAAAGTGTTCTTTAACATCTTAAGGTGCTTAGATATAAAAGTTCACTACAAAATACGCTGTAAATGCTTTTATAAAAGTTTTCCAATCTAGTGCTATTGCGGTAATAATTCTAGAGAATGAAAACCTATAAAGGCCAACTAAATTGAATAATAGAACAAGAAAAAATGGAAACCCAACTTTAAGAAACTTTTCAATGATCCAATAAAAAATTAATTAACTCAAATTCATAAAATGAAAAGCATATAATTTCAAACTACAAAAGTCATTTCAACAAATACATAGTAGACATACTACAAACATTTTCACAATCACCTTGTGAATAAGTTTCTAACCATGAAGTTTATGACATATTTGGATACACATGGCTTAGAATATGAAAATAATAGATTATAACTATAAAACACCTAAAATAAATTATTTCCACTTATTGAGATCAGCAAAAGCTAAAAAATAGTACTATAGTAAAATGGAACAACATATGCAACAAGAACTCCTATCTATTGATGTAGTTTTGGATGGTTAAAGGAAGAACAACAGGTTTAAACTGATTAAAAGATTTAAAAAACAATTCAAATGACGAGAATTATTTTAAACATGTAAAACATTTCATGAACAACATGGAAATGAAAAAAAAAGTTGGAAGAAGCACTTATCTCTTGAATACTAAAGCTCTAGATACCAAATGATGTATTCCAAGCCATGCAAGCCTGCGTAAATGATTCTTTCCATGGATATTTGTGATTTTTCTTGATGTTTGGAGTTGTTGCAGCGAAATGTATGGATAGTAGTGTAGATTTGATAAAGTTAGAGATGGAAATTCCAAGAGAACCTAGATGAGGTTAGGCCAACACACTAGGAGAAAGGGTAAAGAAGAGTTTTGAAGAGACTACTCTAGAGGGAGTTCTTAAACAAGTAGAAGACCAAGAAATTTTGGAAGCAATTCTATACTTATTCATAAACTGGATTTTCAAGTACACACGTCATCTATTTATAGTTTTAGTTACGTCAAACCCTAACTCAACCCTAACCATAACTTGTAAAAAAACTTATAAAAAAAGCTATCAAATGAGGTGATAACAAGTGTCAAGCCAAGAATTGAGAGGATCCTCTCCATAAAGGACGTGACATGTGACAGTGAGCATGGGAAGCATGAAGTTCCACCTAGTCCTAGGTGAACTTCATAAGGGACTACCTAGCCCTAAGTGAAGTTCCAACCTTAGTTAGGGCTTTTGACCTAGGCACCTTCTTCTTCTCTTTCTTAAGGTTAGGGTTTTGATCGAAATACAAGGTCCAAAATTAGAAATCCTACACTATTTGGCCTAAAATACAAGGCCCAAAAATCTTATTCTACTATTTACAATTTTTACAAGACAAGAAGAAAAGAAAAGAAAACTCTACTATTTTACTCTCTTAAAAGAAGAGTCTTCTAAACTTCGTCTTCCTCCTCTATTCTTCTAGTCATGGCATGAGTTGTTGGTCCTATTTTTCTTTTTTAGATGGTCCTCTATCAGATAGACCTTCACCCACTCCATGGAAAGGATAATATAGAAGAATATCTAGATTGGGAGATGGAAGGTGGAACAACTTTTTGAGTGACATAAAGTGGATGATGAGAGAAAGGTGCCCATTACTACCTTAAGCTTTCAAGGGCATGTTATGTATTGATTGACTTCGCTAGTGAAAGATAAGAGAATACATATTGATCCTCATATTAGATATTGTAATGAACATAGGGTTGCCCAAAGAGAAAGACATGTTCCCTCCTACTATGATATGGAGTTGATGGACAAGCTCCAAAGACTACAATAAAGAAATATGACTATAGAGGAGTATAGACAAAAAATGGAGTTACTCATGATGAGTACTAGGATTAGGAAAGAGTCAAGAATTATCATTATTAGATTCAAAGTGGTCTTAATATAGAGATTAGGAATAAAGTTCAACTATTGCCCTAAAATAACTTAAATGAACTAATTAAACTTTGAGTGACGGTAAAACAACAAATAAAAAGAAGGTCTACATATAGGAATGAATATACTACCCTCACAACCTATTCAGGATTTCGAGAGCGAGGGTTATCCCTCAAATTCCACATCTAGGAATGAAGGATACGAGAAAGGGATACGGAAAAAGGAAAAAGAAAAGAAAGAGAAAAGAAAAAAAAAAGATAAAACAATATAAAAAAATGGAAAAAAATAGAAAATAGAAAATCCTCTTAGAAAACTAGAGTTGGAGATGTTCAGTATTTTAAATGTCTTGGTAGAGGGCATTATGCTACTGAATGTCTCAATAGATGAACAATGTTTTTAAAAGACCAAGAGTTTATTAGCCATGATGAGGCTCATTCTTCACTTAGAGAAGAAGTTCTAAATTTTAAGGAGGAAGTTGTTCCTTGTGACGGAGACTTATTATTAGCAAGAATAATTATTGAAAGCCAATCTTTTGAACTTGAATAATCACAAAGAGAGAATCTATTCCACACTAGATGTAAAGTTTATGAAAACACTGGTTCTTTAATTTTGGATAATGCTCTTACTGTAATTGTCAAAGTTCTAGGTTGGTAGACAAGCTAGCCTTAACTATTATGCCCTATCCAAAAGATTATAAACTACAATGGATCAAAGATAATGGTGGTATGTAGTTAACCAACAAGTAAGTGTACATATCTGCCTAGAAAATTATGAAGATGAAATTTTATGTAACATAGTTCTTGTGGAGGCAAGATATATCTTACTTGGTAAACAATTTAAATTTAGTCATAAAACTATTGATGATGACTTCATTAATAAAATAAGTTTCACATCAAGGAAGAAAAATAATTTTGTGTCCTCTCACACCTCAACAATTGAAGAAAGATCAACTAAAAAAGAATACAAGTTTGAAGAAGAAAAGAGAGAAGATAAAATAAAAAAAAAGTTAGGAAAGGAGAGATAATTAAACAACCCTCTAATGAAGTGGATAATAAAGAAACTTTTAAGAGGAATTGCTCTATCTTGAAATCTTCTTACCAAAAAGGTAATGAATCTAGTTTTTGTGCTAAAAATTCCATCAAAAATCACTTTGTTTTGTTATTGCATGGCACAAAGTAATGACAAAAACAAAATAAAGAAAAATATCCTTTCAAAACAATGTCCCTTAGTATTTTGCATAAATTTTGAATAAATAATAAAGGGCATTTTATTTTACCTTCCCTTTTAACAACATTTTTCTTAGTTTTCTTGCAATAAAGAAGCTTAATCCATTTTCTTTTGTTGTTTATTGATATTTGACTCTAAAGGAATATAATAAATCAATTAATAGAGGTTGTTGTCACTAAACATAATTTAGATTTGATGACAAATCCTTCTCAAGAAGAAGGGTAAGATGGAAATTATCCAACCACAAAACCCATGACTAAGAGCATAGAAGAAGATGAAGCCTTAATGATAAAGATTATACTAGTTTGAAGAGTAAAACATTAGGATTTTTTTTTTCCTTCTTAGTCTTGTAAAAAAATTATACCGGTGTACATTCTTCCTTGTTTTTTTAGGATTTTGTGGAGACATGAGTGGTCTTCCATTGGGCCTTGATTTTAGCTTGAAAAAGTTAGCTAAGAACACCTTAAAATTCAGCCAAAGCACGGAGAACGCATGGAAGAAGACATTTGAAGCCTTAAATCCCACATCATGTGGAATAAGCCATTTTTAGGCTAAACTTAGGCACCATTTATCCCTTGTATGTGATATCCAAAAGTGTCTTAGTAGTCCCACATCTTTTGTGTTATTAAGTTCAAAGGGGCCAAACACCTATAAGTATGACCCATTGGTCCATGTATAACTCGCCTTTTGATGATGAGAATTGAATTGCTTAATGCTTTCTTCTTATTCTTAAGGTCATACATGGGAGTAATCTTCTCATAGTTCTTCTTTAAGAATCCTTCCTTAAAAAAAGGAGAAATCTAAGTTTCTCTAAGAGACTTCGATAGTTTAAAAGTTTTTCCAATGTCCTTGAGTTTTTCACTATAAGAAGGAGAAGAAAAACTCTAACAGGTGATAAAAGAATTATGAAAATAGGTCAAATACACAAGAAGGGACGATTGAATAGAACTTTGCAAAAACACTATTAGTGTGAAAATGTAAGAGGAATATAAAAAGATTATGAAGATAAGTTCAAAATTTATAAAAAATAGTTATGGTCATTGAAGTTTTTGTGTGCACTAACATGAGTGTCGTGTCACAATAAATGTGCATGATAGTTGTTGCACTTTGAGATACATCGAGGGTCGTGCATCGAAAAATAAAAGGTACCATATTTGAGTCAGTGGCTTTTACTAATATGAGAAGTCATCATAGGAAAACACCTGGACAATAGAAGAAGGGAGTGCTAGAGTTGAATTCACAAGATGCACTTCTAACTTAGTACAAACTTCTATCCCAATAGATTGAAACCCTAAATCAATAGATGGTAAAATTGTCCCAGCAGATTTAAGTCATGCAAGCTAGCAATGTTCTTACTCAACTTGTCATGAGATGTGACTTTTGCAGAGGAAATCACACTAATGGATTCTGTCAAGTGCCTAATAGTTTCCAAAATGCAAGAAGTCAATTGTACAGGGAACCAAGGGAGACAACAATTCCGTAATAACCCTTTTCAAATTTCAAACAGGTGGCTCCATTAGTAGATATGAGCATGCAATTCGCATGGTAAGTATACTAAACATAACTAGTTTTTATATTTTTTTATAACATGTTGTGGTAATCATGTGCTTTGTAGGAGGGAAAAATTCGTCGACCACCACATATTGATGAAGATTTTAAACAAACTCATGTACGAAAAAGTAGTGGTGAATATGAGGATGAACGATCTAAGAGAACACATGTAAGTCTATTATTTTGATGTTATTTATCTTATTATAATATTTACTGCATATATGAATTAATTTATATTTTTGAATAACAGGAGGACTTTGAGAAAAAATATTCTGAAGCTATATAAAAGGTTGCATCCTATGGTGGAGGATCACAATCATCCTCTATAGACCCTGCAGAGGAAGAAAGAATAAGGACTGAAAGTTGGATTAATGTTGCAAGAGGAAAGAAAAAAGGTCGTATCTATGGGATTGGCCAGGTCACCTACACTTTTAATTGTGCAGATAAACTCACATTGCCCTGTCCTTCAAGTGTCTCTTCTGATTCACAAGAAATTGTCCAACTAAAACAACAAGTTCAATCACTTGTTAAGTTTGTCTAGACATTACTTCCACCTGATGCACGGACTACATTTTAACAAGAAAAAGAGCAACACTAACCAGGATCACAACAAAACCAATACCAAGACCAGGACCAAGACCAAGACCAAGATCATGATCAAGATCATCACAACTCTAGTTATTAGCCACTTGGTTTTCATTTTAAACTTTTGCACAATGTTAGTATTAGACTTAAATTACTTTTTGTTAGAATTTTATTTTGCATTATATGTTTTTAGAAAGTTATGATGGACTATGTATTGTTCCTTTTGTATTATGTGTCTAACTCATCATTTGGATGATAAGTGTTTCAAACTTAATTATTATATTTTAGCACTTTAGTTAGCTTTTGATTTTGAACGTTAACACTTCATTAAAATGTTGTTAAAATTTTATTTTGGACCATAATTTTAAATCTTACGCACATACATATTTGTGTTATTAGTTATATATATTTTTAATATATAACTAATTATATAACAGAAATAGAATTACATCTTACATACGGATAATTCCGTATGTAAGTTACATACGGATAATTCCGTATGTAACTTATGTACGGAATTATTCATACTTAAGTTACATACGAAAATAATTTAATATGTAAGTTATCTACGCCGCATTTACATACGGATTACTTTCTGCATTTAATTCGTTAAAAATATCAATTTATGTACGAATTTTGGGTGTTACATATGGATTTTTTTCCTGTATAAAATGTATTTTTTTAGTATATATATATATATATACATATATATATATATATGTATATGTATATATATATATATATGTATGTATGTATATGTATGTATATGTATGTGTATGTATATGTATGTGTGTATATATATATACATGCACACACATACATATACATGCACACACATGCATGTATATATATATACACACACATACATATACATACACATACATATACATACATATATATATATATATATACATATATATATATATATAGGAAAACATTACCATTGTGGATGTGGGAAAAGAATCTACCATGTTCACCTTGTATTGCTTCTTGGTGGCATCACCCAGGGCATCAAGGTTCTAGAAACAACGAATAACTCTCTCATCAACACTTTCGATCATCTTGAGAAAATATTATTTATAAGCTTTCGGTGAAAAAAAAAAGAATCTTATAAAAAAAACTCATAAAAATATAAGACAAAGATAATTACGATAATTTTAAAATAAATCGTCAATATATTTGAAGTTGTAAAATTACATCCATTATTGTATCATTTAGAAAAATCACTAATTAACTATATTAACCATATACTTTTAAGACATTTCTTCCTGTAATACTTTTAAAGAATAAAAAACTAAACAAATTTTTATATAACTTCTATATAAGTTAAAATATCTAATTTAGAAATATGATTAAATTCCTATAATACATGAATTAATTTTAACTTATTTATTTACTAATAAATTTCTACGTCAACTATACAAATTTTATCACCTAATTTCTAAATCAAATGTACAAAACGTTATTGTACTTGCCGAAGAATTGCAGTAACTCCTAATAAATATTTAAGAAATTAATTTAATGGCAAATTGAAACTTTGAAACTCTAATTTGTTAACAACTTTTTTAAAACTAGTTAATGTAGTGTTCATTTCAAAATTTGAGAAACTAATTTGATAAATAAAATATTTATAGTAAACTCATCCAATAAAATTTTATGTAGTTATGTATTCTTATGTAACACAAAAATAGACATATGTTAAAGTGTGAACATGCTAGATTCTTTGAAAGTGTAGTTAGTCTTATTAAACACCAATAACATGACATTCCATTAAGCCTTTTGAAAAATTGCAAGTCGTGTAAGTTAAGATGTGTGTTAATTCAGTCTAAGTTATATATTGAATATGATATTTATTATTTCATTAATATTATGTATTTATAAGTATAAATTTCAATTGTATTTTATGATTTATTTTAATATATTTGTATAACATATATTTTTATTTATTTATAGTAAATAATAAATAATTAATATTTATTTTTAATTGTTATATTTACTTTTGTAATTAATAATCTAATTGTTATAGTAAATAATAAATTATTAATATTTACTACTATAGTAAATAATAAATTATTTATTTCTCCAAAAAAACACTCTTTAGTGTACATAGTCCAAATTAGTGTACACCCTTTAGTGACCTTCGAAGTCCTCCGTGGGTTAAAAAGTTATTAGCATTCAATTATTGGAAAATCAAATGGAACTAATTTTTCCTTTTCTTTAAGAAAATAAAAATAAGAAGGAAATTAAAGTTTGTTTTTAAATTATTTATTTTATAAATATTATATAAACTATTAAAATAATTCATTTTTATTAATTAAATAATTAACAAATATTTTTATTGTTAATAAAATATATGAATTTTGAAAAGGTTTACACTTATTAATATTAAAAAATTTATTAGAAAATTTAATTGAATAAAAGTTTTTAAATTAAAAATGTATATAATATAAATTAATATTAAATTTTATAATAATTTAAAATGGGTGTTTCGATATAAATTAATGTTAAATGTTATAATAATTTAAAATGGGTGTTATGATATAAATTAATATTAAATGTAATATGATTTATTTTTGAATAATTTATTATTATTATTATTAATTTATATACAATTTAATCAAGAAAAATTTATATATTTTAATTTAATTAATTATATTAAATGAAGGAATTTATATAACTTACACTAAAAAAATCAATTTTATCTGGAAAAAATCCTTAGATAATTTTTAAATTCCATATGTAAATAGTAATTACATTGTGAGATGGATAATTTATCTATGAATTTTTTCTGTATGTAATTTATTTAAGGAATAATCCGTATATAATGTCGTAGATAAATACAATGTAATTTATCTACGGAATAATCCGTATATAATTTATTTACATCATTACATATGGATTATTTCGTAGATAAATTACATACTGAATTTTTTGTATGTAATTTATCTACGAAAAAATCTAAAAACCTAAACTCTAATCAATAAAATCAGTATGGGAGAATTGAATGAAAAAGAGACTTACCAGCCTTTGGAATCTCACCTGCTTCCAAACAGAAAAAGAAAAATCAAGTTGCAAATCCAAACAGAGCCATTAACCTGCAAAATATCACAGCAGGGGGGACATTGAGAACATCCAAATGCCCAAATGCAAACTCACAAACGCGCAAATGCGATACTGAGAACGTCCAAACACCCAAACACGCAACCTCGAGGCACGAGAACGTCCAGTCACTGAGAACGGAGGCACCGAGAACGTTGACGCACTATAAGGTGGTGGTTTGTATGTCTAAGAAGGGTTTAAGAGATGTAAAAAGAGATACTAAAGTTTTTATAAGTTTTCCCTCCGCGTTGCGTTTTGTTGGTGCATTTTTAGGATCTTTTTATTAATTTAAATTTACATACGAGAAAATTTTGTATGTAATATTTAATCATATATGGATAAAATCCGTAGATAATATTCCATATGTAATGTTTAATTTACATACAAAATTGATTCGTATGTAATATTTTGTATATAATGATTAATTTATTTACAGATTTATATCCGTATGTAATATTCCGTATATAATGATTAATTTATCTATAGATTACATTCGTATGTAATATTCAAGTAGATAAAATGTATTTTTTTTTGTAGTGTTATGAAATTAAGTGAAATAAAATTAAATGTCTATTTTTTACTATTTAAATAAAATTATTTTAATTTTAAAATATATAAATACTTTATCAATTTTGGTTATTATAGATAATAAAAATAAACCTTTTTTATTTTTTAAGTGTTATGGTATTTTTAGAGGATATGAAATTTTATATAATCATTGTGGGTTAAAAACAATTAATATTTAAATGTTACAAAATTATTAGGTATTTAGAATTAAAAATTTAGGTGGACAATTTAAATTAATTAGTTAGATAAATATTATATATATATAATATATATATATATATATATATATATATATATATATATATATATATAT
>Ga0209700_106258_pt1 | contig 18702 bp, 10 predicted proteins | sample SiratroredBW_FD_187528 | JGI IMG/M metagenome (GOLD analysis project Ga0209700, IMG submission 187528) | Root nodule microbial communities of legume samples collected from California, USA - Siratro red BW (SPAdes) (version 2) | ecosystem: Host-associated > Plants > Roots > Nodule | place: USA...
TTTTTTTGTTTTTTATATTTTTTTTTTTTTTTTTACTCATCCTTCAAAAATAATCAGAAACATAAAAAATGCAAAATCTAATTAAAATAAAAAACTATTCAAAATAGCTTCTAGCATCTCATAAAATTAGCTACTTCTTTAAAAAAAATTATGATTGTAAACAAATTGAAAATAGCTTATGCTATTTTTTTTTTAATCTCTAAAACATAATCGCTAGATTGCTTTACTAATCACCTTTTTCTAATCTGTAAAAAACTGACCTATATTCTATTATAGTGCTAGAAATCAATACTGTATTTTCGTAACTAAGTATTAGAAGACATTATACATAAGGCAATACAAGAAACCAAAGCAGATGGCCAGTAATTTAATGGTTATTTTTCTTTTGTTCATGGTCCTTCAATCAAACCAAGTACAAGATAATTGCAATGATTATCCATATAAGAGAGACACATATAAGTCAAATGAAAACATCATATTACATGTGGAAATTATAAAATGGATTACTGACATAGAAATCTAGACGAGCGCTCCCCATCCACCTATACTTTTCAGACTCTATGTCAACGTCTGCCACCAGACCTGAAATAGAATAATACCTCCATTGTTATAATATGTGAAGTGAATTGCATAGTTGGAATCATATGCAGACCCAAGTCAGGAGGGGATAAATCAAGAAAAGAAAAAAAAAAATTACTAGAAGTTGGCCTAGATGTTTTAGCACATCTGCAACCACTTCACTGAATAATCCATTACACAGAGAGTAATTACCCCATGCAAGCATCAATATACTGAAAAATCGGATTTCTCCTTGAATGATGGTAGCCACATCAAGTGGTCGTTTATTGCCTGTCAGTATTTAATAAACAGTTTAGACTTATAATAGCACAGAAAAAATGGACATGACATGTTTGAATGAGATGGATCAAAACCTCGTATAATGGCATGAACGGCATTAGCTATTTCACAAGGATCACCAACTGAATCAAGAAGTGATTTTGCCATGCCATTTCCCGTACCTTCAAACATGGAAGAACTTATTAGCTGGTGTAAAACAAAACTGTGCAGTTACCCGTACACTTATTGTGTACAGATAACAAAAGATAAACCCAGTTAATAATAACCCCACCTCTCACATTTAAACGATAGAGTCTAATTAGATAAACCCGATTCAACAAAGTAATGACGATGATAAACCTGCAGGAACTACCCCAAGGGGTATCTTTATTGCTGTATCCCAATCCTCTCTTTGAAGAAGTCCATTTACAACCTACTAAAATGTGCATGCTTGTTAGATTAAGAAAAACAACTAAAAACAAAGACATCAAAAGTGAACCACTGCAAAAGTATTCTAGAATGTTCAGGTTACACGATAAAACTTAGAAGTGAACCAAGTTGGTATTTGAATTCCCACATATGTCATAACTTGCATTCGAATCTTCTGAGCTTCATTGAAATACCACAATCAAATCGCCAAAAAACATTATGTTTCTAAGGAAAGAACAGAATCAATGTATTGACTATATGTTTTTCAATTAGTCCATGAGCATGAGCCAATAAACCAGTACAGCATTAGCATATCTTGAAAGGACAACTCAAAATGGTTTACAAGCTGCGTACACATATATTGTTTAATCCACACATTAAGAGCATCTCTCAATCTTTCTTTCTTTCTATTCTAACAAGGTTAGGAAAAACCAACTGCTATCATGCAAATAATTAACAAGAGTTGATAAGGAGAAGGGGAAGTTTGAATATTAATCATTTAGTTAGAGGGGGTAATTAGATATGGATAAGGGAGATAGCAGTAGGATTCGGGGAATAAGTTGTCATCTGTAAATTGAGCATTAGCCATTCGTGAAGGGTTTTTGAAGGGTGACCCCTGGAGGAGAGGTTTCTCTCATATCCTTTTTCTTTTCATCCTATTCAAAAATTCTCTTTTCTGTCTCATTCCTCATTTGTTGTTAGTACAGTTGGATCAAACCCAAAATTAACTAGTGCTCAATATTTATGCACTGCAAACATGAAGCGTAAAAAAAAATGTGATCTGAATACTATTATGATCATAGTTTTGCTTAGTAATCCTGGGCATGATGATGAATGATAATAGCACACTGCAAAGGATAATAGCAATGAAACTAACCTCTACCAAAATTCCATCTCCACTAACACAAACAATCCCATCGTATTTGGTAATATCTAGCGATCGAGTAACTTCCTTTGCATGGAGCTGATACTTGGTTTCTGAGGAAAATCATATCATATAAATATACAAATATACAAAACACAAATACATTTGGAAGGGCAATAGCAACGACAGCGAAACATGGTCAAAGAATTAGAGCACCTTGGACAGTGATTTCGATTTGAGCATCTTCAAGAAGAGGTTTCACTTGTTCATTGAAAATCTTTGCAGCGGATTTCTTCCCACCAAATGGATTAACAAAAACAAACAACCTCTTAGGGCGACCTACATTATGGCATAATTCAGTACACGTCAGAATTTCCGTTTGGAGAAGTGGAGAACCCAAAAGTAGTCCTACTTCACAATAACAAAATTCTTTTCCCATTTTGGCACTAAAATTCACGATCATACATTGAAATTTAGAAAAGTACTTTCTTAAACTTTTTAAAAACACATGCAACACAGTAACAAAAACCTTAACCGTAACGAGAGAAAGGTGAAATTTAATTTACCGAGAGAGTCCACGAATTCACAAAGCTTGTGGCACCAGAGCCTGTGCGATTCCTCGGAGGATGGCCTAAATACGATGTTGTTTCGAACGAGTCTTGCAGGGGCGCCGGTGCTGCAGCATCCGTCTCTGCTCTCCACGAGGCTCTTGATCTTGATGTAGGGCCCACTGGTGACGAAACTGAGGACGTCCTTTTCAACGGACAAACAGCGTTGGATTCCCTCCGACCACCACAGACGGCCGTCAGCGAGCAGGGCAAGCGGCGTTATGGTGCCGTTGACGGTGACACGGTCCGACATCAAGGGACGCTGCTGGGGATCCATAGCGGTTTAGGTCTGGGCTGGCCCACCCTGTGGCCCGGTTCGATAATGATAATTAAAACCCAAAAAACCGGATTTCGGCGTTTGAGTGGAGAGAGATACTACTATTACAAATTGTACAATTTGGGTTGCGGTTTTTTAACTGTACCCTGTTTGATGCCAACAACTTTCTGAAACCCCACACATCTAATTTTGTTTCAACTAACTACTTTTGTTTTAACTGTCAATTCTTTTTTTCTTCAAATTAAATATTATTAAATTACAAATTTTAGAATAAAAATGTGTGTTTATATTTTTATTAATGTATTTTTCAAAAATATATAAGATTTTATAATTTATTTAATTGTAAGAATAATTAATTAAAAATATGAAAACAATATAATTCTAGAAAATATATTTAATTTTTAAAATAATATTAATAAATTATACAATGATTATTTTAGAAAAGCTAAATTATTCAATTATTTTAAAATAAAGATAAAATATTCCATTACTTGTTTTATTGAATAATTAAATAAATTTATGTATTAAAAATAAATTTATCTGGTTAACAAATACATCAAAAGTTACTAATAGTATATTTCTTTATATAATAGTATATATAGTGAGAATATATCGATTACAAAAAATATTGAAAGATAAAATAAAATTATAAAAAAATTAGAGACTTAAATTCAAATAAAATACAGATAAACAATTTGATTAGCGATTTAATTAATATTCGTAATTTATTAAATTTTAATTAAAAAATGATTAGATATTATTCAAAACATAAGTATATTGGGAAATTTTAAATATATTTAATTTTTTTAATATTTAAGTTTATTTAATAATTTTTTTATAATTTTTTGTTAGTTCTTAACTAAAATTTTAATTATTGTCGGTTATCATTGATAAAATTAATTAGAAAACTAACGGCAAAAATAAAAAAATACTGGCTTTGAGGTAGTTGGAAGCCAAAACAAAACTATCATTGAAGGTAGAAACTATAAATTGTTAAGGTAACTCTTTTAAATATAATTTTATAAAAATTGATTTAATTTAATTGTAAACATATATTTCAAGATATTTATAACCTAGTTTTTTTTATTTATTTTGATTTTTCTAAAATTTATGTCAAACCAATTATTTTTAATTATGTTATTTATTTTAATTATTATATTTTATGTTATATAATTCAATTTTTAATCTTATATAATATCTTAAGGTAATTTTAAGTAATTTAAAATAACTATGAAATAACTAAGCAATATTCAAAGTTTCGTTATGTTATTTACGTAACTTAAATTGTAATAAAACTTCTTATTTAAACGTTAATCTAGTACTTGTTATACGGATAGGAATGAATAAATATAAAAAAAAATTACTGAATTAAAAAAATATTTAAAATAATGTCTTAAAAGTATTATAAGTTACTGAAAAAAAAAAACATTTTTATAAGAATAGGAAGTCTTTCAGTTAGAAAAAGAAACTTGTCAAACATAATAAAAAACAAAAACTAATAAATTATACTCATGATCAATTATGGTGTTATAATATATTATGTTCTAAAAAGTAGTTATTTCTCTCTTATTGAACCAACATGATTCAATTATGTTGCCATAACTGTCATTTGTAGGCGTTTATTAAACTTTTGTGAAGAAATTTAGCTTATGTCCCATCTCCTTTTTTTTTCTTTTCCAGTTATTCATCTAAACTAGTATTTTCCATTTCTTACACATTAGTGCTCCCTTCTTCCCATAACTTTTTTCCAATACAGCACATCGGATAATCTTATGTCATATTTATTTATCTATTTCAATTTTTAAAAATACAATTAGTTGGATTTGGGTATCGACAACAAGTTTGATTATTGATTTTATTAAAGTTTAAAAATTGAATTTGCTTGATGAAACTTATTTTTTCAGAAATAAAAGATGCTGAAGTCATTTAGTTTATTTAGGTTTGGATTGTGGGACATACTTACTCTTATTAAACAGGGAGAGGATTGGAAAAATATTTATTGTTTTTATTGATGGAGACAATTTGGATACTTTTAAGTAAAGTAGTTAGAATCTGGATCATGGATAAGATAGTAAAGAATTTACAAAATCATAAATCCTGATATCAGTATTGTAGATTTTTTTTTTCTAAAATATTTATACAATACTTTTTTTTAGGTGCAAATAAGATAAATAAAAAGAAGTAAAAGAAATTATTTGAGGAATATTTAGAAAAATGCATATTAAAAGTTATTTAATTTAATTTAATTTTAATTAAAACTTTACATTCAATTCAATCTTAATTTTAAATTTAGAATTATTTTAATTTTTAATTGCATTAATTTGAATAGGTGGTGTTAGTTTTGACAACACATATAATAAAAATAAATTTTAATGACATTAATTTGTAATTAAGATTAGTTTTAAACGAAATACATTTATTCAAAAAGGTGAATGTTGATGAAAAAATAAGTTTAAAAAAAAGAGAAAGAAAATAAAAACCACACCTTTTTAAGATTTTATTCTACTTTCTGTTTTATCTTGTTCTTTAACTATCTTGAATTAATTTTGAATCACAAATAATATAAGATCTACAAAGATTATCTATATTTAGTTATAATATATGTGAGAATTGATAAATTAACAATTCATGGATGTCCAAAAAGATGATTATCCCAAATGAAAAAAAAATGTATAAAATACTATGTCAGCATAATTAAATAACAGAAATATCCATTAATTAAGGGTGGTTTCATTCTCCAGGTAAATATTTATGAGATCATCGGGCATACCATGCTTCTTTTTCCTATTAGTGGTCTTGCTGTACATGATATATAAAATTAAAAATAGTAATAACTAAAATAAATTAATAAAAATATAATATAAAAATAATAATAAAATTTAAAAATGATAAAATTTTATCAAATAATAATATTACAAATTAATTATTTTTATAAATAAATAATTATATTTATTTTAAATTAAGTTTAATTAGGGTAAAAGATTTACAATTTCATTAAATAAAAAAATTAAACTATCAATTACATCTATTATATTATTCATAAACTTTTTATTCAAATTTAATAAATTTTTTCTTAATTCAAATAATTCAACTTTCCATATCCTTTCATAGTTCAAATTTACTCCCTTATATATATTTGTTTTAGTAACTGAAATTTTTTATTATTGTTAGTTAGATAAATAGAAGTTGTCATTCTCCCATTCCAATCTCTTGTATTTATATTTCCTATTATCCTATTTAGGTGCTAAATTTAATGAATTTAATTTTAATTCATGATCTAGTATTAAATATTAACAACTTCTCTTTCAAAATAATGATTATAGAGAGTGGTGATTTATTTGGACTTTCTTATGTTGATATCCATTATTGTAATTGGACCACAACACGTATTTATTCAATTTTGAGGTTATGATAGATACTTTTTGCAGCCTCATCATTTTGTTTTTATCTAAAATTCACCCATCCACTCAAACACAACAGTACTCAAATTGATCTTTGAATTTAAACAAATCAACTTCTTCATATATATACTCAAATTCATATTTGAATTCAAACAAATAAAAAAATTGAAAGAAAAAAAGAAACTCTTCCGGAATCATTTGTGCAACATTTTCTTTTTATATTCTTATATGAAGGATGAAGGAAGTAACAATTAAATGTTTCAGTCCTACCACATGGCATACAAAGTAAATCCAGCAGAACAAAGAAACCAAGTAAATTGGTGACACCACGTGTGTCAATGATGGTGACACGCCAACTAAACCATTGATACGGCATTTTTATTATTCTTCATAGCCTGTAATAACAGACACCAAAAACAGAAATAAAATTAGCAACCAAACGTCAAACAAGTAAGCTTATAGAAAGGTATACCAAACTGCAACTATATATTTTTTTTAAAAAGTATTCTAGCCAATTTCATAAATTAAACACGTACTAAAAAGGCACAACTTATTGAAGTGAAAAACCCGCATAAAAGTCAACATCACAAATAAAACTACAGATAAGGTAAAAAGGGATGAGAGTATTCTAATGTGAGAAAAGTAAAAAAAAAAAAAAAAAAAAAAACATTAGACGTGGCTTTTCTATGTTACAACTTCAGTCTATGTTGAGTGTTTTGTTTCCGCATGTTACGTAAGGAACTTAAATATCATTTTCCAAGTGGCAGAAAAACTAAGAACAACAATCTTAACATTACACTATTTATGGTACCATTATGGTCATGTTGGGAGTGACACTGACAGACGCACCAGCTGAATCACCCCACGTGGCAAGCCCCAATAAAATATTGACAAAGATTCTCAATCCGACGACCCAAATCGCTCGATCTCCTGCGGCCGCAAGATCGAACCCCACCGCCCAACCCCAACAACCACTCCCAGATTCGCAAACCGTTAGATCAGAGCCATCACTGACACCGTTAGTGAAAACAAATCTCAAAAAGTGCCTCGGGTTCGTTAACATAAGCTTCAAACCGCAGAGAAAATTCCGCGAAATTTCTCAGATTCTGCACTTTCATCTTTTGCTAAGGATTTTCAACTTTCTGCTTTTCTATCCGCTCGCGTTCCATCGAATCCGTGACAGTTACACTTCGTTATACTTTTTGTCACGCTTTTTTAAAAGGATTTGACGAGAGACGACGAAATCCGACAGCAGTGAGAATAATGCAGACGAGGTACATGGAGAGATCGAGCAGCACGGCGAGGGGGAAGCGCGGTTTAGATTCAGGTTCCACCGAAGAAGATCAACCTGAAAAAAAGCGACCTGCTCTCGCTAGGTGAATCATTTCTTCTTCTTAATTTTCTATCAGCTATAGTGTAGTTACGCATTATTCATGGTCACTGCTGACCGATGTGTAGTTAGTTAGTTCAAGAAGTACTAACTCGCTTTTAATTTTGAAGCATGTTTTCTATGAAACAATTATGAGTAACCATCTGTCCACAAAACTCAGTGGTGGATTTCTCACCAATGACATGATGATAACCCAAAAATACATAGGCACTGTTATGCAATATCCAGACTTAGAAATATATAGGCACTGTTATGCAGTATCCGGAATGGATGTTTAGATACCGTCACTGTTTGGGATGGGGGAACTCTTGCCAGATTAACTGAATAGAACTAAATGTGAAGTTGTTGTGATTGATTTTTTAAATCTAAACAATAAGAATGGGTGAATCTTTGGTTTAGTAAAAGCGAGGCTTAGATGACATGAGAGGATAATAGAGATATATGACCAACAAAAGAAGTTGAATGCGGTTAACCAAAATTGTGATTTACTTCTTTTTAAGTATATAAGTGGCTTTTAGGAGAAGACTTAGATAAAAAATGTTCTTTATATTGTTTTTCAATCAAAATCAAAATTTTGTTTTAGTAATACATACTCACCTCTAATATACACCTTTATTATGGAAATTAGTAAGAAAAAACTACATAATTTTATTACAAAATGATACCAGCAATTATGAAACTGCCTGCCTTGTTATCACTGTATTAGCACTTACATGTTCATATGCCAAAGCTTAATTTAATCTTAATTTTTCTGATGAATGAATTTAATGTTTTATTTATTTATTCACGTCAATTTGCAGCGTAATTGTTGAAGCCCTCAAGGTGGATAGTCTGCAGAAACTTTGTTCATCGCTGGAGCCTATTCTTCGTAGAGTTGTAAGAAAATTAAGTTCATTGTAGTATTGATTTGCTGCTGGGTGGACTTATATTGTTTGAAGTTATCACTTGTAGGGATTAATCATCCCTTGAAACAAAAACTCTGGTTTCCTGGCCCATTTTGAAAATTGGGTAGAGGACTTGAGATCACATATTCAAACCTTAACAAGCCGAAAAAGGTCAATTTTTCTTTTTTTTATAAAATAAAAAGTCCCTGTCTTGAGATAAAGGCTTCCTGAAATAACATTTAGTTACCTCACTCAGGCGTTATTTTGTAAACTGTTATAAAGTCCATCATTCTCTCCTGTGGTCTATTTATATGCCTTGTGATGTCAAATAGAATTCAATGCAACAACTCCTTAGGTTAAGTGAATCTAATTGTATGTATGCCACTTTGCATGAATGGTGTTTGATCTTGGATATATCTCATATCTTAGTCTTTCTTCCGGCTCAACAGGTCAGCGAAGAAGTAGAGTGTGCTTTAGCAAAATTAGTCCCTGCCAAGCATAGTGGAAGGTATTACTTTGTCACTTCAAAAGTCAATTTCATGACCCATATTTGTTTGATAAATTTTATCTTATCCTAGTGTTTTTGTATCTACATTTTATTTTTCTAATACTCAAACTAAAATACAGGTCTTCTCCCAAGAGCATAGAAGGCCCTGATGACAGCAGTCTACAGTTACAATTCAGGAACAGGTTATCCCTTCCCCTGTTTACTGGTGGGAAAGTGGACGGAGAGCATGGCAGCGCCATACACATTGTTTTGATTGATACAATAACAGGCCATGTTGTCACATCTGGCCCAGCTTCGTGTGTCAAACTCGATGTTATTGTACTTGAAGGTGATTTCAATAACGAGGATGATGATAATTGGAGTGAAGAAGATTTTGATAGTCACATAGTTAAAGAGCGAGAAGGAAAAAGACCTCTTCTGGCTGGTGATCTGCAGGTGACACTGAAGGAAGGTGTAGGAACACTGGGTGAGCTTACATTTACAGACAACTCTAGTTGGATAAGGAGTAGGAAGTTCAGGCTGGGGCTCAAAGTTTCTTCAGATTGTTATGAGGGAATGCGTATTCGTGAAGCCAAAACAGAGGCTTTCACTGTTAAGGATCATCGTGGAGAATGTAAGTACATAACTGCACTGTTTTTGTTCTACCCTTCTTCTGTCATTAACCTTATTCTGGATTGCAGTATACAAGAAGCATTACCCACCTGCCTTGAATGATGAGGTCTGGAGACTGGAGAAGATTGGAAAGGATGGTTCTTTTCACAAAAGGCTAAATAAAGCAGGAATATATACAGTTGAAGATGTCGTACGACTTGTGGTCAGAGATCCACAGAGATTGCGGAATGTAAGAATTAAGTTGAAAAATTATACTCTGACACCCTTATAAGACAAAATTTAAACTTTATCCATCCAAAATTTTCTCATATTAACTATCTTATGTAGATTCTCGGGAGTGGTATGTCAAACAAAATGTGGGATGTTCTTGTTGAGCATGCAAAGACTTGTGTTCTCAGTGGAAAACTCTATGTATATTATCCCGATGGTGCAAGGAATGTTGGTGTTGTTTTCAATAACATCTATGAGTTGAGTGGTCTGATTACCAATGACCAATACTACTCTGCTGATTCTCTCTCCGACAGTCAAAAGGTAAGCGAACCTGTGCTCTAAATTTTGCATTTATCCTTTGAGTTTGGACTAAACTGTTGGATTTCTTCCAGAATATGCTTAATATGATGTATCATGTCACTTGTTAAAATGTGGTTCATTCTTGCGGCTTTGTTGTTTCAACAACCAATTTTTTTATCTTGAAGGAGTCCGATTCTAAGGAAAAAATATAAAACTTGATTGAATCTGATGCTTGACTGCAATTCATTTTACTTTTACTCGAGTTCTTGCAGTACAACATGAAACATATTGCTAGTTTAAATGGTGCTCAGGCATAGGATATCCGCGTATTTTTTTTCTGACTTGAGTGAACAGATGAGATAGGCAGTTGGCTTAGTATAAAACCCTTATTGTTCTAGGTGTCATAAAGGTGGGAAATTCTTCTTTTCTATGAAAGGAAAAGTCGAAGTTAAAAAAGTTTACGACAGTTTTTTGAAAAAAAAGGTGAAATTTCTGAAAAACGCGAGTCTCGCATTCTTGTAGGTTTATGTGGACACACTGGTGAAGAAGGCCTATGAGAATTGGATGCATGTTATTGAGTATGATGGCAAGTCTCTGCTAAATGCCAATCAGAATAAGACTTTGGGCACCTCCCAACCTCTGGCTCCAGTGGCTTCCCATGATTATTCAATTTCGAACTCACTTGATCAGCAGACCTCCATCCCAAGTCTACCAGTTCCTGTAACTACTGGGCAGCCTTCAATGGATCCCGCCATAACAGTCGGAGGTATATTGTTTCAACTATAAGATTGTAACATTACCAACAATAACAAAATGGCCTTTGAAGTTTTCTTTTGTCTAATTTCATTTTAAGTTTCCTCTTATGTTTTTCCTGTTTGTTTTGTTTTCTCTTTTGGTCCTTTTCCTTCTTTCACCCGTCGATTTAGCTAATTACAACAGTTAATACTTTCCAATTTGACACAAATTCTAGCGTAAACTATGTGGTTGCGATGTTGACACACATCTGAATCACATTCTGCGATTCAAAACTAATTCTATTAAAATCTACTCGACTCACAAATATCCCTGACTCCAACGCCTACACTCTCAGTGTTTCTCTTCTTAAAATGATCGAAGTGGACAGATTTGGGAGTGCATGCTAAGATATTTAATCTAACAGATTTGTTATATAACTAGTATTTAGATTTTAGAGTGCATGCTAAGATATTAATGTAACAGATGTGGTATGTGTCATATTGTGAAACCATTACCCCTTGGGATTAATTTTAGCAAAAGAGTAGAAAAACATTACCGTCATAACTTTAGTGATTTGATTTTTACCATACATCAATACTCAGAATGTTTTTCTCAGCATCGATGCTTGTCAAATATGTGCAGGTTATCATAATGTCACGACTACCAGGTCCTCAATGCAACCACAGAATGATGATCTTCATTCTTCTATTCAGTTTGATAACACTGCATTCCCACTGCAAAACCAGTTACTGAATGCTTCACACCAGTCTCAACTTCCTAGAAATGAAAATGAGCTGACTCTTGGTTCACGACAACCAGCTAGTCCTGGCTTTCAGAATGTCAGCATTTCAAATCCTTGTTATAGAGGATTGGAGGACTACTTTCCAGAGGAGGAGATTCGAACTAGAAGTCATGAGATGCTAGAAAATGAAGATATGCAGCATTTGCTTCGTATATTTAATATGGGAGGAGGGCAACCTCATGCTTCCTTCAATACCCCAGAAGATGCATACACTTATTCATCTACTTACACGCCTGCCACGTCCACGAGCTACCACTTAGATGATGAACGAAACCGTTCCTCGGGAAAGGCTGTTGTGGGCTGGCTTAAGCTTAAGGCAGCTTTAAGATGGGGCATTTTTATTCGGAAGAAGGCCGCTGAGCGAAGGGCACAACTTGTTGAGTTGGATGACCCATAGAATATGACTTAAGAGCAATCTCACCTGTTGTGATCTTGAGCAGTAACTTTTGTGGTTAGAGCATCAAATACTACTTTCTGATACTCGGAATAGCTATCATATTGAAGTTTTATAGCATGAGTTGAGTAAATATGAAATTTGGATTAAATTATTTGGTGCAGCCTTACCTTAAAGCTCCTGATGTGTACAGCAACATCTGCCTGTACAGGAATACCACCCTGCAACAACTCTTGCATCTGTTTTACTTGTGATGTTTTTCACTCTACATTCTTGCCTGCAAGTTGTGAAGACCTGACAGTTTAGCACCAGGTTTAAACCCAAGTCTGCAGTGGCCTGAAATTTCTAAGGTCTCCATCTGGAAACTCGCAAAATTAGGGTCGTTTCTTTGCATTTAGCAGGATGTACTGAATTTTGTGTTGTAAGCTAGATGGGTTGATTCTATTTGGTTTGTTTTGTGTGCCGTTTACCTTGTACAATAATTATAATAAGTACCGAATAGCTGAATTTTAACCTGGTATTTTTTGCTTATTTTGGCTTGTGAATGTTTCAGAAGACATGTAATTCTGCATGCCTCGTCAGGGCCCCGCCCACTAGTCTTGTGATACACTTGTCTGGAAGATCAGAAAGAATGAACCACGATCTTGTTTAAGTGAGACCATTGCATTCTGCACCCTAATAAAAATTAAATTTTCATTGAAATATGTATATCACAGTGGGCATTTTAAAATATACTTTTAAATCTAAATATAAATTTTAGAATATATAACAGGAAATGTATTAATTCATTCTGAAATGTATATTATAAAATGTATTTTTAAATCTAAAAATACATTTTAAAATATATTAATACATTTTAAATTACATGTATTAAAATCGTATTAAAATGTATTGTTAGATCTCAAAATACATTTCAAATGTGTATTGTCAAATCATACAAACTGAAATGGATTTAATATACAAATTAGAATCTATTAATAAATTTTAGAAAATATTTACTAAATCTAAAGTTATATACTAAAGTATGCAATTTATAATATATTTTTTCAGGAACAAGTTTGTCTTTTCACCTCCTTGTCGGGGTGCAATTTTAAAAGCATGGAGGTGCACAATTTAAAAATATGAAGGCCCACAAGAAGGTTAGAATTTAAAAATATCGAATAGGTTCGGTTTTTTTATTAGATAGGATGGATTAGATAAGAGTAAAAAAGGAAAGAAAATAAAAAAAATGCAAAGTTTATAATTAATATAATAGAATAATTTTTTATGTATATTTAAAAATTAATTTGTAAAATAATTTTTTTAGAATAATTATTTAAAATATAGATTAGAGTTAAAAGAAATTTTAAATTAAAATAAAAAATTATAAGTTGCAACAAATAAAAAGGTTCTAAAATAATAATACATCAAAATAAATTACTTTATAATTGTAAAAAATTTAATTAATTATTGGAAATTGAAAGGTAAACAAAAATGATTCATGCCCAGTAAAAAAAATGAATATAAAATACTATACAATAATAACAGTGAAAAGAATTATTTTAGACAAAAGTGGAGATCAAATGCAATTTGTAATGTAAAATACTTCATTTAGAGAATAGGCATAAATGGTATTGTAACTACAGATATTTTTATCAAATAAGTTGTTGCATTTAAATCTATATTTGTGGCACATGATACTATAAAGTATTGACTCTCCAAGTGGTTACACAGTATTTGACTATCACTTGTCAAGAATTTGAAACATAGATAGAGATATCTCATTAGTGAATGGACTGAAATGGAGAGATATAATGCTAAAACTGAGATTAAAATAGCATGTACTTTGACATGTGACATTAATTTTAAAGGTTCAGTAAAATTTCTCTTTTTTTTTTAAAAAAAAAAAACAACAATTTTGTATGTTTATTGACAATCCTCAGTATTAATTATAATTTGTATTGTGAAAATATTAAAACAGTAAACGTTTGATGATTTTAATGCTAATTAGATAGAAACTTTGTCATATTATTGCATTTAAAAAATTAAAAAAATTATTCAACATTTTATTAATAATGAAATCAGATTGAATTAAAAAAAAAGACACTTAAAAATGACATATAATTTAGAGTATGGGAGTTCTCTATATACATTAAAATGTATCTTTTTTAAATTCTCTTACTTTAATGAAAAATGCATGACTACTAAAATTATTATAAATAAAAAGTAATAATCAGATCATTCAATATCTCTCTATCTTTCTTTATATTGTGGAGTCTCTTTTAAAAGAAATTTAAATACATCTTTTCTTTTTAATAATGATTTCAATAAATGATCCATCTATATTAAGTAAAAATAAAAAAAGAAAATGAATGATAGTTGATGTTTTACAACTATTTACTAGAAACTCTATTATTATCGGATGTGATGGGTAAAATTTTAAATATCCTAAAATCATTTTTTTTTTATATTGAACATTCAAAAGAGTTGGTGTGAATTGTTGCTCACAGTTGTCTGCCAATTTCATTATTGTGTGTTTTTTTTTTTTTACTTTATATCAATCTCAATTCTTAATTAATTATTAAAAATTGATAAAAAGATATTCTTACTTACATGCTTTTATTGAATTGTTTTTAGTTGTAGATAAACAAAAGAGACATAAAAGATAATTTCTTTGATTATTTTTAAATGTCAGTTTGATTTTTAAAAGCTTTTTTTAGTTTTTTCTTAATTCATTTTTAAATAAAACTTCATAATGGTCCTTCATCACGAAACTTTTATTTTTCTCAAAGAAAGCTAAAACAAGAGGAACTACTAATATCACTGCTTAAACATCAATAAAATACTGGAGTAATGTCACAGGAATAATATATTACTTAGCACAGAATACTTTCTTACATGTGTTCAGAAATTAACATTATTATTACGCATGAAATACAGATCATGTCATTCTAATTATATAAAACCACAATGCTTAATTTGTGTAACGTTTCTTTTTTCAACAAAATTAACGATTGAAAAATATTGTTGGAACTGAAATTGAGTACAAATTCAAATCTTATAACAAGTCTACTTTTTTTTAATGTATTTAAGTATAAGTGAAAGATATAACAGATGGTCAAATACAAATTGCTTTCGGCACATGGAAGTACGTTATTTCTCACAACTTTAGAACAGATTATTTGCGCAATACAATGAATATGTGTAAGTTACATGATTAAAAGAAATGACAAGCAAGAAAACGTATACAGTTTTCTTATATATATTTATTATTTCTGAAATGTTTTAATAAAATTAGTTTGCAACTGCCCAATTAATTAATTAAAGTATTATTGAAATTGATTAGTCTGTTTATTTGATATTAAAAAAATGTATTTGATAATGATAAATCAACATGAATTTGTTTTTTCTTTTGAGGATGCAATACTTGGTAAAGATTTAAAGCCTCAAAACTAGGTTTGTTTGAGAGAGCATGCAGGAGATGATAGTAAGCGAAACGACATGGCCTCCATGTGAAGCACATGTCGTTTCAGGCGCTTGACTAGGGATTCTCAATGCCACGTCACTGTTAAAGTGAATGCATGTTTTGTCCCAACCTTGCATAGAAAGCAGCACAGTGAGAAAACACAGCACAGTCTGATGTTTGCAGCAACAACAACGTTTAAGGTAACATCATTAATTTCATGTGAGTTGTTCTGCTATAAAAAAATCCCCAATGTCCCCAAACTTTTTCATCAGGTTCTGCCTTCCTCATTGCTTGAAACCTCAGAACCATTCATTCTTATCTTCTCTTCTAAAATTTCTTGACAGTTTCAATTCTTCATTTCCCAATGGTCAAAATCGAACCTTTGTGCGGATCCAAGAGACCCAGAAGCGTCTCGCAGTCTCATACACCTTCTCCTGATATTTTCCAACATCTTCCAGTGGAAATTGTGGAGGAAATTGTCTCGTTTTTACCCATCAAAGAGGCAAAGCAGCAATGCCTTCTCTCATCGGAGTTTCGGCGTCCCACCCATATCAGTCGCAAATTCTTGTTCGGAAAAGATTATACGAAGCGATGGCGTCGAGAGTCCATCGTTACATTGGTGGATCACATGTTTGTGACTCACAGGGGTGGCTACATTGATTCATTTCAAATCGACATTGACCCTAATGGGATTGAAAACATTCTGCACAAGTGGCTTGAGATTCTTCGTGAGAAGCGAATTCAGGAACTGGAGTTATTTTTTCACACACCCGGGTACACTCTCACCGCAGATTTTATCAACCAGCTCTTTAATTTGAGCACCTTGAAACTGGTCCATTGCAAGTTGGAGTTACCACTAAACCTCTTGAGTATGGCCAATCTGAGAACTCTGGTTCTGTGGTTTACCCCTCTCACAGATCAAAAGATTCACACTCTGATATCTCGTTGTAGGTACCTTGAGACTGTTGATCTGCTTTACTGTACTGAACTTTCGTGTGTGGAAATATATGCTAGGGAGCACAGATTTCTCAAAAAGTTGAGAGTTGCTCGCTGTAAGAATTTGGAAGTGTTTGTGGTTGATTCCCCAACTATTGAGTGTGTGCACTATTGTGGGCAAGTCCCAACAAGAATCCGGTTTATTCAGACAACTCGACTGATTGAGGCTTACCTCAATTTTATGCCTGTTGGGAGCAGAGGGTATTTTCAGGCTTCTGTGTTGGAAAGGCTTGTCACTGACATCCCTCATGTCAAAATTCTATCAGCTTCTGCTCTGATTCCTGAGGTATATACATTTTCTGTTTTTCTAGTTAGTTCTTTGTCATTTGTGGGAAAGACTCAAATCCAGTTTATTAGATGATGCTTGAAATATGATCTTATGAAAAATCAGAGTTTTACTTCAGTGGTCTGTGTAAGTTAAGGAACTGCATGTAAATTTTGTCTTTATGATAGATTGATGGTGACGATTTTATTTTCAGGCTTTGACTGCTAAGTTTCGTCGTGGAGTTTTTGGAGAGGCGTCCTACAGTTTCTTGAATCTGATGGAGCTTCATTTGATCATGGAGGGAGGACTTTTTTGCAATCCATATGATATTCTTGTGTTTATGAAGCATTGCCCTCTTGTGGAGAAGCTTTTCATTGATGTGAGTCTGATACTAAATCCTCAACCAATAATTAACTGTAGTTACTAATTGCTTATTGTTGATTTTATGATCTAGATGGTTATGAATAATATATTATACCTTTCTCAAATGGTGTGTATTCATTCCTGCCTTAGTTTCCCATCAGAAGTTTTTCAATAAAATTGTGCATTCGACTCATTCTTAATATAAATTCACTAAATAAAAAGTGTATACGTATGGATAGTAAATTATTTAAACCTTTGATGCATATAGAATATGAGTGATGGAAGTATGTTTATGGTTTGTTACAATTCTGTAAGTATATTGATTACTTTTCAATTACAATTTTTCTTTCTAAAGGCTTTAAACTATATTACAGATAGATGATTACACTTTTGACTGCGGACCATACTGGGAATTGCATCAAAAGTCTAAGATGGAAAAATTTGATCTCTACTTTGATCGGCTGAATTTTATCAAGCTTAGAGGTTTTAAGTTTATAGCAGCTGAACTTCATCTTGCGAAGATCCTTCTGCAAAAAACAACCAATTTGGATGCTTTGGTTCTGGTCTCGCAAAAGAATTGTGTTGCTAATATATGGACACCATATGGACGTAGATATGATAAACTTCTTAACTCGTGGAAAGCATCACCAGAAGCAAAAATAGTTACATTTGAGCATATGGATGACCGTAGTCAGTCGGGTTCATCCCATTCAAGAGAGTTTTCATCTGACTAGAGTTTTGGTATAAGAATAAACATTTTAGTATGTTCATTTAATCAACTTTTCAAAGTTATCAGGTAAAGGAGTCATCAGCAAAATGCAGGTAGTTTCATGATTAGTTTACAGTGGTGTAAAATTTACTTATCCTTGCATGTTGTCTAGTGTTGTGGTTAAAGATATTGTGACGGTAAAGTGATAACATTGTGCAATGTGATGTTAGAAGGCTTAAAAAATCTGTAAGGGATTGATTTAGTAGTGATCAGCTTCAAAAAGGGGCTGATATGATATCGATTTATGAGAGCCCTTACAAAGGAAAAAACATGTTGATATAAATCATCCGTCTCTTCAATCATATTCTCCTTAGTGTTAAACTTAATTGTGAGAAAAGCATAACTATTTATAGGTCTCACTATCTCGCTTTCTTTTTCTTATTATATGGTTGTGTGACAAAATTATATTTATTGTATCTCGTTAGTATCAATAATGCCTCTCTATATAATATTAATATTATTATTTAAAAAAAAAAAAAAACTCTTTAGTTTCTAAATAGATTTCACGTCCTACTTCTATGACTATTAATCATGACAAAGTGACAGACAAATAAATAAATATATATATATATATATATATATATATATATATATTTATTTATTTATATGTCT
>Ga0209700_106259_pt1 | contig 18699 bp, 8 predicted proteins | sample SiratroredBW_FD_187528 | JGI IMG/M metagenome (GOLD analysis project Ga0209700, IMG submission 187528) | Root nodule microbial communities of legume samples collected from California, USA - Siratro red BW (SPAdes) (version 2) | ecosystem: Host-associated > Plants > Roots > Nodule | place: USA...
TGTCTGCTTCTTTCTGTGAAGAATTTGTTGCAGCGGGTGTATGTTGCCATCACCATTGAAGAGATTGGAAGGTTTCTTGTTTTCTTCAAGACAGAGTTAATTGACTCAGCAAGATTGGTTGTCATATGTCCCCACTAGGTGAAGAGCCAACAGAACAACAACTACATGCCCATTGTAGGGCGTATATACTAGGTTTAATTGGAAGAGTTTTAATGCCTGATAAAACCGGCAACAAAGTTTATCTTATGTATTTAACATTTTTGACTAACTTACGTAGAACAACACGATATAGTTGGGGTTCTGCTTGTTTGGTTGTGTTGTACAGGGAATTGTGCAGGTCAACAGATGCCAAAGCAAAAACAATGGGTGGGTGTGCATCACTTCTGCAATCATGGGCATGGTATCACATGCCATACATTGCGCCCCTTTCCAGACAACAACCTTCGTACCCCCTAGTTTGTAGATGGAGTGGTGGCAGGGTTCTTAACTTCAGAAACGTCCCTCATAATAACTTAGTAGGGTACAGATCTATGATTGACCATATACAAGTTGATCAAGTAATGGACAAAATGCATTCTCTGCAATTTTATTTCAAGATTTTAAACTTTAACACAAATTTTCTAATAACAATGACTTACTGCAGTTTAAATGGAATCCGTACAAGGACTTTGATGCATTGATCCCTCTAGAAGAGTACAAGGATGCTGAAATTTGGACAACATGCACTCCCCTAATTTGCTTTGCAATAGTGGAATGGCACCAATCTGATAGAGTTCAATTACAATTTGGTATGTTCCAACAAGTCCCTGCCCCACCTAACAATTTGGAAAAACTACACAAGATTGATATGCGGGGACGACATGACGAAAATTGGAAGACTAAGCATGCAAGGTGGATAAACATGTGGAACAACCATCGTGAACTAACATTAACTGGTCGTCCAATTCATGGACCTTTGTTCCACAGTAGAGAGTACATGGAATGGTACATGACGAATTCAATATATTTTTTGTCAGTGCCACATCTACTAAATGATCCACGAACACAACAAAATCCACCACCGGAGCACACATTCCCACCTACAAGTGATTATAATCATCCACAAGAGAATCCTTGTCGACATTCATTTCCAACTGCAACAGATTATTATCCGTCACAACAACAACCTCACCGACATTCATTTGCATCTGAACAATTCAATACACCTCAACGACAACCTACAATGGATGATAGAAGCAATCATTTGCATCCAGTTCAACTGATTTCTTCGATAACTTGTTTGAGGCAGATCTAAATACACCACCTTCTGCTAATGATCACATGCAATATATGCATCCAACACACTTTGACAATGAAGCATGAAGTTCTTCTGCTACAATGCAAATGAATACAACACCCCTACAATTTGAATCCAATGACGAACCACAACCACAACCACAACAACCACAATCACCACGACGGAACCCACCACGTAATAGACGTCGTCGCCACTGCGGAACTGGTCACCATTATGGAGACTAACATATTCTCATGTCATTGAAGATGTTGTTACCAAAAATTCAAGTTATTAATAAATAAGTTCACCTACTCTTTCTAACATTATCCATGTATTCTATACTTATTCAAAACCAAATTTTAAATTTTAAAAATCACCATAATTTTACTAACTTATTTTTGACTTTAATATAACTTTATTAATTGACTTTACTATTTTAAAATTATCTACTACAATAATAACATTAGTATTATTTATTTCTCAATAATAAAATTAATAGTATTTAATTTTAATTTTCTTCATTCTCACAAATAAATAACTTTTTTTCATATATATATTTTCTATTTTTTAAGCACGATAAATATCTTATTTCATTTTTGTTATTACATATTTTTTAATAAACTTAAAATATAAAATTTAATTATAATTACAATATTATAAATTATTATAATTTTTCTTCCACTTTTTTTAATATAAAATATAGTTATAGATTTATTGTAATTTATTATATAAATACAAAAAATATAATATTTTTTTATTTATTTTCGTATTATAATTAATTTCCTAATTTTTTTTAACATTTCTAACTTCATTTCAAATTTTTAATTTATCAATAAGGATAACCATTCACAAAATTCTCATATTTTTATTATCTTTAAATTAAATTAAATATTTACATACTTTAATTTTTTTTATCTCACAACTAATTTTAAATTTATGCTCATCATTTTTAATTAAATTTTTTAAAACACTATTCATATAGTCAAAATTTGATTTTTAAAAAATTAACTTCTCATATACTACAATAAATATTTATAATATTTTTTATTAAATTTTACGTTTTATAAAATAAAATAGTCACACATAAATTAAAAGTTTTATACTTTAAAGCAAAATAAAATATAAAACTTAAAAAAAAAAAAAACTCTCAGAATTCGATTCCCAGGAAATAGAATTCTGATTGGATATAAATTTTAAAATTGTAAAATTTGAATTGAGAATTCTGTTTCCCGAGAGTAGAATTCTGGTCATGTAGAGTAAATGATGTTAGTTTGGTAAATAAAGTTCAATAGGTGTTATTTAGGAAATTATTTTTTAAAATAGTATTATTTTGGTAAAAAATTCTTAGTATGTTGATCTATAACTCTATAATAAATAAAAATCATAAAGTAATATCTTCAATCTAATTATTAATTTTAACAATATTATCTTCATAAATATAAATAATAAAATATATTTGATTATTCATTCCCATAAACAATAACTAATATTGTTTGATATAGATAAGATAAACATTTGTTTAATATAATTTATTTCATATGAAAATGGCGTTATAAAAAATAATTTTTTATTACTTAATTTAGAGAGACAAACAGTTAACACTTGTGTTAATCAATATTGCTACTGAAAATTGATTTCACCTTAATAACAAGAAGGCTTTCTTACTTTTTTACTCGTATTATTTATTTAGGCTTAACTATATATCTTATCACTAAATTTTTATATTTTTAAAATTCTACTTTAAACTTTCAATTTTGCAAATTTTACTATTTGCAATTAAGAAAATCATACATACTATACCATTTCATTAATTGATTGAAAACAATTAATTTTGTGATAACTAATGTGAGAGATTTCCAATTGTGATAAAATATGTATTTATCTTAAATTACATATTTTACTACTGAATTTTACAATTTTATAAATTTTTATTACTGAATTTTCAATGTCAATTTTTTTTACCACTTGAACTTTTAATTTCCACAAATTTTACCTTAATTCTAATTTTGTAAATTTTATCACTTAGTTTTTAACTTATTCAATTTTATTCTATTTACTAACCTTATGATAATGCGACCAATAATAATGTCCTTTTGTATTATAGTATGATTTTGAAGTTACATTGGATAGGTTGAAGAAAAGGGTAAGTAAATATGAAACATAAATTTATGTACAGAACTGATTAAAATAATAATTTGTTGATTTTACATTATCCTATGAGATGGTTTTTGTGCTACGTGTGTTTACTACAAAATGTCTTTATTTTGTTTTATAAAAATAGATTAAATATTTAAAGTGGTTTTAGACCAAACTAATGTTACCCAAAAAAAAATGTATACTCTTTATCAATCTCTAAAAATATTTTCATAATTTTACTTCTACATACTATTTATAGTAATTATTTTTCACAGAAATAGCTAATAAGCTCTTAAATCCAATTTTGAAAAATAAATATAATATATGAAATATTTGACCTTTTATATTTAAAATAACATGTATTAGATTAAAATAATTTAATTATAGTTCTTTTAAAAATTGAGTCTACAAACTTTATGTAAATATTTTTAAGAGTATGGTACATGCATACAAGTTATGTTGCAAAAATATTTTCGATAAAATTTCAAAAAATAATCTCATAATTATGATTAACTATTTAGTGTCGTATTTATTATTTAAATTTTTTTTATATTTCTCTCATTTTAAAAGCATTAAAATATAATATTAAGAGTATAAAAATTTAGTGGCAAAATATACTATTAAACTATTTATTTATTTTGTTTAATCTGATTCTTCTATTCATAAAATGTTTAATGAAGTCCATCAATTGTAAAAATGCAAATGATTTTTTTTTTTGGAAGGCTCTTCAACCTTTAAAAATACAACAAATTGACACTTTCTTTTGTTGAAATTGAAGTTTTTAATTTTATAAAAATGTGAGAAAAATAAACTAAAAGTATATATGATTAGTAGTATTTCTTATCGATATTTTATCTAACCCCGAAGACAAATATATTCAAACAAAGAAGGCATTTACTACGAACAATATTGGAACCAAAGTGAACTCACCCAAAAGTAAAAATAGACTGAACTACATAAAAATATTTCCAGTTAATTAAGGAAGAATAAACTATCACCAACCATTAAAAAAATCAATATACTTATAAATAGCGCGTCCTCACAGAAACGTGGGTACGAGGAATGTCCTTCGACCTCGTCAGGTCCACCTCAATCCAACTAGTGAGCACTGGAAAGAAAAACTGTCAAAAATCGTTTTGATATTTAAATTTTTATTTCTTAACTTTTAGTTTAATTATTTTTCGTTTTCATTATTGTTGTTTTGTTTTAGTTTTTTATAATGTATCTATCTTTTTCTTTTTTACTCATATAATATGTAGATAATTTAGTTTTAGTCTCTATAAGATATCATTCTAAAAATGCTTTACGTTTCATATCCAAATAAGTCATCAATAATTTTAATGTATGACATTTAAGAATTGAGTCCTAAATTTTTCATTGAAATAAGCTAAAGGTGATTGTTCAATAAAAAAAGAATTTCTATTTTGATAATATGTGTTGATTTTTGAAGCTCGTCAATAGTTTTAATTGAAGAACAGTATTATAAGCCTAGAGTTATCAGAGTACTGCACTTAAGTATTGTACGACTTGTATAGACTGTCTACGACCAAAACTAATAAAAAAAAACATTCAGATAGTATTAAAATTATTTTGTTCTTGCCTATGTTTGTGATTTTTATTATTATCATTGTATTTTCCGCCTACAGTTCATGTTAAATTAGCATAGAAAGTCATTCACCAACAAAGGTAAAAAAGTGAATGAAATCACCATTGCCTAAATATTGGATATTAAGTGATCATGATGCACTTCAAAATTAATTTCTTTTTACTCTTTGAAAACTTTCCCACCTTACGAGTTCTAAGACATGTTTCAGCAAGTAGAAAAATGTAGAAAACTTTAGAAAAACCAGAACCAGGCAGGCTTCCAAATGTTAACAAAAAACAACATTACCGAGTGCAACACATTGTTAATTTGAAGGCAGTTCATCTTTATTTACAGGCTTTCAAAACGATTAGAGAAGTCCACACATTATGGTTTTGGTTTTAAGAGTCTAAGCTCTCTTCTTCACTATCACCATGATCAGCAGCACTGCCAAACCTACCAAGATTTACTATCCATGAAACTTGTTTTAGTGTTCTCATCCGCCTCAGCACAAGCATACATCTTCTCTTTCTCAGTATCAGGTCATGAAAATATGTTCTCAAGGAAACCATATTCATTGTCTGTAAGCTTTAAATTCCACTTTAAATTCCGCAGACGATCCATGAAATTGGAAAACACGTTTCGCTAGCGAGACTACTTTTCCACTTTCTCAGCATTTTCTTCTGTACCAAATTCACTTGTTGAAAAATCGATAGAAGAAATACCAGAAGTATCTCATAATAACAAGACCTGAGTTAGATCTACACAAAGAATTGATCTCTTCTTCAACCTAAAACCTTAACACAATATGCAATTTAGACTCATACTTAGATTTCTAACACTCCAAATTCAGCCACTGCAACACAATTAGCGTCCGATTCTCTCTTCTTGAATGGCCTCTCCCATTAAATTCGGGAGAGTGATATAGGCACAAATTTTCACATCATGGGGTAATGTGAAAACAACATGATAGAGTTCAATCCCAAAGAAATGGGACAAACTTTAAAAACAAGGACAACGCCTAGATGCAATTCCTTGGATACTTTTGATGTTGTTTCCAAGTAGAATTGGACTATTAGGACCCTTGTAGCTTACGCTAACTTTTAATGTAAACCTTTATTCCTTTAATGTAAACCTTTATTATGTGGATAACTGTAGTAAAACTCCAATTTTCGTTGGAGAAAATTACTAAAAGCACTGAAGGCACAGTTCAGTTTTAAGTTTTGAAATTGAAAAAAAAATAAAATTAGCTAGAGTTTTCAGATTTTAAAAAGATCTATCCTACAGAACAAAGACACGTTAAATAGGAATTAGGATTACCTGTCTGTTGTGATTGGTAGAAACTGCTGACAGCAGGATTTTTCCATGGCTGCATTTTGGATCACAAGCAAGTGAAGCCACAATAGCCTAGTTGAAACCAAAGACAAGTGAATTCTGTCTATTAATTCAATAAATGAATCTAAGCCTTCATTTATTAGCATTTTTAGATACCATACAGAAAACGAGATTGCTAAGAGACTGTAGTTTTGACTTCACCATCGCTTTACCTGAACCTCACCACTTCTGCTAAGCAAATGAAAAGGCTGAATGGCATGCTTTGGTACTAGAGGATTTGAAATTGTGTCAATGACACGAGATCTGTTCACTGACTCATAAAGTGTAGGAGACAGAGCAGAGACTTCATAACCAGGAGATGAATAATAAGAAGAACCGGGAGAAAAATATAACCTGCAAAAACAAAACATAAGATATCAGATAGAGATAAGTATCACCAGATCTAATATAATGTATGTGTCTATGTGAACATGAAAATCATCCTCCAACCAAAAAAGCAGCATGGTTCAAAAGACAAAATTAATAACCATTGTTCCCCACGATTGCACTCTTGACCCAAGAAAGGGAATTTACACAATACAACTTCATCAAGCAATAATTTCTTCAAGAGCAGAATAAAATACTGGGATTGAACTGATGGCAGACAAAGAACAAGAACATGTTTGGATAACTGTTGAACCCCTTCCAAAACTACATTCAGAACAACTCATATAAAAGGTATTCTTCTCAAAAATGTTTCAGTGTCTAAAGTAAGTTCAAAATGGTTATCCAAACACGCACCAGGTCCAACACTTCCCCAAAGCCAATATCTTTAACAGCACCCAATTTTACTGAGATAATAATCATATCAAGAAACAATAAAATGCGTTGAAAGAAAGAGTTTCAAAAAAGGGAATAATACGCAAAGATAACAAAGGCAACCGTGTTTACCCCTAATATTACCAAGAAGAATCAATGAGATAAGAAGCAAACACTTCCTAACATTTATACTATCATCATGCTTAAACTTACTTTACAAAGGTGAATGAGAGCAACAGCCGAAGATGTATCATTTTCAAAAAGAACTGACTTTCCATATTTAAAAAAAGAAGAAGAAAGAAACAGATTTAGTTATAGAATTTATTTGCAATCCTCCTAAAGCGTCGTTTACACTATCAACATGAAAAAGATTAGAACTTTCAACGTTCACTGATACTATGCCAGCAAACCCAAACGAAACACAGTTAAAAAAACCCCTCACAAAAGCATAAAAATGAAACCTTTAGAAAAACTGACCCATCCTGGAGAAGCCCATGCCGGCAATCTTCGCCGCCGTCCTCATAGCTCCTCCGCCACCCATTTGTGCAATAAGTGAACTGAGAGTAGCACGGGAAAGAAATATTATAATTCACATACGTTGTGATCACTCTTTTATATTCTACGCGATACCCATTTGTTAACGGATTCTCACTACTTCTTTTTATTATCGCGTTATCTTATTTTAAATAGATAATATTTAATAACTTTTATATATTATTCAGATAAATTTATGTATTATTATTTTCCATTATGTGTATAATTTATAATTTAAATGAAAATAATATGGAGAAACAATATATGATATAAATTTGAGTGAAAAGGAAAAAATAAATTGCAGTCTGAAATAGTAAGATCTTAGTAAATAATAATAAATATAAGAATAGGAATAATAATATGATAAAGAAGTTGATTCTAGAGCCAACTGAAATGGACACGTTCGGTTTGTGGTTGATATGAATCCTGCACTGTAAATATCACAGCAACCTTAACTCCCAGCCATATTGCTGCCATCATTTACCAAATGGAAGCGTTTTGCACAACTCAATCCTCCTCTGCTTCCACGTCTCTTCTCAATTTCCAGGTATTTCTCTCACATTTGGAACAAATACCAATCCTCTTATTTCAAGTTTTAACACTTTTATACTTAATAATATCATCTCAAATTATCTTTGCAACCAATGTCGTCAACTTGCTTGAATTTGGTATTCATTTCATATTATCCTTTTTTTAGTTACCCTGGAAGTTCACTGCATGCCTTTTCTGAATTTGGTTGGATGCCAAAATCATTTCTTGAAATTGAATTTTGATTCTAATTGCTGTTGTGTCTGAAGATGGAAATTCCCTTTTCATCAGAGTTAGTGAAAGATTGGTACTTCTTGATATAATTTTTGCTTCATCTTGTTGCTCTTATTTATACTGCAGGGCCCTGAGTTGGCTAAAAGAAAGTTTTGTAAGAATTCTTCACACACTATTTGGGCATCACCTACGCTACCTAAACCATTTCTTCAGATTCATGGTAGACCTCAGACATTGATTTATACTTCAACGAGAGTCTCTTCTGGAGCACATAGAGCAGCAATATCGGCTGAAGCTGGACGACAAAATTGGGATTTTGGAAGATTTGTAAAAACACTATACTTCTTCAATGGGTTCCCATCTCCTGCTAAGGTAACACTTTCTTCAACTTTCAAGCGGTATAACTAGCGTGTAATAGGAAGAAAGATAGAGAGGGAAAGACTGGTATGAATCTACTAATGAATATTCTTCATTTCTGAATTGTGAAGTTCTTTGACTTTCTAGTTGAGAAAATTTCTGGTCCTTCCCCGAGTGTAACGGTTAACTCAATGAGAACTTCTGATATTGTCCTGGTAGCTGGAGCTACTGGTGGCGTTGGTCGAAGAGTAGTTGACATCCTGCGGAAGAAAGGAATTCCAGTCCGCGTATTGGTATTGTTGTTAACTTACCCTTTTCACAAGATTTCATTCCATATGATAGTTCTGGATAAAGAACAAAGAAAAGAATTTAGAAATTTTTTTCATTAATGATTGAATTTGGTGCGTAACAATTATTATATTTTTGTATCAATATTTATCAGGTTAGAAATGAAGAGAAGGCAAGAAGGATGTTAGGCTCAGATGTTGATTTGGTGAGTCAGTTTAATAATGTACTGAAAGACTTTACAGATGATCAAATAAATTTGTAGTTTCTTAGTTCGCTACAATTTGCTTTGGGTTCTGAATTTTGCAAAAACTGGCACCTTAGATTTTCTAGTTATCATTTTGTTGATAATGAGGTGTTATTGGACCAAAATACAAGGAATCCAGCAATGATGGAAGATAGAAGTTAGTTTGGTGAGCATGTGCTTGCGGCGGAGGAGATGATCAATTTGACTTCGGGCCATATGAAGTTCTTCACTGATTTTTCTGTGGAAGATTTGCTAATGTTTAAAGATTTTGTGGAATATAATGATGTTCCGCAGTGCAGACTTACCTGTTATTTATTTATTTTTTATTGAGTGATTGCAAAAAGTGCACTACGTAAATTGATTGTTTCTTTATCCATTACTTTCTCTGCTTCCAACTTAACCTTTATATGTACACTAAGGTTGTTGGAGACATTACAAAAGATAGCACTTTGGTCCCTGAATACTTTAAAGGCGTGAAGAAAGTGATTAATGCTGCTTCGGTTATTGTTGGCCCTAAGGAAGGAGACACTCCAGACAGAGCAAAATACAGCCAAGTATGTCCATTATCTTTATTAAGACAGACAAATTTGATTTTTCTAAGACAGTAATTAATACTTATCTTTCACTGAGAAATTGGTGTATAATATCTACTGATGATTCTATTCAGACAAATTTTTCCATAAATACTTTCTCTCATATGCTAAAATTAGGTTATGAAAAGGTTATAATCAGTTTATGAAAAAACTAAAAGGAGTATCTTCTATAAATTAACTTATGCATAAGATAATTTTAACTTGTAAGGAAAACATATTTCATTTTTTCTCATTCTATTCTCCTATAAGTGTTTATGGGAAAATTTATAACAATGGGGCCATTATCAACCAGTTTCTTCTCTTAATTGTTCTAGTTGCATGATTGTTTGGTGAATGCTTCATTTTTATTTCTCACTAACAGAATGAAATTATTTATGGTGCAGGGAATTAAGTTTTTTGAGCCAGAGGTAGCTTACTGATTTTCCTTTTCGTTGAAATTATCTTCACAGTTAGAGGTTTTCTTGTTTTTTTTTTTTTTAATTTGGAAGGACAGTTGGTCTTAAGCTCATTTGTGAAATTCTTGAAGCTTTTCTTAGTTATTGGTTGTTGAAAACAGATAAAAGGTGATTCACCAGAAAAGGTAGAGTACATAGGAATGAGAAATTTGATCAAGGCTGTGAAGGACAATCTTGGACTTCGAAGAGGAAAGCTATTATTTGGATTTGAAGGTAGGTTCCTAGTTGACAAAAGTAATTAATTGTTTTGATTCAACTTAATTGCCCGATCAAACCTTTTGACATATACATGGCCAGTGAGCACCAAACTTAACTTTGGTGCATGACAATAAAAGGAAACTCGAAGAAGCTGAATTGATTTTTATTCTTTCTTGAGGGTGGAGGTTGGGAGAGGTTGTGAGGCGCAGTTCATGCATTAAAAAGTGTTCCACATCCACTTGGCTAATAGTAGGAAGAAAAATTAAAGGGTGACCTATTGGATTGAGCTTTGAACTTTGAACATTAAGTTGTGACTGATTGCAGCATCTCTGTTGCATGGATTGGCTTGTGCTTGCAACATTCTTTAGTGAATATTGTACTGTTGGTTTTTACTTTGTTCAGAGTGTTTTAGTTTTACTGCTGTGCATTCTCTGAATAGAATTTGTTTTCTATTTTCCTTGCAGACAATGATTACAGGCAGCTTCCTTGGGGTGCTTTAGATGATGTGGTAATGGGCGGAGTCAGTGAAAGTTCTTTCCAAATTGACCCAAGTGGGGGTGAAAATGGTGGACCAACTGGGGTTTTTAAAGGTGTGTGTCAAATTCTTGAAAATGCACGTGACTTCACTTTTGAGGGAATTTGTAAGCTGTGTTTTACTGCCCAAAATAATACAAATTTGTGTCTAGTTCAGGTGTTGTTTCAACAGCAAACAATGGTGGCTTTACAAGTATCAGAACTAAGGTAATGAACAAGCATTTATATTAACTTTTCAATGAGGTCAGGCAAATGGCAGTGACATATTTGGTTCAATAGTAGACCACTGTGTGAAAATAAAAGGTTACATTTTGATTAATATTATTTGAACCAACTCTGACGTAACCTTTTTTCTAAATCTTGAGAATGACCACGATTTGTTCTCTTCAATAAAAACGTGTTCTGTGTCTTCAATTCCTAATGTTCCACTAAATTCTGATGAATGGATATAAACTCTGACTTGCAGTGCTGGTTCACTTATAACTTTAGATAAGTATCTGATACTGCCTTTTAAAATGGTTTTAACTGTATATCGCCCTTGAGAATTTTTTAGCTACTTAATAGTTCAGTCCTTGTGAAAGGTATATAATAAAGAACCGTTTTGTTTGAAGCAAGGAAAGCTCTTATTTATTAGGCCAGTAAAGAATGAATACAGTTTTCCCTTGAAAGCATTTAACTTGAACTATGAAATGGAAGGTTCAGAGAATAGCAGCGTATAAAATATTTTGCATTTATTATTTTTTTAAGGACTATATTTTCCCAGTAGTTGAATTAAGTTTAAAGTGTATGACTAGTTATTTCTAAGTTTCTGGAGTTGCTACCTGTCTATGGCTAACTGTTATTGGAGTGATTATAGTATATTGTGATTTCACTTTAACCAGTTGTTTTGTGAAACAAAGTTCTTATATAAAAAGGAGATTTTGCACAATTGGTTTTCAGAATTTCTCAGTACCTGAAAATCTTTCTGCATATGATGGCTTGGAGTTCCGCCTGAAAGGTGATGGGCGTAGATATAAAATCATTGTTCGTACAAGCACTGATTGGGACACTGTTGGTTACACTTCAGGCTTTGACACTGAAAAAGGAAAATGGCAATCGGTAGGTATCATCCATTGCAATTGTTGCAGTCTATATTATGTAATACGAAGTCAAGTGTTTTGTTATTTTTTTCTGTTTCATAGATTCAAGTGCCATTTTCTTCCTTGAGGCCAATATTTCGAGCAAGAACTGTGCCTGATGCTCCACCATTTGATCCAAGTATTGTTGTATCACTACAGGTATGGCTTTGATAGTATACCATTATGTCTTTTGGCTTAGAAATTCCACACTGGTTCTTAATGATGGGGCTAAATTCTCTGCAGCTCATGTTCAGCAAGTTTGAGTATGATGGTAAATTAAATGAAACTTTTGTGGAAGGTCCATTTGAGCTTCCAGTGTCTAGCATAAGGGCATATATAAAGGATCCAATAACACCAAGGTAATAGCCTTATCTTTTTGGTTGTCTTTTCCATGCACTTTTTACCTGTTATACGTAATCATTTTTGTACTCCTTTATGTGTCACATTTAGGTTTGTACATGTGAGCTCAGCAGGAGTTACAAGACCTGAAAGACCTGGACTTGATCTAAGTAAACAGCCTCCTGCTGTTCGATTAAACAAGGAACTAGATTATATTCTCACATTTAAACTAAAGGTAGAATATCTGGTGACGGTTCCTTGTTTACCACAGATATATTAATCATACTTGTTCATTTGCTAAAAGTGGGTAATTGCAACAGGGAGAGGATTTGCTTAGGGAAAGTGGCATTCCCTATCTAATCGTAAGGCCTTGTGCATTAACTGAGGAGCCTGCTGGTGCCGATCTTATTTTTGATCAAGGAGATAATATTACGGTATGGTGAAAACAAAAGATTGATGCTTCTCTCAGTTTAACTGCTCTGACTAACCTGTTCATCTCACAATCCATTTCTGCTTATTCTTGATTTTTTTTGGCAATTCATTGTAACTATACATATAGAAGCATTTTGCTCATTGCCGAGTTCTATGCAAAAATTAACAGGGTAAAATATCAAGGGAAGAGATTGCTCGTATGTGTGTAGCTGCACTTGATAGCCCTTATGCGTGTGACAAAACATTTGAGGTCAGTCTTTCCTTTTATTATATTCATAGTATTCATAATCTGTAATATTTTTACTTTTTCTAAATGTAATGTGAAGTTCTCTTACCTCCATTTTGGAGAAGAACTTGCTTCATAAATCTAATTGCATTTTGGTTTTATATGGTCATATACATGTAATGGAATAGATCTAGTATTTGATTATGGAGAGTCTCACTCTATTTTTGTAGCTACATAATCTATAACATACATTGCAGGTAAAAAGTGTAATTCCATTTAGCGAGCCATTCACCGTGGATCCAGCAAACCCTCCCCCAGAAAAGGACTATGACATATATTTTAAAAATTTAAAAGAAGGCATTACAGGGAAGGAAGCTCTCCAACAAAATCCTGTTTCTGTTTAGTGTTGCTGTATTCTACAGTTCAGCTATGAATATTGCAGATGTGAGAGTGCGTTGAGAGCGATACAGTCTTTGATCTACAGATTCTAAACTTGACAAATTTGTGTTCCTTCTAAACCAAGTTACATATATGACATATACCATACAAGATGCATGTATATTTTGTCGTCAAAATGGATCTTTTTTCCTCTTTTGTTGTGGCAAATAGGAACGCAAAATTCAAAATCTTAAGACAGAATTATCGTTTTCTTTTTCTTGTAACAGTTTAGGTTTACATCCCCATCTCCCTTCAAATGCACTATGACTGTTTAAAAATTAATCTACTTATATAATATTTCGTTCAATTTTTCCTTTTTAGGAAAAAGATGTATCAAACACTAATAGCAGAGCCTTATTACTGGTGTCTATAATTCGATTATGATCGTGCATATTTTTTTAATTGAACGGAGCGTCTATTTTAATTGTTTCATTGTCTAATCAAAATTATATGGGTTGAATTTCATGTCAGTGGTTAAGAGCAAAAACAATAAAAAGAATTCAAAGAAATAATTTAACGTAGTTACAGTTTTTACAAATGTACCAAAATTACAAGTACTAAAATGGATTGGACTACAAATATTGTATCCTAAAGGATCAGCGCATTACTTACGTAGTTGAATATTTGCATATTAACTAAATTTTAAAGAAAGATAAATTGGAGTTTAATGTTCTAAATTAAATAACATATAAAAAATAAAGAAAATAGAACTTTTTTCTATCAAATAAGGTGTGTCAATGTGAAATTTGGATGAGAAGTGGAAATTGGGGCTTACTAAATAACTCCTCATTCAACTCCTTAAGTATCAATTCAGTTTTTATTTAATGTTTATCATCAGCTCGTGATTATTCAAATTTTAATTTTAATTCCTTAAAAAAATTGAACCAAAGTCACATGCTTGTGTTTAGAATTCCTTACAGAACTCAATCAAGTATTCAATTTTAGATATAGAGAGTTTAATGATGTCTTAATTATGATAAACCTATTCATAATTAAAATTACAAAATTACACGAGTTTAGATTTAATTACATTCAACCTCAATAATAGATGATTAGTTGGTTATAATTATCTCAAGAATCAAAATATTATGTATAATTGATATAAGAGATTACAATATCACAAATCCAAAAATTTTAGGACAATAGATAAGTGATCTTATTCTTTATATATTGTTTAACTTCTTGTTAAAAGTAAGATTAAGATTTATACTTATATTTTTAAAACCTGATCCTTCACATTTTTTTCTACACTAATTTACACTATTCTGGCAACATATGCATAAAATCAGATGCTCCTCGACAACTTATTTCAATTTCCAAGTTGTTTTCTCTTTTTAGAAAATCATACATGCTGATGTTGGGAAAAAACCAAAGTTGTCGTCTTTGATCTTTATTATATAGAACCTTTTACAGGAACGTGCTAATTAACTAGTGCCTTTAAGGAAATCAACGGTAATTTTCTTTTCAATGCCATTGAAAATCGTAATGAAATATATTAATAATATCTTTAATTTCATAATCATGTGTTGGACACTAAAGACGTTTGTCATTTATAATTGAATGAATGGTCACAAGGGATAATTTAGAAAGAATTTTAAAACACGGTGTTGATAGAGAAGTGAAATTGTGTTGGCCCAACCCCATGAACATGTGACTATTAGTATCTTAATCAAAGATGAAAAACAGGCGAAAGAGAAGGTTAGGGGACCCAAAGGTACTGCAGTACGAAAACATTGGATTACAGATTGATATTGTATTTCATATTTTACAAAAAAAGCGCACACATATACATCTTTTTGGCTAAGCAAAAAGAATAGAAATGCACGTAAATTCCTGTGAATATGATACGACAATCATAGTCAAATTTTGGACTAATTCACTTTTGTATTGTAAACAAGAAAACTGCAGAAAAATCTTCCCACTTTGTTTACATTCACACTATCAGGCACAGCAGAACACCTGCAAAAAGGATAAGGCATAGAATTTTTCAGCGGTAGTTAGGTAAGAAGCAGAGGAAATTGACATGTAGCAGTAGTTTGGAACCAATGGAACAGGGAAAGAACCAAGAAGGATCACTGTACAGTGAAACAAACTCTGAATTTTTTGCCATGTCTTCTTCGTGCGGTTTTTCTTCTGAGTCTTTCATGCATTTCTTGCTCAGTGAACATCCTTCCGGGCGAGTTCAAGAACACTGTGCGTGGAACAGGAGGAGACCACAGCCCACTTTGTTCATAATCAAAATCAAACGGTGACTCATCGTGGAACTTCTCTAGCAACCTATCAGAGACGGGCTTTGAGACATGCTGAACTTTAAGCTTTTGTGAAGAAGTTTGATGGGGCACATTGGTTTTGGGCAGCATTTGAGTGGGAGATATGAGTGATGGTGAATGAAAATTTGAACGATGTGGTGCGTGTGAGATAAGGAAAATAGAGGGTGGGAGTGATGTAGCATTTGCAATGGAGACAAATTTTATGAGGGGCTGATGATGCAGAAGGTGGGAACTGTGACAAGGACGTGTATGGCTGTATACAATCATAGATAGGTCGTGATCACCATAATATGGGATAATGAGATTCTTCTAATGCCAAGTGTTCACTTTGTTTGTTTTCAGAACCTGCTTTTAAATATAGCAAAATACTTATACACTTTCTTATGTCATTTTAGCATTGTTTTTTAATTAGGATTAAAGCTTCACGACCATTTACATCCATTTTAAACATCCATTTTAAAGTGTCACTTTTGGTTTGAAAACCATATTAAAATCACGTTGGAAAAGCACTGGAAGTATTCTCGCCTGGTCCTACTTCGTTGGTTATGCTAAAGCTCTTGTATTTCGGTTGGTGGTGAGCATGAAGCATGTGCAGATGTGAGGCCAATAATTTATGGGACACCCCTATTATATACATATAATATATATGTTCCAATGAAAATATGTTAGGCATTATGTTAAAATGATGTTTGAATTGTGTACATACACATGAAATTCATGAAATTAGTGTGTTTGATTTGTTGAATCGATAAATAATGTAAATGGGGTAGAGTTTGACCGAAATTATGACAACGCCAGCCAGCAACTAATGCTATATTCTATTTCTTTTTCTAATGGTTTGATTTATTATACAAAAGGAGTATTTAAGTGTACTTGTTTTTCCCTTAACGGCATGGGAAAAGTTTGATTCTTTTGTTCTTTCTTGGTACTGTGTTTATGTGTGTAAAATGGGGAGCTAGGTCTGGGGTTTCTGTATTCCCTTAGGGTTAAAATGTCAGATTTTGTTTTTTTCATCTTTTAGGTACAAGGAGAAATGAATATGAGCATCCTAGAAGTAGAACCTTACATTACAGAGAAAAATTTATCATCATTTCACGAACCTCTTTGGGTGTCATAATGATGCTTCAGAATGATGCCTCTGTGAAGTTGTGTTTGGCAATTTGGATTTGGTATTTCCCTCCCTTTGTCTCCAAAAACTTTCAGTGAGTGACAGAATTAAAGAGAGAGGTAGCTGCTACCAAAAGCTTGGTTTCTCAGGCATTAACCAAAGACTTTCAACTTTTACAAAAGCACATATACAATTCTTTTTTTTACAAACAAAGCATAAATACAGGAAACTCATGAAAGAGTCTCCTTCAAACAGTTCTTGTTAGAACACCAATATGCCAATTAGAGGTGAAATGTATTATTCCCTGCCAACATATATTTCATAATCAAAATATCATGCTTTCATAATATTTATTTTTTAAATACGTTTAAAAATAGTTATGAAAGGAATACTAGGAACAATTTATGGATATGAATTATTGCTTTATATCACATTTATTTCATAACTAATCATACATCCAAATCATCTAAATCATCTATTTCAAAATAGACAGATAATGAAGATTATTTTGAGAATCACGTATAAAATTTAAGTAGAAAAAGTAGTGTGACTAGGTCTGGGAATATGACATATGGGAATCATAGTGAGCTAAATTTAAATTTATAAAAAATAAATTTACCTTCTTAAAAATATGAATTTAAATTTAAAATTTAATCCAATTATTTAGATTCGACTTTTAAGAATCTATTCAACGTTACACCGTTTCTTAAATGGGCTAGGCCTTGATACTACGACATGCACATCGGCAGTCAGGTAAGGAAAAATACATTATAAAGTGGGGAGTGCATTTTAAACGATAAAGTGAAACATAACTGTTAATTGAAGATTAACATTTAATATTTTGTAAATGTATTATACATATAACTGTGTTTTAATCAATCTTAATTAGAATTTTATCACTCATATAGTTATACTAATTGTTAGGCTTGATAAGTTTATTTATTTTTATACTCATTTCATTTAACAAAACTAAGTGACCATAATAACTAATAGGTAGACAATATTAAGTTTTTTACACTGACAATAAATAAATAAAAAAATAAACTCTACTAATTATTATTAAAGTTATTATATAAGTATATAATTTTAATTATATTTTTAATCTTGCGATTTTGCTCTTTATCTTTCGAAATACAATCATTACTTTTGCAGACTAAGTTCCGTGCAAATTTGATTTTTCTTTGATTGAATGAACACACCACGCCTAGCAAAGAAAGAGAAAATGGTTCTTTTTCATGCTGCTTTTTAACCAAACAGAAGTGATAATATTGGGGTGTTGAAATCTTAAAAACTTTAATCCATGTGTGAAGTTATCCATCAAATAATGAATAAAAATATATACGAACAGTTATATTTTCGTACTTTGTAAATATTTATCTAACAGTGACAAACTTAAAACGATGTAATATTTAATGGTTCAATAGTTTTTCTTTTGTACTAAAGTCTAGTCTTTAAATATTTAGTGCCGCTAGAATTCAAAATCTATTGCATGTATAAAAACATATTAAAATTATGTAAATATTAATACTTACTTTTTTAAAAAGCACTTCTAAAAGCACTTTTGGCGCTTGTTATGGATTGAACAACCGATTTGAAGGTGAAAACGTCCTTTTCAAAAGAAAAGTTTATGAAGCAATCTTGTATTACTGTTTTTTTTTTTTTTTTTTTTCCATTTT
>Ga0209700_106261_pt1 | contig 18688 bp, 19 predicted proteins | sample SiratroredBW_FD_187528 | JGI IMG/M metagenome (GOLD analysis project Ga0209700, IMG submission 187528) | Root nodule microbial communities of legume samples collected from California, USA - Siratro red BW (SPAdes) (version 2) | ecosystem: Host-associated > Plants > Roots > Nodule | place: USA...
ACATTTTTTTTTCTAAAAAGAAATAATAATAAAAACATTATACAAAATAAAAGTATTAGTCTCATTTTGTATTGCATATTACATATAATACCTTATAGGATTTGAAAAATAAAAAATATTAAACATTTTTGTCTCATTCTCTTTCTTTTAAAAATTGACTAATCTCATTTTGCACGTATATTTTCATTTTTTTTTTGTTGAAAATGATTTTAGAAAGAAAAAAACATTAATCTCATTTTTCTATTGCATATTTTTATTTTATTTCTAAGAAATGATAGAAATAAGAAAAAAAACATTAAACATTTTTACCTGACAAACATTACATATATTTTAGGATTTGAAAAATAAAAAATATTAAACATTTTTGTCTCACATATATTACATATTCTTTTTTTAAAAAAATGATTTTTGAAAATAAAAACATTAATCTCATTTTGCATTGCATAATTTCATTCCTTTTTTTAAAATGATTTTGGAAAATAAAAAAAAAACATTAAATATCTTCTAGCATGCACTACATACTTTCTAAAATTTGAAAAAAAAACATTAAACATTTTTTTCTACATGCATTGTATATTTTCCTTCTTCTTAAAAATGATTTTAGGAAATAGAAATAAGAAAAAACATTAAACATTTTTTTGCCTGACATACATTACATACATTTTAGGATTTGAAAAAGAAAAAACATTAAACATTTTTTTCCTGACATACATTACATACATTTTAGGATTTGAAAAATAAAAAATATTAAACATTTTTTTGTCTCACATATATTGCATATTCTTTTTTTTATATTTTTGAAAATAAAAAAACATCAATCTCATTGCATTGCATATTTTTATTCTTTTTTTAAAATGATTTTGGAAAATAAAAATAAAAAACATTAAACATTTTTCTAGCATGCATTACATACTTTCTAAAATTTGAAAAAAAATATTAAACATTTTTGTTTCACATGCATTGTATACTTTCTTTCTTCTAAAAGATGATTAATCTCATTTTGCATTTCATATTTCCTATTTTCTAAAAAATGATTTTGGAGAAATAAAAAATATTAAATATTTTCCTGACATGCATTACATATTTTATTTTTCAGATCAATCAAAAACATATTCTCATACATTCCTAAATACATCCATTTATGCAAAATATATATATTCATTTGTTCATACCTTCTCATAAAAAAAGAATTTTTCATGCATCATACATCCATTCTCATTTAAAGTTTCATGCACCATTCATATACTCCCATGTAAATAGCACATCTACATTATTAAAAAAATTCAAATAGAGTCAATACATCTTCATAGCCTCATGCATTCATGCATTTTCAAAGTTTTGTTCAAACAAGCAAAGAAAAAAAGTATAGCATTCATTTTCATATTGTTATAGATTTAATAAATGCAAATTACATTCAATAAACAAAAATAAAACATATTCATTTTCATCATGCATTCATTTATGTCTCTTCGTACGAATTCTCAAATAAATTTCAAATAAATTTCATGCATATGTTCATGCACTCTCATTGCACTTATACACTTGTTTCTTAAAAAAAATGTTGACATCAAATAAAAAAATTAGTTATTCATTTTTTTTTCAAAAAAAATCATACCTTTTAAAAAAATAAAAGATCATTCCTAAATACATTTTCTTAAAAATTTCATACATAAAAAAATAATAGAACAAAAACATCAAAACAAAAAGATTCAAGAAATAAAAATAGAAGTTTTGTGCATTCCCATTCATTAAAAAATAGATTCCTATTCATACATTAAAAAAAAAAGATAAAGTTTTGATGTATTCATCTATGCATTCTCATATTAAAAAAAAAGAATTTTATGCACTCATTCGTTATATGCATTTTCATATCATCATACATTCAATAAACAAAAATGAAAAATATATATTTTCTACATATTTTTTCATCATACATTATTCATCTTCGTAGGAATCCTCAAATAAAATTTCATGCATATATTGATGCATTCTCATTGCACTTATGCATTTCTTTTAAATGTTGATATTAAATAATAATAACAAAAAAAAATTTCAAAAAAATAAAATTTCATACCTTCTAAAAAGGAAAGATAAACAATGATTTCATGTGTTCATAATACATTTTCTTAAAAAGAAAGAAACTTTGTCATGCATTCAAATTTCATATGTCCATATATTTGCATTTAAAAGCATAAATGAATTCCTAAAAATTTCACGCATAAAAGGTATACAAAAAAGACATAGCAAAACAAAAATAATTGTAGTTGTTGCTTAATTAGTTTGTATTTTTAAGCATCTTTTTCTAATTTACTCCCATAAAAAATATTAACATGCATACAATATTTAGTTTTGCATGCATCTTATAGTTAGACATGCATCATACTCTAAATAGGTATCATACATTTAGACCTTCATCACACCCCTAAACATGTATCACATATCTTAATATGCATCATACATTGACACGTGCATCATACATCTTCAAAGGCATCCATACTACATTCTATAACATGTTTTTTTCTTAGGAAAATTTTTGAAAATACATTTTAAAAGAAATATAAAATAAAAAAATAAAGTTTTATGCATTTTTCATGCATTCTCATTAAAAAATAGAGTTTTATGCATTCTTTTCAAATAAAAAAAATAAAGTTTTTCATCTCAATCGAAACAAAGAAAAACAAATAGGAATTGGAGTTTTATAAATTCATACATGCATCCTCATTCCAAAAAAACATATAGTTCTCATTTCCAAAAAAAAAAATAGAGTCATTCATGCATTCTCATGGAGTTTTTATGTATGCATTCTCATTTTCAAAAATAAAAAAATAGTTTTATACCTAAAATCTCAAAAAAAAAAATCAAAAATCTATATTGAAAAATGGAGTTTTATGCATGCATTCTTATTCAATCAAAAACAAAAATATTCATTTTCATATCATTCATTCAGTGGAAATTATGCATTCCATGTATATGTTTATGCGTTCTTAATGTACTCATGCATCTCTTCCTATATGCCCATATAAAAAAAAATCAAGAATATCAAAAATGAAAAATATTGCATTCATACATTTACCTCACTTCTTTCAAGATTTATTTTGAGACCCGGTCATGGTCTCAACTCACTTTTTTTAATTCCAGTTGAGATCCTCTCTGCATTGTGAAGGTTTTGACCTCAGTGAAAAAAAATCAGTCATTTTTTTGTTTTCTTTACAAAAAGGGAGAAAGAAAGTCTGCAATATAATGATTACAAGAGACATTGAACATTTTTTTAAAAGAAAAAATAAATATATTTTTGCAAATACATCCTCCTTTCAAGATTTGTAGATACATTATCTTTTGAAATTTTTGTACATATATCAAATTTTTGTACATATGTTCTTTTTGAAAAAGCCTTTTGTATATACATTGACATTGAAAATTTTTGTCAATACATTTTTGCTTTAAATATGTGTGAGAAAGAACAAAAAACCATCTTTGAATATACATTCTCTTTTTAAAATTATTTTTTAAAAAATTATTTTTAATTAATCTTCCTGTTTTTATGTTGTATATGTCTTTTTCTACTAACAAAATAAAAGTAAGTTAGGAAAAGAATAAAAAAAAGCCCTTTTTTATAAACATAAACTTTTAAAAATAAATTATTAGATTTAAAATAAATTTTTAAAAAATAATTAAAAAATATATATAACATTCTCAAAATTAAAAAAAACATTTAATTAAGAGTTTTAATAAAATTTTAACAATAAACAAATATAAACTTTTTCTTTAAAAAAACAAGATTAAATGAAATTTCAAAAAATAACAAAATGTCAAACATCATCAATCAATTTTTAAAATTAGAACTATGTAATCCCTGATTTTACATTTTATTTACATAATCTCATTTTTTTTCTCATATCCATTGCATTACAAACATTTTCTTTGCGATATTTCTGTGAAACCAAAAGTGTGGAATAGTCATGGAACTTAACATGAAATCTGGATTTGAGATAAATATTGCAGTACAAGGTTTGAAGAAGAAGATTATAGTCAAAGTCCTGAAGAGTGATTTGACTGTTGTCAGAGAACTAGGACAGAAGCTCAAGGCAGTGCAGAAGACTATATTCAGGAGTAGATATGGGAACTTGCTTGGGTTGTTGGAAGTAAAGGTTTAGAAACCTGCCATTACTACCCTGGCTCAGTATTATGATCCTCCACTAAGGTGCTTCACATTTTGTGACTTTCAATTAGGGCTAACTTTTGAGGAGTTCTCACAAATTCTGGACATGCCAACAAACAATATGATGCCTTATCAGCACTTGGAACAACCTTTTTTACATGTACACCCTATCTGAGATTATGAAAATATCTGTGAAGGATTTGAGAAAGGAATTTCTTGAGCTATATGATATAAAGGATTTTGTTCTAAGCTTCTTAGAAATGCCTTTGCGCCGACTCTGTGAAGAAGAAAGTTGGGATGCCTATATGGATGTTTTAGCATTAGCTCTCTTTGGAGTTATGTTATTCCCAAAGGCTGATAGTTTTGTAGATGATGCTGCTATCAAGGCCTTTTTAGCTTTCAAGACTCGTGCTGAAAATCCAGTTACTGCAATCTTGGCTGACACTTACATAGCTCTTGATCAGTGTCACTCAGGGAAGAGAAGATTGATAGTTTGTTGCTTACCTGCTTTGTTTGTTCGGCTGATTGCTCGCTTCGAAGAAAGGGTGGTAGTGTCGCAACCACGATCACGACGGGGCGATCAAAAATTTAATTTCTTTTTTTGAAAAAATAATGGAGTCGCCACCATAATTTATTGAAGGAAAAACTATGGAAAACCAAAAAAAGTCTGATAAGGCAAGTTTGCAAAATCGGATTTAGAGTCTGGGAGTCGGTTACGTGGGGAAGGCACTAGCACCCACAACGCCCGCCCTAAGGCGGTACCTTTAATTAAACAAGTAAAATAAAAGAGTGTGATTTTTAGAAATATTTATTTTTCCCAAAAAACAGAAATAGAATGCAAATAACAACAAACAAAAATATATTTTTTTAATAGGGGACCCGACAAGGATTTGACCTCGCTCCTACGTATCTCTATACAGGATAGAAAATTAGGGAACACGTAGTTCTGTTCTTGAGTATTTGTGAGGGGCGTTTTCGTCGAGATGTGGTGCTTGTAGGGTTCGCTGAAGGGTTTCGAAGCTTGCATTTTTTCAGTGAGTGATATTTGGTTTGTGTATTTAGGAAGTGGGGTTAACATGGCATAGAAGGTGGTTTGGTTGATGATTATTGGAATGGAATGGAAAGGTGATGGAGGTTCATAGTGGGATGTACAGTGGAGATGCAGGGCAAAAACACAATGCAGAAACATTGTGGAATAATGCGTTCATGGAGATGCATGTTGATGAAATAGGAATAATTGTGGGTGCTTTTTATTTTATGCCATGAATGAATGTACAAGCAAAAAGGAAAAAAACATACCTGGTGCCTAGTCTTTTCTTTCTCACTATGCTTTCTTCTTTTCTCTCTTCTCAATATTCTCTCTCGTTCTCTTTTTTTTTTTCAAAAATGATCTGTGTCCTCCTTTTCTTTCCTTTTGACTAATATATCTCCTTTTCTTTTTTTTCCATATTATTTTAATTGATATTTTTTTTAAATGTCAGTAGTTCAGTTCAGAGAGGTTACTGCTCTTTGACTCATTCATATTTATTATTTTTTAATTTTTTAAAATTAATATTAAAATGAATCTACCCAAGAATGAGACTTAAAACATTTTCCAACGGTAAAAATCCATTATTTATTATTAATTTTATTTAAGTTGAAGTGGAGAACGTGGGTTGTTATCTGAGCGGTTTCAAAATTATTATTTCCAAATATTTATTTTTTATTAAAAACAAATACGTGGAGTTAGAGAGTTAGAACATGGGAGTCTATTGGCATTGACTCATTCTTTTTATTGTTATTTTTTATTATTTATTTATTATCTTCAACGTGTAAATCAAGTAAATCAAGTAAGCAGTTTGAAAACAGTCTTCCTTTCTTTTTTTTTATTATTTATTCTTTTTTTGAATATATATTTATTTTTATTTTGTTTTTATTATTTAATCATTAATTATTTAATATTTATTTATTTGTTATTTGTTATTTTCGTTTTTTTAATTATTATTATTTTTTAATTGTTATCTTTTAATTACCACATTTTTAGTTTTCTCTTAATGGAAAAATTCGGTATATATTTTTTAATTACTATTATTACTATTATTTTTTTAAAACAAAATTTTAATAAACTGATTTCTTACTATTTCTTTTTTTATGAATTTTATTTTATTAATTTATTCATAGAATGTAATGGAACCAAAGTCTCTTTTTTTTTATTTAAATGACAAAGTATAATAAAATTAGATGACACACCTTTTTATTTTAATTTTTGTATTGTTTTATAATTTGAAATAATTTATTCGCCCAGACGAAATTGGGTGTTGACAGGTAGGTATTAAGTGTCCAGTGTAATCAGTTAAGCAACAGGGGCTGGAGATCAAGGAGCCAATGAATGGCTCAATGTCTTGCTGGTTTAACTCACAAGAAAATCCAATGGCAGCCAGCATGGCAACAGAGAACCCGTCTGGTGTACCAGTGCTCTAAAAGGGTTAATGTACCACTCATAGGTACTAAAGGTTGTATCAACTACAATACTGTGCTTGCTCAAAGACAGTTTGGTTACCCAATAGTAGGGGCTCCTATTTCTGTTGTTTTAGAACTTCTTTTAGTTCTCTATGAAGAGGGTTCTTTAGTTGAGATACTTCCAAAACTTCGAAGAGTTTGGAATAAGATGGTCATTCAGGGGAAGGACACTAGACCTTGGACCATGGATAGCGAGATATCATATGAAAGGTGGCTGGTGTTCAAGCTATGTGTTCCTGAAGTACCAAAGGAAAAGTTGGAGCAAGAACAAGAATCAGAAGAATCAAAAGAAGTCAAGCAGTTGAAACAAGAGGTGGATGAGCTGAAAGGGGAGAATGTCAGACTGACCAGTAAACTCTTTGATCTTCGTCACAGCCATGACAGCTTGGTGAAGGATTAAGAGAAGATTGTGAAAAAATAAAAAAGAGAGGAAAGGCAGAACACCAATCTCAAACAAGACCTGACTGCTCTCAAAGCCGTTTAGAAGGTTTAATTAAGCAAAGAGATCAGGCTTTAGCTACAGAAAGACAGTGGATACAATGGTATGAGGAGATGGAGAAGGAACAAGAATTAATGTTTGACCAGATTCATAATTTTCAGATTCAAATGGATGAAATGGAGCATTTGATAAGAGAAGGGGAGGAGGATAAGGCAAGAAAGGAGCATGTGCAGCGCTTAGAAGAGGAGGTTAATTACTTAACCCAGATTGTTCAATTGGAAGAACGCTTGAAAGAGCATGAGCATATCACTAAACACTGGAAGATGTGTTTTTCCTAGCTAGCAACTTTGGCTAATGAGGCAATTGAAGATGTTCCAAGAATGTTAAGGGAGGCTGATGTATCTCTGATGTTCCGTATTGTACCAAAGGAAGTAGAAACTTTTTTATATCATTGCAAGTGGCTGGTGGGTTTGATGAAGGATATGGTAGCTCGAAATAAGAATTAGATATTTTGATTTTTCTGTTTGCTCTAAATAAGTGTAATAAGGATGTGATGGCTTGCAACAAGAATCAGATTAGTCTTTATGTTGTTTTGTTTTTTTTTAAATAAGTGTAATAAAGTTGTCATTTGACAACTCCTTTCCTCGTAATGAATAAAAGCAGATTCCTGCTAAGTCTTTATGAGTATTCAACATCTTTTTAGTTCTTGAATTCGCAATCTTGGTATTCATCTTGCATACTCTTACAAATAAAAAAATAATAATAATTTTTTTTATATAACAGAACTTATATTCTGTACATTCATATTTTTTTTTTACTTTTCATTTTGCATACTCTTATAAATAAAAGAAAATAAAAAATTTTAAATAAAATAACAGAACTTATATTTTGTACATTCATATTTTTTTGCCTTTTCATTTTGCATACTCTTATAAATAAAAGAAAATAAAAATTTTTAAATAAAATAACAAAACTTATATTCTGTACATTCATATTTTTTTTTACTTTTCATTTTGCATACTCTTATAAATAAAAGAAAATAAAAAATTTTAAATAAAATAACAGAACTTATATTCTGTGCATTCGTTTTTTACTTTTCACCTTGCATACTCTTATAAATAATTAAAAGAAAATAAAAATAATTTATTATTATTTCTTTTATAAAATAAAATAACAGAACTCACATTTCTTTGCATTCATGTTTTTTTTCTTTCTTTTTATTTTATTTTACATACTCTTATAAATAAATAAAAGAGAATAAGAAAAAATCAATTTCTTTTTACTAATTCTCTTGTAAATAAAATTACAAAACATAATAACGGCTAAATTTTCGCAACACCCGTACGGAACTCAAGCAAATCGCAGAAGGATAGAAGACTTGGGTGCATGAGTGGAATCTGTGAAAAATGATGTCAACCAATTGGAAGATCAGATAGGTCAAATCCTTGAAGCCTTAGTTGCTCTGAAAAACACTAGGGATAATTCTACAACCAGAAATGATGAAGCTACTTCTTCCAATCCTGCTATGCTACAGATTGGATCATTTCAAACCAATAATGCTCAAGGAAAAATTGGATGGCCTCCATATGGTTTGCCTCCTAATTATACTCCACCTTATGAAAATGTGCAAGGTACTGTAACTCCTAATGTCATAGTTGACCCTGCTGGCATACCTGTAAGTCAACCAGAGTCAATTCAAGTGCAACCAAGTGATGAACCCATAAATGCTAGTGCTGGGGTAGCAGTCTTTACTGGAACACCATCAATTATCCAAGTGACAATGGGCGAGGGGGCACCAATAGGGCCAGCAGTTCAAAGATCACCTCAAGATGTTGCTGAAGAATCTAAGACTATGCTGGAATTCTTAGAGGAAAGGCTTAGGGCTATTGAAGGAGGTGGTAGTTTTGGATTTGGGATATTGCTGGTTTATGCTTAGTATCTGATCTTGTGATTCCTCCTAAGTTCAAAGTACTTGAATTTGAAAAATACAAAGGAACTTCTTGTCCCAGGAACTATCTAACTATGTATTGTAGAAAGATGGCGGCACATGCTGGGGATGAAAAATTGTTGATGCACTTCTTCCAGGACAGCTTAGCAGATACTGCTCTAAGTTGGTATGTGCATCTAGAACCAACTCGAATCAAATCATGGAATGACTTAGTAGATGCATTTTTAAAACAATACAAATATAATGTTGATATGGCTCCTGATAGACTGCAACTTCAAAATATGTCAAAGAAGAATTCGGAAACCTTCAAGGAGTATGCTCAAAGGTGGAGGGAGTTGGCTGCACAGGTAGAACCACCATTGCATGATAGAGAAATGGTGACAATGTTCATAAGTACGTTACAGTCCCCTTTATATGAACATATGTTGGGCAGTGTATCTTCCAACTTTGCTGATATTGTAATCATTGGAGAAAGAATAGAGATTGGGTTGAAAACTAGAAAAATAGCTAAAGGCTCATCTGCAACATCTACTGGCAAAAAGTTCGGGTTCAATTCTAGTAAAAAGAAGGAGAGTGATGGTCAGGTAGCCTTGACCACAGTTCATTATCCCTCAACTAATTACAAGGTTAATGTAGCTCCAGGGAATCAACAACACTTTCAAGTCCCTAGGCCAAATTGGAAAAATGAAGGGGGATCAAACTCTAATCAGCCTCAGGGTCAAAATTCATTTCAGAGAAGAGAGCAAGTTGAATTTACTCCAATTCCCATGTCATACACAGAGCTCCTTCCAACTCTCCTTCAAAGAGCTATGGTTGCAATAAGTCCTTTGAAACCCTTGCAACCTCCTTACCCCAAGTTTTATGATGTTAATGCCAAATGCGATTATCATAGTGGGGCAGTGGGACATTCAATTGAGAACTGCAAAGCCTTCAAATACAAAATTCAGACATTGATAGACAATGGATGGTTGACATTCCAGGAAAATAAGCCGAATGTTGATAAGAACCCTTTATCGAGACATGCAGGACCTTCCACAAATGCTCTTATAAGTGAAGAAGGTCAAGGGTTGATAAGAAGTGTTGGAGATGTCAAGAGCCCTCTAAAGGATGTATTCTATTTGGTTTGCCAAATGGGTTACTTTAAACCTATGAACAAGTCGAATGCTTTGTGTGGGTTTCATGCTAGTAATGGTCATTCCATTGAAGAGTGTTTTGAATTCAAAAATTTTCTATAGGATTTGATGAATCGACACCTGTTGCAGATTAGTCATCAAAAGAAAGAAGAAGAAGTGTTTGTTCAAATTGGTGAAGAATCGAGTATATCAAAACTCGAACCACTAGTGATACGTGTCACTAGAGAATCAGTAGTGCTTGTAGAAGTGCATCTTGTGGTGATCCAAGTTCCATCCCTTTTTCCCTACAAAAGTGATAAGGCAGTTCCGTGGAAATATGGAATTAATGTTCTAAAACAAGAACCTAAAGGAGATCAAAAGATTGAAGTTTCAGATACTGGCAAAGTAACTGTGGATAATATCATTGGAATTGGGGGAATGACAAGAAGTGGTCGTCTTTTCGCTCCTACAGAATTGAGAAGAGATAGGAGTCATGAAAAAGCCAATGAAGAAGTGACTATGGAGGCAGCCAGAAATTTCTTAAAAGGGAAAGCTCCTCAAAATAATCAAGACCAAGAAGGGAATGAGAAGAAAGAAATATTTGATGAAAAAGCCTGTGAATTTCTGAGATTCATACAACAAAGTGAGTATAAGGTGGTGGATCAATTAAATCAAATGCCAGCTAGAATTTCACTGTTGGAGTTATCGATGCATTCCACTTCTCACCGAAAATTATTGATGAAAATTCTTGATGGAGCTCATGTTGAACGAGACATTTCTCTAAACTGGTTTGAAGGTATCATTAGTCACATCACTGCTAATGATTATCTTACTTTTACTGAAGAAGAAATACCTACAGAAGGGAAGGGTCATAACAAAGCTCTGCATATTTCTGTAAAATGCATGGATCATGTCCTGGCTAGAGTGCTCATTGACAATGGATCATCTCTAAATGTGATGCCAAAGACTACACTTGACAAATTACCCTGTGATGGAGCTCATCTGCGTCCAAGCACCATGATTGTCCGAGCTTTTGATGGAAGTAGACGAGAGGTTATGGGTGAAATTGAGTTACCCATTCAAGTGGGACCATGTACTTTTCAAGTAACATTTCAAGTGATGGACATCCTTCCTGCTTACAGCTGTTTGCTTGGGTGCCCTTGGATCCATACTGCTGGAGTTGTACCTTCCACCTTGCACCAAAAACTCAAGTTTGTGGTTAATGATAAGCTGATCATAGTTTCTAGAGAGGAGGATCTACTCGTGAGCAAGCCATTATCCTCTCCCTATATTGAAGCTACTGAAGAAGCTCTTCAAACTTCTTTCCAGGCTTCGGAGATTATGGGAATGATGTATGTGGAACCTCCTAGAGTCAATTCGTGCTAGTCAAGTGCATCATTGATGATGGCAAAATTTATGTTGAAGAAGGATACAAATGTGGACAGGGACTAGGAAAAAATGGTCAAGGACCTGTTCATTCACTGAAGTTGATTGAAAACAAAGGAAGGTATGGATTGGGGTATAAACCAACCTGGGAAGATAAGAAGAAGATGATAGAGGAAAAGAAAGAAAGAAACATAGCTAAGCTGAGAGGCTACAAGTTGAAAGAAAAGGGAATTACCTTATGCGACATAAAGCAGACTTTTCGAAGTTCTGGATGGATCAATTCTGACCAAGTAGCAATGACTGAAGAAATGCTAGAAGATGAATAGCTGAGTCTTGTGCACCCTTGTCTTCCTGATGCACAAATTAATAATTGGGAGTTCAAAGGTTTACCTATGGTGTATACCACTGAAGAGATGTAATCTTTTAGTGTTTTAGTTGTTTTCCTTTTAAAATAAAGCCACTTTGGCTTAAAACCCTATGTTTTGAATTTAAGTAATAATATCAGTTTGCATAATAAATTCATGTTTTTATATTTTTTTTTGCATATTTATTTTTGTATATAATTGCAGATGCGATGATTTTGAAAATTCAAAAATTTTGTGTCCAAATTTTTCCCTCCCTGTCGATGATACGGAAAATGATTATGATGAAGACTGCGAGACCCCTCCAGAATTGATGAGATTAGTGGAACAAGAAACAAAAGAAATAAGACCACATCAGGAGTAGATAAGGATAATTAATTTAGGAGAAGAAGGAGAAGAGAAGCAAGTCAAGATTGGCACCACTATGACAGAAGAAATGCAAAAGCAGTTGCATACTCTTTTGCGAGAATTCAGGGATGTTTTTGCCTGGTCTAATCAAGATATGCCTGGTCTGGATCCTGATATAGTACAACATAAATTACCTCTGAAACCTGAATGTCCTCCATTTAAACAGAAATTAAGAAGAATGAAACTTGAAATGGCATTAAAAATAAAAGAAGTTGAAAAGCAATTTAATGCGGGTTTTGTAGTAGTTGCCAAATACCCCCAATGGGTGGCTAATGTTGTGTCTGTACCAAAGAAAGACGGAAAAGTATGAATGTGTGTAGATGATCGGGATTTGAATAGAGCCAGTCCGAAAGATGATTTTCCACTTCCGCATATTGACACCTTGGTGGAAAACACTGCTACCTCTTCATTGTATTCATTCATGGATGGATTCTCTGGGTATAATCAGATCAAGATGGCACCTGAAGATATGGAGAAAACTACCTTCATCACTTTATAGGGAACTTTTTGTTATAAAGTAATGTCCTTTGGGCTTAAAAATGCTGGAGCAACATATCAGAGGGCCATGGTTACTCTTTTCCATGACATGATGCGTAAGAAGATCGAAGTGTATGTCGATGACATGATTGCCAAATCCACATCTGAGCAAGAGCATCTCATTAATTTGAGAAAGCTATATGAAAGATTGAGGAAGTTCAAGCTTAGATTAAATCCGGCAAAATGTACTTTTGGTGTGAGATCTGGAAAGCTTATAGGTTTCATTGTGAGTCAAAAGGGAATTAAAGTTGACCCAGACAAGGTTCGTGCGATTCTAGAAATGCCACATCCTTGCACAGAAAAGGAGGTTTGGGGTTTCCTTGGGAGATTAAATTATATTGCCAGGTTCATTTCGTAATTAACTTCCACTTGAGAACCGATATTCAAGTTGTTGCGTAAGAATCAAACTGTAGAATGGAATGAGGACTGTCAAGAAGCTTTTGACAAAATTAAACAATATTTACAAGAACCCCCTATATTACGTCGGCTGGTTCCTAGGAGGCCTCTCATTTTGTATTTGACAGCTTTAGATGGATCAATGGGATGTGTCTTGGGTCAGCATGATGAAACAAGAAGAAAAGAGTATGCTATCTATTATCTGAGCAAGAGATTCACCGATTGTGAACAAAGATATTCTGCATTGGAACTAACATGTTGTTCCTTAGCTTGGGCTACTCACAGATTAAGACAGTATATGTTGAGTCATACGACATGGTTAATATCCAAAATAGATCCAATAAAATATATCTTTGAAAAACCTGCTCTCACAGGAAGAATAGCTCGATGGCGAATGTTGTTGTCAGAATATGATATACAGTATGTTACTAAGAAGGCTATCAAGGGCAGTGCTCTAGCAGATGACTTGGCTCACCAACCTGTTGAGGATTATCAACCTATGCAACCTGAATTTCCAGATGAAGAAATTTTGTCTCTTTTTAAAGAGGATGATGATTATGATACATGGATTCTATTTTTTGACGGATCCTCTAATGCATTGGGGCATGGAATAGGGACAGTACTTATCTCCCCTGAAAGACAATATATACCCATGACAGCTAGATTATGCTTTGATTGTACCAACAATATAGCTGAATATGAAGCATGTGTTATGGGGATTCGAGCTGCCATTGATTTTAATGTAAAGAGTTTAAAGATATATGGTGATTCAGCTCTTGTCATCCATCAGATAAGAGGAGAATGGGAGACTCGTGATTATAAGTTAATCCCTTACCAGGAATATATCAAGGGGTTGTTGGAATGTTTTGACACAGTGACATTTCTACATATTTCAAGAGAAGAGAATCAATTGGCTGATGCTCTTACTACTCTATCATCTATGTTTGAGATTAGTCAAGAGGGAGAGTTACCTATGATTAGGATGAAGAGTCATGATCACCCTGTTTATTGTTCCTTCATAGAAGAAGAATCAGATGGCAAGCCATGGTACTTTGATATCATGAGATACCTCAAAAGCAAAGAATATCTAGAGGAATCAAATGAAAATGACAAAAGAGTGTTGAGAAGATTGACTGCCAAGTTTGTGTTAAATGGGGATGTGTTATACAAAAGGAATCATGATATGATGCTCCTCAGATGTGCAGATGCAAAAGAAGCAGAGTTGATTTTAAAGGAAGTCCACGAAGGAACCTTTGGAACTCATATGAATGGTCATTCAATGGCTAGAAAGATTTTGAGAGCAGTGTATTTCTGGCTAACTACGGAAAACGATTGTTGCATTCATGTAAGAAAATGTCATAAGTGTCAAGCATATGCAGACAATATCAATGTCTCACCCACAACATTAAAAGTTCTATCTGCACCTTGGCCATTTTTCATGTGGGGCATAGATATTATTAGAGCTATTGAGCCGAAGGATTCAAATGGACACCGTTTCATCCTGGTGGCAATAGATTAATTCACCAAATGGGTGGAAGCTGGTTCTTATGCCAATGTGACAAGAAAAGTAGTGACCAAATTCATCAAAAACGAAATCATTTGTAGATATGGTCTACCTAGCAGAATCATTACTGATAATGCTACCAATTTAAATAACAAGATGATGTCTGAGCTATGTGAAGAGTTCAAGATTCAACATCATAATTCTACTCCCTATCGTCCAAAAATGAATGGAGCAGTTGAAGCAGCAAATAAGAATATAAAGAAAATCATCCAGAAGATGGTAATGACATATAAGGATTGACACGAGATGCTGCCTTTCGCTTTGCATGGATATCGCACTTCAGTAAGAACCTCAACTGGAGCAACACCATTCTCATTGGTATATGGAATGGAGGCGGTTCTCCCTTTTGAAGTAGAAATTCCTTCTTTAAAAATACTGATGGAAGCCCAATTAGAGGAAGCAGAATGGGTTCAGGCTAGGCATGATCAACTTAATCTCATTGACGAAAAAAGGTTGTTATCAGTATGTCATGGGCAGTTATACCAAAAGAGAATGAAAAAGGCATTTGATAAAAAGGTTCGCCCAAGAGAATTTCAAGAAGGTGAATTGGTGATGAAAAAAATCATATCAGTTCAAAAGGTTAATAGAGGAAAATGGATGGCTAATTATGAAGGTCCTTATGTGGTAAAAAGGGCACTACCAGAAGGAGCATTAATTCTCACAAGGATGAAGGATGGATGGGGAAGAGTTACCATTGCCAGTTAACTCTGATTCAGTCAAAAAGTTTTATACTTAGTATGATTCCGTAATGACAGTAATTTTTTTTTTATATAGATTTTGTGTAATTTTGTATTACTTCATTTTTCCATTTTGAAATTCAAAGTTTCATTTGACAAGTTTTTGTTGTTTCACATGTTGTGGAAATTTTACTTAAAAATAGAAAATGTGGTGAGTCATTTGTTCATAGATCATTGAATCCTCAAGATTACAAATAATAATAAAATATGAATCACTCAAGCAAAATGCTTAATAAAAGTAAACATTGATTTTTTTTAAAGAAACACTTGCATGCATGATGCTTGCTACCTTTCTTGCCTTCCTAAGATTTCTAAAAATTCCAAAAAGTCTCAAAATTCCTATAATTCTCAAATAAAAGGATTTTCCTAAACTGTTGTGTTCTCTCATTTGGTTAGTTTCTGAATTTCTAAACTGAATTGTCTGAGGGGTATTTGAAAAAAAAAAACAAAAGTCTGTTAGATTGAAAACCCGAAAGGGCGATCTAAGCAAAAGATAGGACAATAAAAAAATGCACATGTCAGAAGTCGTTAATTTTGTTCCATTGTTAAACTCTTTGAAAATCAAGCGATCATAATTCAAAATGATATATGCCCATGTTTCTTCATCCCAAACACTTTTACACATCCTTTGCACCCTCTTTGAGCCAAAAATAAAATTTTCTTTCAAAATACCCTAAGCAAGGATCATTAACATGTCATAACTCAATCTAAAGTCCCAAGGATGAAATTTGTCAAAGAAAGAGCATGTCAAAAGCTCCTAATTCATCAAAGAAGGAGTATCAAAAATAGAAGTTGTACATAAAAAAAGAGAAAAAGAAAAAAATAACAAAAGAAATAAAAAAAACCAAAAAAAAAATAGAAAAGAAGAAAAAAAAGAAAAGAAGAAAGTATAAAAAAGAAAAAAAAAAGGGAAAGAAAAAGAAGTATGATGACGGGAAGCTCAGTAAAAAAAGGGGACCTTGATTGTTTACAATATTGGTTAATGATACTTGTTAAATCTCTCAAGCCCACAAATAATTTTTGAGTCTTTATATCCTTTTCTTCATAACCCTGTAACCATTGGCCAATTACAAGCCTAATAAAGTCCATATTGATTGAAGAATGGTTACGACAGATGGCGACTCCAGTGGGGATCATCAACCTCTCAAAATTGGACATTAGCTCCGGTCGCAACCGGGATCACGACGGGGCGATTACAAACTTATTCTTAAAAATGTTTAAATTGATAATGGAGTCGCCACTATAGCTTATTATGGGGAAACTACAGAAAAACAAAAAAAATAAAAATGCCTACGAACCAGATTCAAGATTCAGGAGTCGGTTACGTGTTGGGGAAGGTATTAGCACCGACAACGTGTCTTATTAAGACAATACCTTTAATTAAATGAATAGAAATAAGTGTGGCTTTACAAAATGTTATTTTTCCCTAAAAATAGTAATTACAACAAATAAGAATAAATATATATTTAAAAAAATATAGTTTAAGAATGAACAGTAAACAAAATAATAACATAGACAAATTTTTATTTTTTATTTTTTTAACCCGACAAGGATTGACCTTGGTCCGACGTATTTCCAAAGGAAAATTAGGTATCACGTAGTTCTAATTTTAAAAATTGATTGATGATGTTTGACATTTTTCATTTTTCAAAAATTCATTTATTGTTAAAATTTTATTAAAACTATTAATTAAATGTTTTTTTATTTTTGAAAATGTTATATATATTTTTTTAATTGTTTTTAAAAAGTTATTTTAAATCTAATATTTTATTTTTAAAAGTTTATGTTTATAAGAAGGGCTTTCTTTTTTATTCTTTCCTTAACTTACTTTTGTTTTGTTATTAAAAAAAACATATACAATGTAAAAACAGGAAGATTAATTAAAAATAAATAATGAAACCTAATACCCTACATAGTGAAATCAGATGCTTGAGTTACTTTGTTTCTGAAATTATTATTTTGGTTTTGTTCTTTACTGTGCCTATTTGGTTTTGTGAGGGATAGTGGTTGTTGATGTCAGGCTTTTTTAAATTGGGTGGATTTCTATTTCTGAATAGTTTATGTTTTGGTACAAGGTTTGAAAATTTTCGAATTGGGGACTTCGGCTATCCTATATTCGATGTGTTATGGAGTTGGGATTATTAATTTTCTGGAATTGAATTTGCTACTGATTCTAGACCGGCTTTTGATTAACTAGTCCTGTTTTTTCGGAAAGGTTGTTTGGTGTTCTTTTGAGTGAGTCTTTGGATTCACTGAGTTCTGAGGATTTATGTGGGTCTTGAGTTTAGAGATTTTTTACTGGTTTGGGGTTTTGTGTTTGTTTTCTGTCTCTGGGTTAATGATATATAATGTTATTATATTTTTCTTATTGGAATTTACTGACAGTGCTAGCAGCAACCAGATCTGCCTTATGAACAATACTAGTTGTGCAAAAAATGCAACAATTAGATAATCTCAGGATCGGTGTGGTAACAACAACCATATCAAACACCTACATGATCGTGCCAGTAGCAGCAATTATCTCACAGGTATAATAATTTTTTATTGTGATCATTAAAATTAATTTAACAATGTTTACAAAATAATTACTCATTGACACTGCATTAGTGCACAGGTTAAACAAAACACAACAAATACAGATGAAAACTATTGAAAACTATAACAGAGTAGAATCTGGACAAAATTAAAGGAAAAAGAGCAGAACCAGGACAAAATTAAAGGAAGAACACTAACATGTTGAAGAACTAAAAGGTAACTTACATAGGGACTTGAATGGGCAATGTATTTCTGTAAACCTTAAGGCTTATGTGGCTAGCATAATTAATAGATAAGGGAGGTGTAAACAGTATTTTTTTTATTTCTAATAACCTCTTAGTAAATTAGGCTTCAAAAAACATCTTTCTTGGGCTCACTTAATTTTTCTATTCAATTTATTTTAAGACAGACCCAACACCATTTTTTTTTGTTATTTTATCATTTTTTTTACAAATTTTATTTTATCTTATTTTTATTATTATTTAATCAAACTTTACTTATAAAGTCAAAGTTCTTTTTATTATTTATTCTAAATGGCAAAGAAACTAAATAACACATGTTAAAAAGTTTTAATTTCTTATTTTTATTCTTTTATTTTATTTTTTT
>Ga0209700_106265_pt1 | contig 18676 bp, 9 predicted proteins | sample SiratroredBW_FD_187528 | JGI IMG/M metagenome (GOLD analysis project Ga0209700, IMG submission 187528) | Root nodule microbial communities of legume samples collected from California, USA - Siratro red BW (SPAdes) (version 2) | ecosystem: Host-associated > Plants > Roots > Nodule | place: USA...
TTTTAAACACGCATCCCATATAATTTTCAATGACAACTTTGCCTTTTTGGAAATAAATGATGAGATATGGGTAAGAGTATCTTTCTTTGAGAATTTGAAGCTTTAAACATTTGTAATGAACATGGTGTATGACCACACTTAGTCTTATAGACAATCGACTTTTATTTAGACAGACTATTCGTTTTATTTTCATATATGATTTTATTTATGTAGATAATTAACTTTAATAGATATATATATGTATTCAGTTGTATTATTTATAAACTTCTTTTTTCAAAAAAACACATAATTTTTAAAACGTATAATTCGAAATGTGTTAATACATTATGGATTACATAATTTGGTGTGTATTTCTATATTTAGAAATATCTTCCATAATATATAATGAAGAACATATTAATAAAGATTATACATTTTTATTAATATTTTCAAATTCAAAAAAGGATATCAAAAAATTATACAAAATTCAAAATATATTTATATTTTTTAAATATAAAATCATATATAAGAATGTATAATTTAAAATATATTTTTAGGGACAAGTTTTTCATTTTCCTCATGGAGTATAAGTTTAAAAACATGGGATTCGAGAATGGAATGCCCTTCCACTATGGTTTGATTGTATGAAATTCTGAGACAACTGAATATTGGTTTATAATAGGTTGACTATAAGAAATCTTAGCTGTCATCTTATCCAATGTCTTCTTCAACCTCTCCAAAACCATCACTTTCACCTCTTTCCCTTTTTCCAAATAGACTAAAAATCAACTATTAATAGGAGGGTTTTTGTAGTGAAAAAGTAAACTATAACGAAAGATTACAGATTATTCTCTCGTAACAGTGTAAAGTATTTACTGCGAACCAATTGTAAATTATGCTTTCTAAAATTAGTAATTGCATAATAAGGAAATTATTTATAAAACATACTGCATTTTTTATAGTAACAAATGAAAAAAAATATACATAATAAAGTATCTGTCATAATCATAATTCAGCAAATTCGGGGTTGGTTAAATGCTAAGGAATAAATTTGAGCACGAAAGAAGCCTCAAGCCGAGCGATATGTTAGTCCTAAGATTAATAAAATATATTAAACATAAAAGTTAATCGAAAGCGAAAAAAGAGACTGGTTTGGATTTTTTTTTCAGTTAAACTGAAACTGAATCTAACAATTCTCTTCCTTTCCAGTTGCGATAACGATGGAAACTACGCGACTTTATACAAAAGATTTATCATTAGAAAAACTGTAGAGAAGATAAAGAAAATATTCATATTTTTTTCATTCACAATGATATATATATAATTTTTAAGTGGAAAAATAAAATTATTTGAATGAAGAAAATGATGCAAACTTTTGAAAGTAAAATGAGATGATGTAGAATCCGATTTCTTTCTACTCGATTTTCTTTCACTTTTTCTCAATTTAAATAATTTTATTTTCCACTTTCTTTCTTTCTTTCTATTTTCTACATTTTCATTCACGTTTCAATCCAAACACATGTGTGTGGTTGCTTCCATGTAGATATAGACTATAAATGGTTAATAATTATATATAAAAAGTATATATAGGGTATCCCTTTGTACCCTTCTTAAATATAAATTATATTTTGCTTAAAAATTGAATAATAAGTCTACAAATATTATCATCTAGTTTTAGAGAGTTAAAAAAATTAAATATTAAAAATAGATTCTAATATTCCACATTATTTTAACCTCATCTAATAAGATTCTTTACATCTAACTTTCTATGTATGTATAAGTTTTTTTTTCGGTCCAAAATAACAGTTTTCACGTTGAAAAGTGAGAAAAATCTCTATTCAACTGAGTTATAACGAATTTTCAAACACACTATTGTTGACTGTAGTAAAAAAATAAATAAAAATAGATAGAAAATTCAAATTCACATTTCGTCGGTAACATCGATAATGTCCAAATAATAAATACGTGGTTGTTATATATGTATGATATTTTTATTATTTTTTCGGTAAAAAAATATTTTCTTAATTTTTATTCACAATGTTACAAATTTCTGAAAATTTTTCTTCAAGTTTATTAGTGATTAAAATATAAGTGAAAAATCTTATAATGAGCAAGAATAAGAAGGTTAAACGATATAAGAGTAAAAAATTTATAAATATATTATTTTAATATTTTGAATGAAAAGTGGTATCATGTTTTCTTATTTATAGTGTTAAATTATTCTATTATATTTCTTATAGAAAAAATTTAACAATTATATCAAAGTTGAAGAATTTAATAAAAGTAAACATTTGGGTTATAAGTGGTGTTATAGGTGATAATACAGTCATCTATATAATTTGGTGATGTATCATTAGTGTTAGGAATTGAATTTGGGTTTGGGAATATGTGCTTGGTTATGCTTCCTGTATGGTAGAATATGTTCTGGGCTGAAACCATTTTTATATGTATATTCTTGGCTGATATTTAGCACAGAGAGAATCTTATCTTCACTGATTAACAATATTCAACTTTTTCAGCAACTATTTATCTAACACCAAAAGTTGGTCATGCTCACTGTATGCCATTAAAAAAGAAACAAATTAGTGGCGTGTCAGAAAATGGAATGAAAATTTTAGATTTGCATGTTTCATAGGAATTTGAAGTGAATAAAATATAGCTTTGTGTTGTGCAATTCGAGGCAGAAAATGGGGTGTTGTGCAGTCACATGCAAGTGACAAAACAAAGATGCATTGCTTATGCATGTCCACCATTAATTTCTCAACATAATTAGGAAAAAACAAACACTAATAAACTAGTTTTCTGAAATCATGTTCAACGTCACCTTTTGCTTTTCTTCAACTCCATTGTTAGAACTCGTGAGATTTGAACATGAGTCAAGTTGAATATGACAAAACAAACCTTTCATATCGAAACTTTTGGGTTCACTGTGTCATTGCTAATCAATTAGCTTCAATGTTTTACCATTTTGCAACTGGCAAAAATTTTGTTTTGATGAAATGTTAAACAATAATGTTTTATAGTTTTAACTATTTTTTTATCAACATTTCTATTCTTTTTGAAAATTTTGAGACAATGTTACAAGTTTCAACAACTAGTACATTTCACAGTTTATAACAGTACTTAGTGGCTGTGCAATGAAAAAAACTATAAAACTACAAGTATTTCGTTTTACAAAGTAATTAACCTAAAAAGGTCTCGGAATAGTGCTAATTTTGTAATTAACGAGACAAATTAACCTTAATTGATGTGATTAAGCAAAGAGAATAAGTCAAATAATTCTGACCTTGGCTTTTTCATTAAATTTTCCATGCAATTGGATCAACAAAAGTATAAGTACGATATCTGAAATATCATTTTTCATACGAATGACGCATACAATTATTGATAAAAAAATGTTTTTAATCTGTCTAGAAATTTGTTAAATTTAGTTTTAATTTTCAAAGATTACACATTTTCTCTAGTTTTAAAAAATATATTTTTATAAAAAAATTCATTTAATAACGTTTATCAAACATTATTTAAGCTAGTGGATAAAAAAAATATTTTAAAATATTTAAAATACAAATAGATAGTTTTGAAAAATTAAAATAAAAATTTGAAAAATTGTAGTAAAAGAAATGTAATTTTAGTGGGACATACACAACTAACATTCCGACGCGTGCACTTGCCGTCCCATCTAACGTTCCAATGGCTCAACTAACTCTCAAACCCAATGTAACGTGTAAACCCTAATTTTGATTCCAAACAATTCCTTCATCACTATTTTGTAATCTAATGAATATTATTATATGATTATTATCTCTGTCTTAATCACCTTTACCAATAAACACATATATATAATAAACTTAAAATATATTTTATTTTGATTATCATTGACAAAACTTATTTTCTACTCTTAAAATTATTATACAAAATAAAAATACATAATGCTTTTTTAAAAAATCATAGTTCTTTGAAATGCACAATCATCAATCAATCATCAATGATATATCAAAGTTACTGTTTTGGACATAGACTTCTCAATAGAAAATGGATAAATTACTCAATTTTTTCTAGCAACTATAATAAATAAGTGTAAGTTTTTATTAAATTTAATTTTCAAAGAAATTATTTCAGCAACTAAAGCTACTTAAACCCAATCAATATTTTTTAAAGTAACCGAAGCGTAAGGACAACAAATTAATTAACCATTCATAACTCTGAAATACTCATTAGTTTCAATGGCTATTATTACCTTAAGCGAAGTCATTTGCAATTTACAATTTAGAAAAAGATCGTTTTGAATCAATATGTCTGACACATTGTCATGAAAAGGTACAAAATAAAAATAACACAACATTTTCCGAACTCACTATCTTCTAATAACTTTATCATCTTTAAATGAAATAAAAAACCAGAGGTGTTTTCAAATTTCTTCATTGCTTTATAATGGGGAATGAACTTGAATAGAAATTTAATATTTATACAAATTGAAAGTTTTCATTGGGCTTGATTCTAAAATCTGAAAATCAAAAGTTTTTGAAAAAGTCGGAAAAATGAAGACAAGGTAAAAATAAGTGAGGTTTTATTTTCACGTCAAAGTTGTCTAGAATTTTTGTGGCATCTAAACCATATACGGAAATCCTCATTCCTAATGAATCGTGGAATCATAAGGTCTACAAATTATTAACATTTGTTTGGTTGATAAATATATTTTTTTAAAATAATTAAAAAGAGTAACATGATGATATTTTTATTAGAAACTTCAGTTCTTTGCCATATTAAAGGATATAATAAGAGTAAAATAATATGTTATCATAGTAAAATATTTTTATCATTATTTTATCCAAAATAATGATTAAGTAAATAATATATGAAGGTGAGGGAAAGAATCCAACCAGCATTGGGATTGGCGTATTTATTAACTTATACGTTCTATGCTTTTGCGCAAAGTGTCTGCAACAGTAACAGTATGAGTTCAAGAGTTGAACTACTCGATGTGGAATCTAATCTTAACACTGTTCATTTGACATCACATCTTCTTCTCTCTCTCTCTCTGCTTAGCGAATGGTCAAAGAGGGACACTGAGACAGTTAGTTGTCCGTACAATACAACATTGGAGGTTGGCTTCCACTGCCAACCACCAATCCCAAGATTCATATTTCCCCATAACACACCATGTCATGCAACTATACTCACTTTTATTTTCTTTCCAACAAAAAATCTATAACTTTAATCATTCACTGTTAAGAACCACACAGCATGTGTGGCTAATTTTTGAAAACGCTGCATTGCATTACATACATATCGGTTAGATTCACAATTTTATTTTCAAATCAAAACCACTCCCTCCTCTCTCTCTTTCTCTCTGCTGCTAGTTTTTCTGTTTACATTACAATATAAATATTCATGTATTAGTGTAAGGTCAATGTGGACTGTTGAGATTTGAGAATAAGGTCCCCAGAAGAAGCTGCTTCAAGGTCCTTTGCTTTTATTGGTTTATTGCTGGGATCTGGAGAAGAAAATCTTGGCTGTGAAACTCAGGTTTCATATTTTTTTGTTTTGATCTTGTTGAATCCACTAAGAACTCATATTTTCATTTTTTATGGCCACACACACACATAGGACTTATTTTATTGTAATGTTATGAGCCTTATGCAGGAGAGAGGTTAAACTCAGCTCAGGTTTTATACATAAAGCTGGAAATGAGAATACACCCAGAATAGCATGTTGCTCTTTCTCAGATTGCTGGTTAGTTCTCTACTCTTTTCTTCTTTGTTTTCTGAGTTATTGGTAGCACTACAGCCCTTAACACAAACACAAAGGAATGAAAAGAAAAGATACAAAGAAGAATGAAGATAGATACAATAAGCTTCTTTGTTTTTTCCCTTTGAAATCTTCAAACTATGGTTTTGGCAAAACTTAAGCATGATTCTGTAAGATCTGGTTTTCTCAGATTTTTCTGTGTTTCATAGATCAAGATTAAAACACTGTTTGACACAGACTCTTCTTATTACATTCTTCTTTTTTTATTTCATTAGGCAGTAAAAAATTACGTACTTTTTTACTATTACTGTTAATTGGTATCAATTTTTTAAAATTAAAAAATTTCAATACATAAAGACTGATTGAAATTATGAATAGATAGTGTTCCTGAGCCACTTAATACTTTATCCTCCTTTCGTACAGCTTTTAATGTGAATTTAAAACTGAAATGGATTCTGGGAAAAGTTGAAAAGTTGTCGTTTACTAGATGCCTGTTCAGCCTAATTCCCACTTTAAACACAAAAAAAGAAAACACTTTCAGGCTTTTTGTCTGCTCAAGATGAAAGTCGCTTTATTTTTTCTTTAAATGAATCAAAGATAATAGAATTTGGTGTTCTAAATCATAATTTTAAATTAATAGTTTTTTACACCTAATTTAAATTAATAGTTAAAAACAGTTTGCAATTCGATAAATTACAAATAATATTACGGATTTTTGTTGTTGTTGTGAGATATAAAGTATATATGATAAACTTCTCTTATATCTCACTATTTTACCTCTCTTTCTCTCTTTTGTATCATTCTTTTCCCTCTATGTATTCACACTAAAAATAATAGAGGGAACCTTTTAACATTTTCGGAAAGGTGTAATCCTAGTAAAATTTTCTAGGTACACATTAGCACATGGCTATCTCATAGAGATAAGGCTATGAAGATTTGAGTTTGGTTTCAAAAATGGAGATTGATGACCGACAAGGACTAGACAAATAAGTGAAATGACAGGTTTTATGTTTGTGACTTGAATTTCCTACCAGGGCATCAATTTGAAGTTTGGCCACTCCAAAACTACTCCTAGGGACAAAAAAACCAAAGATTTATAATAGAAATGGCCACGTTAAATAATAAATAAGACTTGTCAAACTTTATAAAACTTTTCAAAATAATATGTTAATGCATGAGCTTACTACTTTTCTCATCGCAAAATTTATCTTTTTCCTTTATCCGAAATATCATTTTGCGTTGTATGATATCCGATAGGATTATCAGGAATCATTACTTAATAGATTACACTATTCTAAGATAATTATGTGACACACAGAGAATAATAATAATAATAATAATAATAATAATAATAATAATAATAATAATAATAATATAAAAAACAACAACAATGTCAAAGAAAACATCTTTGATATAATACATCAAAAAGTGTTAAAAGGAATTAGGGATAGTAAGGTATCATTATGATTGAGCAGAGATTATGTTAATTAATTCTCATCCCATTTGTTAATGAATGAAGATGACTATCATGGTATTCATAATCTCCAATATAGTTAGTTATTGTTAAATAAAAGAAAAATATTAACAATGTTTAAAATTTAATTTTATAGATTTATAATTTTTTATTTAGACTTATGAAGTTAACTTTATTTTAAAAAATTAATTTTATTTAAATTTGTATATTATGATGTAACTCATTTATTTTTTTTAGAAAAGATTAATTTTATTTGTACTTATGATGCAATTTTGTTTAGATTTAAGATCAAATTTTATTTATTTTTTAAAGAATAACTTGTAAATAATTTTATCTAAAATTTATAAAAATAATTAATTATTCATGTAAATCTTTGAATATAAAATAATCCACAAATATTTTTTTAGATAAGAAACCAACAAAATGGTAGAATTTTTCATAATTCTTATAACTACTAATATATATATATATATATATATATATTACTTAAAATATAAGAGAAATAAATGTTTTCTATTATCATGATAAATTATATCACATCACCAAGAACATTATAATTAATTATTGGTCACATAATTTATTATAAGCGTACTTTTTAAATTTTTAATTAAAAAATAATGATAATAAATATTAAAAAAGTAATATTAATATTAACAACTGAAATTATTAATAATAAATAAATTTAATATTTTTTAATTATTTCTTTCCAACTAACAAATTTATCTTTCCATTCATTTCTTACAATTTTTTTTTTATCTTTTTTTTCCTCTACTACTCCCTTTATTTCTTTCTCTAGAACCAGCGCACCATGAACTTCTTGTAAAAAATTTGAATGTTTTCAGAATCCGATGTATCATGTTTGTGGTCTTTGCACTGAAAAAACGCGCAGCATACGGCTGTGTTCCTATTCACTATGTTTGCAACAAGTACAAAAAAAAAATAAAGGAAGAAAAGAGAAAGAGGAACGTGGTCCAATATGATGAAACTTGTCTCGATTCTTCCAAATATTACTTTTTCTTTTCTTGGTGGAACCCACTGTCACTGTTCTATCAGTATAAAGCTTTGAATTGGTTGGCGGGATCATAGTTTTGGCTTTTCATCTATGCTCTTCAACGTTTCCCTTTTCTATTATTATCACAACTTTGTTTACGTGAGACTAATCATTTTCAAACAAAATTTGTTTGGGACTAGGAATCGTGATTAAGCCTTTGAGATTGTAATATGTAACAATCTTGAGTGATCATAGATTCATATCTGCCAGATGATTTTTTCTAAGGCCAACTGAAGCCACCGTCAAAAATTGCTGCTAATTTAGTTGTGGAAACTAAGGTGGTGATTTTGTTTTTCTTGCAAACAGAAACACACGTAAAGTGAAACACTTTGCAGAAGAAAGACATATTTGAAGATGGATATTAAGGAAGCAGAAAGGGTGGTGATTGCCAAACCTGTTGCTTCAAGGCCTACTTGTTCTACTTTCAAATCTTTCTCAGAGCTCCTAGCTGGTGCAATCAATGTGTCTCCTGATATTGAGTCTTCTCAAGCAACAGTTTCTGCCATTAGACCCAAGACTGTGAGGTTCAAACCTGCAGCATTGAATCACCCCCCTGCTGGGTTTGATTCTTCTCAGGTGAACTTTTGTTTCACTTGGTCAAACACTCTTCTTCCTAATTGCTTCATTTCCAACATAAGGGGTATTTTACAATTTCAGGAAGATACTTTTGGAGCTGCACTTAGTAACCCTTCTGACAAAAGTCCAAAACTTGACACCAATCAGTCCCTCATATACAAGCCAACGGCAAAACTCGTGTCAAAGACAACTGTGTCTCTTTTGGCAAATATGGTTAGTATAATATAAAGGACATATTTAGTGGTGAACATTGATACGAAGTTTTATAGTCACCTTTCTTAAAAATGTTACGTGATGATTAATATTTGTATATAATTGTCACTTTTCTCCTGTTTTGAAGAAGGGAAATTGCAGCACTGGTCAGAAGCAAACACGGCAATTAATGGAGGCCAATTTTCAGCATTCCATCAATGAAAAATTTAAAGCCAACATGAGTTCACATCTTGATCAGAGTATTGCTTCGCATTCAGAAATAAATCAGATCAGTGAACCAAGTAAGATGGTGCAGCAGAACACAGAGGAAGACCAAAAGACTTTAACATCCTCAGCGAATTGTGATCGACCTTCTTATGATGGGTACAATTGGAGGAAATATGGTCAGAAGCAAGTAAAAGGGAGTGAGTACCCCCGAAGTTATTACAAGTGCACACATCCCAATTGTCCAGTGAAAAAGAAGGTTGAAAGATCATTTGATGGGCAGATTGCAGAAATTGTCTATAAAGGTGAACACAACCATTTGAAGCCACAGCTTCCTAAACGAAACACAGCAACAGGGACACAAGGTTCGGGTGTGGTGTCTGATGGAGTGGTTCAAGATATGTGGAGTAATAGTCACAGCGAGAGAAATGAAGGCAATGAAAGTAGAGTTGATAACACAGGAGGAATGTCTGTGCTTTCAGATTATTATGTCAAAGTTCCACCGCCCAATGATTCTGTTCTAAATATTGGTGCAACTAATGCTGGTGGAGGAAGCACTGAAAACTCCTGTGGTCTGAGTGGGGAATGTGAGGAAGGAAGCAAGGGGTTTGAGGCACAGGAAGATGAACCCAGAAGTAAAAGAAGGTTAATTCTTTTCCTAAATTTGTAATTCATCCATTGTCTGCAATAATTCTAATTTCATGTCATGTGCATGTCAGATAAATGGTAGTTACATGAGAATTCCACCACATAATAGGTGAGTGTGTCCAATGAATCAATGCCTGAAAGCATATTTGAGATGTAATATGAGAAAGGATAGTCCTGTAAAACAATTTAGTTCATAAGATTTTGGGTTGCATTCATGCCATCCTTCTTGTGCATGCTGCCCAAAAACACTAACTGTTCATCTGGTAACACGTTAGAACAATTTTAACCTTTTATGTTGTCATTTACCACTTTTAGTTAGAGGATAATTTATATTGAATGATTCTCATCGTTCAGGAAAAATGAGAATCTATCTAATGAAGTAGCATTATCAGAGGAAGGTTTAGTAGAGCCGCGGATTGTGATGCAAAGTTTCATGGATTCTGAAATACTAGGAGATGGATTTCGCTGGAGGAAATATGGGCAGAAGGTGGTGAAGGGCAATCCATATCCCAGGTTTATACTTTTTCCTCTTCTTCTTTACCAATATGATGAGTTGCTATGTTCTCATCAAAGTAACTATTTTAAATTATTTTGCATCGAGATTGCTAATAAATACTGGTTAGTTTCTGAGATACAATAACTCCTTGAAATGAAGGACTCAAAATGAGTTTGAGTTTCTGTTTTCATTCTGCTATTTCGTAATGTTAACTCAGAACATGAAATAATTTTGTTTTGCAGAAGTTACTATAGGTGTACTAATATTAAGTGCAACGTTCGGAAACACGTGGAGAGAGCAATAGATGACCCAAGATCATTTGTGACCACATATGAGGGAAAACACAATCATGAAATGCCTCTCAAGAACACAGGAAATGTGGCCTCTGAAAGAGATTCACAGGCTTCTCTTAGTAAAGATAAACCATGATAGATAGACACTTCATTCAGTTAACAACTATGACTCAATGGCATCAGAAATAATTGAGAAAATTCATTACTTATATATCCTAAAGTATGATCAGAATAATTGAAGTTGATAAGAAAGACCAAGATATTGACAATTTTAAATGCAATATACCTAATGAGACTAAGATGTTTAGGGTAGCTGGTTGATATATATATATAATATATAACCTTATTGGTGCTGGTAATTTGTATTATATGTGGAATCGGGGACACTGGCACTGCCCTTCAATAACTTTCCACCTAATCATGGCAAATGGGTATATTCTGTCCTCTATCGATCATTATATATACATAAATGTTCCCTCCATCTTTTAATCAGGAGTATATATCATATGCTAATGCTTTTTTTTACTGTAAAACCAAAAGACCTTTATACAGTACTATTTGCTATGGAGATAGATTGGTTTCTTATGTAGTTTTATCTTTATGTAATGCTTTAGGTAATGCTTTCTTGTTCAACACATTATGAGTTAGCAATAGAGAAGCCTGTGAGTCTTACAATAACCATTATCATCTTAACAAAAATATATCAGAAATATTCATAATAAAAAGTGACATGTTAAGTTAAGAGAGATTTTTGTTTATCAGAAGAAAAGAAGGGGCTTTTGCTTATAAAGCACATAAATGATTATACTAATTACAAAAATGATAGATAGGAATCAAAAATATATGTTTCTTATTACCTGTATAAAAAATAATCATAATAAAAGTGACATGTTATATTAAGAGAGACAGAGTATTTTTATTTATAAAGTATATGGATGATGATACTAATTACAGAAATGATAAATAGAAAACAAGTATAATACCTTAGTTTGATTTGTATAATTCAATAAGTTTGCTTGAATAAAAAAAACTTTTTGAGAGCTGAACATATGGAGTTTTTTCTTCTAACTTCATATATCCAAATAAACTTTTAGCTTGTGTATTACATGGTTGATTAATAAAATTTATTGGACTCTATATTTAGAATCAATTTTAATGTGGTAAACTTGGATGTCAAGTTTTGTATTTATAATTTTCTAATGGCTATAACTCTCGCTTAATTGATAACTAATGCTAAACAAAAGTTTAATGATCTCAGTGTTGGCGTTTAGGCCGACACACAATGTTAAACTTTTCCACAATATCATTTTTATACAAGAATTTTTTTAAGACATACGATTATAAAGGAAAAGAAAATGTTGCATATTAGACCACAAGTAAAAAACTATAAATGACCAAATAAATAATTGTTATGATTGTGAGAAAGAACAAAATTAGTACAAGTGTGTTGATCACCACATAAGTAATAACCCCAATTAATTGGCATTTTTGGATAAAATTGATTCATCTGCACGTGAAATCTTCGACGAGATTTTGCATATGATATTATAACAACGGAAAGTTTAAATGAAAAGGTTTTGATGCATTTTCATCAAAAAAGTGTTTCATAGTTATTATGTGTACAAACATGTTTGTTTTCAAACCATATTAATGTTCTTACTCTCAAGGAACCAACTATTTTTCCATATCTCTGGAAAACACATTGTCCTCATCTCAATGAATATAGCTATAATTTAGAGTTAAACTCCTAAAATGGCAATTGCCACAAACATGATCCACCAAATCCAATAAAAAATGAAATGCAAAACACTAACCTTATACCCACTCCATGATGCAACTAAAGAAGCAATAATAATAATGAGCTTGGACAAAATTTCTGAAGAATAACTTCTGAAAGAGCAAAATAAACTCATAAATTAAAATTAACTAATACATACATCATATAATAAAAATATAGAACAAAATGTACGAAAGAATGACTAAAATTTATACATAAATTAATTTTATGGAAACTTTTATTTTATTTTATTTAGTTTTTATAAGGATGAGAGTTGATTCTGACTGTTATCCCCTTTTATCAGGGCATTGGCCTTTATTCTCACTCAATATTAATTTATAAGATTATTAATTCAATTTTTATCAGAGAGAGAAGGAAACATATGATTGCATTACAAAAACAGATGGCACTTTCATAGAGAGGGTTTCCAACCAGCTGTCTCCTTGTAATAGATTTTTTAAGCACAAAGTCTCTATCCATGTTTTCATTATTTTCTAAAAGGAAATAAATGTGGTAATAAATATCCCACTCTCCTTTTCCGTGAATGGAATGAATGTGAAACAAGAAGAATGAAGGTAGAAAAAAAATGATTGACATGAAAATACTGAGAATAATCATGAACCAAAGTAATCTGACATGACAAAAAACAAGAATCCAGGTTTGGCCTAGTCTCTTAATTTTCCTTTTGAATATTTTTTTCACAAGGGAAGAAAAAGCCATTTGGTAAAACAAAATCTTCTTTCCCTCCTCCAATGAGTTACTTTCATTATTGACCAAAAGGGATAAAATGAAAGAAAGGAAAGAAGCTAAATTTAGGTGGTGGCATGAACCCCATTTTGTAATAATTATAGGAATGTCTTTAATTAAGGTCTTCTACAGCTGTTAGCACTTGTTCAGTTGTGTGGCAAAAGTTGAACTGTGAGGGCGGCCAAAATTATGATAATTGAGTTAGACTTAAACTGCATCACATGTACAAATTAAATGGAAATTATTGCTTTTTCATTGAAATGGTAAGTGGGAATTTGTTCCAACAAAAGCAGAAAGCATCTAATTTTATAGATTCTTGTTGTGGATCTTAAGCAGTGTGTGGAGGGCAAATAGTAGTGGGAAGCATGACATGGTATGACAGAAATTTACTTAATATCAAAGCAATTATTTAATGTTTAGACAAAAGAGGGAAAATATATATAATTTTTTACAAGAGATTAGTTTGGAGTTGGTTTTGGAGGTGATCCAGTGAGGCGCATTTGAACCAATCATGGTGTTTTTCCGACCAAAAGAGAAGGCAATGAATAAATTAATCAACTCAAACTAAAACATTAGGGAAATATAAAAAACGGAAAATATGGAACAGAAGACACAGACACACGATAAAAGTAAACATAGAGAGAGAAAGAACAAAGGCTTTTTTTCTAAGTTGTTTTTGTTGCGGTTGGCTGCCCGAGAACAGTGTGGTCGGGTCGGGTCCTGAGAGAGTGATTTGCAGTTTCCTTTCTATCTGATCACTGTGCTGCGTCCATTGAAGAGGAAACAGAAATGGGTTGGATTCCCTGTTCTGGGTATTCAGGAACTAAGAACAAGATTGAGAAGATGGAAGTTCAGGACAGTCTCGTTGGTCAGATCAAAGCCACCCCAGGTACTTTTTTTCTATCTTGGAAAAAGGGGAGAACAATTGAACTATGATAGTAAGACCCTGTTGGGGATAATTGTTCTTTCACTAAAATAAGGTAGTTTCCGGGGTTAGACACTTGTTTCTTGCACAAATTTATCTCTTGTTTTACTTGGGGTTATGAAAAATAAAATTTAAGCGCGTTTTATGTATTTTGTACACCCGATTGATGTTCTGGATGTGTAGAGTTTATGAATACAGGTAGCTGGGATTTGATGTGGTCAATGATTGCAATCTTTTTATTTATAGTAAAACAAATGATTTTGGGAGTGGGAGGGGTGGAAGCTGCATACGTATGATCTAATAATATGTTATTTTCGGTTAAGCAAAATCTTTAATGCTAGTATGATTTGGTGTTGGATTTGTAGAATATGAGTTAGCATTTTGATCTCTGTGTTGAGTCGTTTAAGAATGTATTTTCTTACTATCTTGTTAGTTTCCTGAGCACTACTAGACTTGTTTTCTTTCAGTCTGGTGATTTCATCAGTTACAAAGTATACACCAATCTTGAATTTCTACTATTGATCATAAATTTGAAATGATGCATAATGCATGCAGAATCAGTTTGTGATTCCCTGAGATTGCATTAACATGTGATGGTTTATTGAAGTCAAATATAGCCCTGCTGTAGCTTGTGCTTCTCCCCTTAAAATATTTTTCTTGTCACTTGAGTACAGGAAAGTTGAAGAGGAATACTTCCACAAATTCAAAAGATACATCCAAAAATGGGAACCCTGATCACATTGCAGCACAAACATTCTCATTCCGTGAGTTGGCTACTGCAACTAGAAATTTTAGAACTGAATGTCTTTTGGGAGAGGGAGGATTTGGTAGAGTGTACAAAGGGCGTCTGGAAAGTATTAATCAGGTGAATTTGTTTTCTGTTTTTTATGAAAAATAGGAGAGAGGTGGTGAGAATTGGAGTGGTTCTTTCCTTTTTCATTGTTCTTCATCGTTTCCCCCTTCTCCACATTGATATCTTCTAAAGCCAGAACAATAGATTAAGTTTTGCTGACATGAAACTGTGCATAAATTTTGTGTAGGAGTTTTTAACAAGCTTCATCCCTTCTTGTGTTGAATATAGGTTGTCGCCATTAAGCAACTTGACCGAAATGGACTCCAAGGAAATAGGGAATTCCTTGTTGAAGTGTTGATGTTAAGTCTACTTCATCATCCTAACCTTGTCAACCTTATTGGTTATTGTGCTGATGGAGATCAAAGGCTTCTAGTTTATGAATATATGCCGTTAGGATCCTTGGAAGACCACTTGCATGGTATTTGTATTCCAACTATGCAAGTTGTTTCCCCATTTCATTAAATGTAGTATTATCTTCTTGTTCTTATTGATTATATATGTTTGATTTGCAGACATTCCTCTTGGCAAGAAACGACTAGAGTGGAACACGCGAATGAGAATAGCTGCTGGTGCAGCAAAGGGATTGGAATATCTACACGACAAAGCTAATCCTCCTGTCATCTACCGTGATTTGAAGTGCTCTAACATTTTGCTTGGTGAAGGATATCACCCAAAGCTATCTGATTTTGGTTTGGCTAAGCTTGGCCCAGTTGGGGAAAACACACATGTATCAACCAGAGTTATGGGCACCTATGGATATTGTGCTCCAGAGTATGCCATGACTGGTCAGCTGACTCTGAAATCAGATGTTTATAGCTTTGGTGTAGTTCTTCTGGAAATAATTACCGGAAGGAAGGCAATTGACAATTCAAAATCTGCAGGAGAGCAGAATCTTGTTGCATGGGTAAGACACTCCTACAGTTATCTCAACTCCTAGAGTTGGCTGATCATTTAAGCAGCAGAACAAAATATGAATTGTCACTTACACCAAGCCTTTGACCAATCTGAGTGAAAATGCTTTTGGTTGAATGAATTAAACATCTTTAAGTATATTTTCATTTGCTAGATAAATGATTAAACTTTGAACATTTCATAACATGGGTTGGTCCTTGCTCCTTAATAATGAGTCGTAACCTTGGATGGACTTTTCTGAATGCAGGCTAGACCCTTGTTTAGGGATCGAAGAAAGTTTTCACAAATGGCTGATCCAACACTTCAAGGCCAATATCCTCCAAGAGGACTATACCAGGCTCTTGCTGTTGCAGCAATGTGTGTTCAGGAGCAGGCTAACATGCGTCCAGTTATAGCTGATGTTGTCACAGCTTTGTCTTACCTTGCTTCACAAAAGTACGATCCCAATACACACGCAGTCCAAAACTCTCGCCTTGCTCCCGGTACTCCTCCTAGAACCAGGAGGGGGCTATGATATGCAGCTCAATGCTTAGTGGAGACAACAAAATCTGGAGAAAAATTCAAATATATTATTTTATGGGCTTCCCAACTATAAGACATAGGTTTATAGATGTTAATATCAGTTGTCCTTTGGTGGTGTTCTTTCAGTTCATAGTACAGTTCCAAAAAAAAGAACAAAATTCTGTAATTCTGGTCTAGTTACTGTACTCAAAACCGCTTCCATTTATGTCTGGAGCTAAGATAGTTGCTCCACCTTTTTCCTTTCTATCCAAAATTTTATTTAAAGAGCAAATAGCTGGATTCATGATTCATGTGCAGTCTATCTTGACAATGTTCCTGCCTTTACTTCACTTTAAGGGAGCAGGGAGAAGGCAAAGAGAATATAAAAAAGGAGAAAAGAAAAAATGTGATAAGTGAGATGATGAGTAAAGAAAAATGTAAGAAATTGTGATGAAAATGAGATGAAAAAGAAAATAACGGTACGTTAATAGTTTTTCATTTTCAAATGTGGTTATTTTAGTGCTTTTGATTTTGTTTCTTTCTTGTCAAATAATAATCTAAACATTGTGTGAATTATTGAGATCAAAATTTATTTATTTTTTTTTTAAAATGATACTGCAAACAGTTACAAGTTTGGAAAGGGAAGAGAGCATAGATATTTTTTATTTAAATAAAGAAATACGCATTAGTTGTTTATCTTTCTTAAAATTTACTTCTCAAACACATTTTATAATATTGCCTATATTCATAATAAAATATATAAACAAATAGTCACAATATCGTCAAATGAAGATTTACGCTTACTACATAAATTTCCGTTCTATTCACATAAATTCACACTGTTCTTTTTGTATCTTTTTTATTACTTATATTTTAGATGGAAAGTTTATATATTACTTCAAATAAATCTGCATAATGAAAGAATTCACCATTCAATACCATGGTCGGGAGAGTATAAAAAGGACAATTTATTAGGATACTGATATCCAAACATAACCATAGGATAATACATTGCCACTCAGTATTAAAAGCGACCACGCAAACACCAGCCAAACTGGTATACATACACATCACCGTTCTTGAAATCAAATTATTTGCAGCAACTCTAGCAGCCAAACCAACGCTTTATTATCGACTCTAGCAGACAAAAGAAGCCTCCCATAAACACATAACACTTTCTTGCCAATAATCTACATCTTGGAGGACGCCCCGGCTTTTACTGTTGAGGCTGCAGGGTACAAAGTAGAACTTCAACACAGTAGCAAATAGAATAGGAGGAATGGCAGAAATCAACGACAATTATGCCAAAATCAATTCTTGAGAGGAGTGTGGAATGTTTTTTACAGTACCAAAAAACGTTTCTTGAAAAGATCAACAATATCCTTGGGATCACCTCTTGTTTGTGTATACGCATTAATCTTGTTCACTTCCTGCAAAAGAAACATATTTTCATAAATGAATATATCTTCTGTAACCAGTAAGTTCGAAGCAGTTGCTCTTGAGGCTCCCTTGTCAAAGCCATGAAAATGGTCAGGACCATTCTGTTTCCCCTTGTTACAAAGCATACGAAGTTCTCTTCTTGCTCAGATTGATGATTATGATAGGAAACATCCCAATAACATATAAGAATATAAAGCGGCACAAATAATTTACATAGAACTGCTTCTAGTGTACCTCAATCCATGCTGCAAGTTTAGGTCTTCCTTCAGTTATATCATGTTTGAACACCTCAGAAAATACGAGCTGGAATCTTTCAACAAATGGAACATAGGCAATATCCACCTGATCATCACAAGCATTTACAAGTCATATGGGAGAATATAGTTCATAGGCCCTACCATTTATCTTATACTTTATTACGCTTGAGCCATGACTACTTTAATACTTTGTTCCGTCACATCATCATGTGCGTTTTTGCTAGAATTTCTTGCAGGTGGATAGGTCAGTCAATTGAAGAGGAACATTTTCAAGACTATTGATTTCAACTTACCCAGCTAAATTGACCAAGAAAGAATGGCCCATCATCAAATTTACCAAGAGAGTTCTCCAAGTAATCAAAAGCAGGACCTGATTAAAATCCCCAATTCTGAAGATTAATTTCATACGGACTTAAACAACTCTTTCCTCTATTCATAAACCCAAAACCGTACTTACTGGCTTGTTGTATTGGATCTCCTTTCAATGCAGAATATAGCTCTTTGGTGAAAGTATCAACATAAGAAATCAACTTCTCACCAAATTCTTTCTTGGCAGGATCCTGAAAAAAAAAAAAAAAAAAA
>Ga0209700_106266_pt1 | contig 18668 bp, 14 predicted proteins | sample SiratroredBW_FD_187528 | JGI IMG/M metagenome (GOLD analysis project Ga0209700, IMG submission 187528) | Root nodule microbial communities of legume samples collected from California, USA - Siratro red BW (SPAdes) (version 2) | ecosystem: Host-associated > Plants > Roots > Nodule | place: USA...
TTTTAAAACTTTATTCATTGAATATAATAGGACCAAAGTCTCTCTTTTTTTATTATTTAAATGATAATAATATAACAAAACTAGATATCAACCCTTTTATTTTAATTTTTGTATTTATTTTATAATATGAATTAATTTACTTGCCCGGACGAAATTGGATGTTGACAAATTTGACACTTTAGAAATATATCTTAGATTAGAACATTTGAAATATATTTCTATTCTAGATTTAATAATTTGAAACATGATACGAATTTTGCCATTCAAACATTTAAAGTATGGGTTATTTAGACTTTTTTCAACATCTCATGAAGATGGATGTGCCTTTTTGACAAAATGTTGGATGGAAGGTTTCTTGTTGCATCCCATAATTTCGTTCTGCATTTTCATAGATATGAAAATTCTCAGTCTTTTTGGTCTATGAAAAAATGATTTTCAGATTATGAAATTTTTAAACTTTTTCTATTTTCAGATTGTGTAATTTATAAATTGTTTTACTTCAGATTGTGTCATTCATTTGTAAGATATTTTTAACTTTTAACTTCTATAAGTAATTTTTGCATGAAAAAAAATATTGATTATACAGTGTAAGAGTCATTTCTTACATAGAAAAAACCTATAAATTATCGTATAAATTGAAAGTTATTTTCGATTTTCGAATTAAAACTTCATTGTACAATGTAAAAGTAATTTTATTTTATATAAAAGAAAATTGTATTATACAATCAGAAAATTTTCATAAAACTTTTGAATTATGTAACTTGAGTCTTTTAGATTATATAGATAAGAATCTTTTATGAATTACACAATCTGATTTTTTATTTTAAACAAAAAGTAACTTACAAATTATATAATTGAGAATGCTTTCTTCCTTTATCCATGATATGAAAAACTAAGAAAAATAGTGGTAGGAAGTGGCTATAATAAGTGGGTAATTTAATCTTTTAACCACCCTTGAAGGTGCACTTTTGGGATGCAGAAAGAAATGGTTTGCTGGACTCCTTTACTGTTTTTTACCCACAACATAATTAGTATGAAAGGGAGCTAGGGCATACTTTTATGCAAACTAATTAAGACCAATACATACTTTAAATCTAACCTTATAAAATAAAAACGAAAGGAATGATATTATTGAAAACTTCACAACAGATGAACAACACTACAATGACCCCGTACTAATAATAAAATCGTTCAGAAAAAAACTTTTCAACCTATCACGATCTAAATAATTTTAATTTTAGTAAGATAACGTTACTCTAATACTACAATGACGGTGACATCATTTGTGACGACTTTACTAACTTTATTATGATAAAAATATTAAAAAAAAGAATTCACCTTAATTAAAGCTACGATGTTAACTAAAGTTTTTACTTTAAAGAAAATTTAAAAGATATAAACAGAAAGTTAATACAACCTATATTAAAATAATAATTAAAAAACAGGAATTTTCATAACCTTTTCGCCTGAAACTTACAAAACACCTTAACTTTTGCATTTACACATACTTTTGTATCATTTTGTCTACTGATAAATTTATAAATTTTTAAAATATAAAAGTAATATTTTAAAGTTAAAATAAATATTTTAAATGTTAGAAAAATGGTTGAATTTCAATTCATAAATAAAAATAAACAAGATATATTAAAGGACATAGATTATTGAGAATGGAATAAACAGAATTTAAGATAATGACCTGGACACATATTTGTGAACAAAAAATGTAATACACACTGATTTGACCACTTTATTTGAAGTGCTTGGTGAGGGACTATATATATATATATATATAAAAGAATAATTTATGATGCGTTAAATAACTTTTTTGGTTGGTGATTATTTAGGATGGAAAAGTTATATAAGCCAGTGGATCCACAATATCTGTTTTCTTCATAACTCATGCATGAAGACTACTAAGACTTACCCTTTATAGTATAACTTTTTCTTGGTTTTATTGAGTAATTGATGACTCATAGCTATAAGAATTCCAGATGGACATAGTCTGACTATCAATTACTCCAATCTAAAAATTTATATGACACGACTATTCTTACTATTTATGATTACTTTTAAAAAATATTTTCAAATATTTTCAAAATGAAAATTATATCTTAAAATATAATTTAGAAAAAACATATCATAAAATATAGGAATAAATTTAAACAAATTTTATAAAAGTTTTATAAAAATAAATTTAAACAAATTACCCCGTAAAATATAAATTTAAATGTTTTGTAAATAAATTCCATTCTATAAATTTATATATTTATATACAATTGAATTTTAAAGAACTATTTATTTTTAATATTTTATTAGTAATTTCAATTTAGTAACTTAATTCTAAAACAATAACTAAAAATAAATAACTCGTATGAATATTACCATATTCAGTATCCAGTATCCAGTATCAGACATTAGTAACGGGTAGTTAAAATATTTAAATGTAATAACAAAAATGTATTGTGATTTTTATCAGTGAGTATTTTAAAAAATAATATAAAGAAACAAATTATACTAGAACTGTATACATTAAAACAACAAAACAAAAAGCAGTGTTCTGATTTATTCTTTATTATCAATTTTAATTAATTTAATAGTAATGTGATGATCAAAACTAAGAATATTAAGTACGTGGTACTGAAAAATAATGAAATTATATTTGTACATGCAATTCAACAATGTATTTATATTTTATATAAATAAAATATTTACATATAATTTAAATTAATTTATTTATCAACAATTATTTTATTGATTTTATTTTTCGATTAACTCATTTGATTAAAGTTAAATACAATTTTATCTATCATGTGTGTGTATATGCTTATGCTTTATTTTTAATATCTTATTACATTTTTAATTCTTTAATTTTGACTAAATTTAGTTTACCTTTACTATTTATATCAAATTGTTTTATGGTTATAAGTAACATTTTTTTTTTCTAAAAATAGGCATTTTATTTTGGGAAAAGAAGCATGCTTATAGAGCTGTTATGCATAATAAATGTCCTCTTCAAATATTTAAGGCAATTGGATTTGTTGATTAACATCTTTGATGAGTATTGAAAAGAAGAAAAAAAAAAAAGTGGTTAACCTAACGAACTCAAATCTAATTTTTGTTTACTGCAATAAAACTTTACGATAAAGTAGAGGAAAGAAGGAAAAGTATGGTTTGTATTTGGGTTTGTTTAATATAAAGTCCAAAAGAAAGTGGGTCCCAGGTCCTTAGTTGGGAGGTTCTCAGCCTTTGCAGTTTTGAGAAGGAAAAGGGTAACATTTTGTTTAGGATTGGATTGTGAAGGAAAGCAGAGGCAGAGAGGTTGGGGAGGTGCAAAAAAGAAACAAAAGAATAGAAAAGGTGAGGAAGAAATCGAGGAAAAGGAAAAAAGGAAAAGGAAGACGAAAAGCGAAGATAGTAGTTTAGGAGGATTAGGAAGAAGGAATGAGTGCAACAGTGACTCTAACTCTGAACCTATGCCCTAGTTCCTCTCATCTCTCTCGGCATTGTTATTCCTTCAAGACCATACCAAACCCTAATATCAATAATGCCTTCTTCAGCTTCTCCCTCTCTCTCTCTCTGTTTCATCACCGACGCCTCGGTACCTGCAAGAAGCTCATACCCAAACCATTCCCCTCAAGACGGACGGTATCTCTCTCGGCCCATATACTTACAAACCTTGTTATCTTATCGCTTCAAAACTTGTTACTTCTGAATTTTATTGGAAATCCATAACTCAAACCTAATATTATCTCATGCATTAGTTCGATTGATTGATAATTCATTGTCTCTAGTGCCCGCCTTCTAAAATACATACACCTGTGAACTCTAGTCCACTTGTATTTTCATGTACCGGATTAGTTTGTGGTCATTAGGTTAGTATTACTATTATTTTCTCCCTTTTTCTGCTCATGTCAGCTTGATCTTGTATCGTCGCCATTCCTTATGGCTTGTGGGCAGTTGTTGTTCACTAATTTTTACTACCAGGGACTCTGTTTTTATGTACTCGTATAGTGGCTTTATGGACATATGAATAGAGATCGAGATACATACAGCCCAAGTTATGAATTGGAGAAGGGGTTGGCCTTATTTGGTTCCGATGAAGAACTAGCAACACAAATTCCAACTCAGGCCCAATCAGTTGTTGAAGGATCTGGGTCAATTCGTGTGTCAGAGTTCAAACCTGTTCCTGATGTTGATTATCTGCAGGTTTGTAACCATTTTGCTGCACAACTTATATGGACTCTGAACTAATAATTGTAAAAAGTCAGTGTCAATTTGATCGCTTGTTCGTGTAAGGACTTTAACCTAATTATCTTATTTCTTGTTGATACATCATTGAAAAGCTAGAGCTTATAGGTAATGGTTGCAATAGTAAAGCTTCTTTAATAATTTGGTTATACATTGTTTGATGATAGTATAAAATGCTTTTACACTGGAATTTTCCTCGAGAGTATCGAAATGTCTTAACTAGGTTTATTTCCGTAACTCCACATATTACTTGAATATTATTGGCTCTGTCTTTTTACTTTGACATTTCATTTTTAACACAACTGACAATTGTTCATATTGTCTGCATGACAACATTTTGTACATTATTTGAACTAAGATTTGTTTGGTAACAGGAGTTATTGGCCATTCAACAGCAAGGACCTAGAGCTATTGGCTTTTTTGGAACACGGAACATGGGATTCATGCACCAGGAACTAATTGAGATTCTTAGCTATGCTATGGTTATAACTGTAAGATGCTGTTATTTTACTCGAGAATATCTTATGTTTGCTTGCAGGACACAATTTTATTCTATACTAGTTATGATTTATTGTTAAAAATTCCAATGGTTGTGTGTCTCAATTCCATGTCCTGTTTGTAGAAAAATCATATATATACATCCGGAGCATCTGGGACTAATGCCGCTGTTATCAGAGGTGCCTTAAGGGCAGAGAAACCGGAGTTGCTTACAGTTATATTACCGCAAAGTTTAAGCAAACAGCCTCCCGAGAGTCAGGAGCTATTGTCCAAAGTAAGATTTAGTTTGAACTTTTTATACACGTTCTTAACGGTTAGAATGTAAGCGTTATATACCTTTTCAAAGGAAAAAGCTATTCATTTGCCTTGCGTATTGTTAATTGTGCTAGGCTTTTTCGCCGAACATCTGTCTGTTCTGTCTCTATCTGACATCGACTTACCCTGTTGTAAAAGGGATTACTTTATTGCATATCTGTTTTCTTTTCATGCACTACTCAGATTTTATTTTCCGTTAGAGAGCTAGCTATTTTCTGGTAGTTATAGTTTGTATGCTATCATATGGTACCAAGTGGCAACCTTTTTGTTGTGCCAAGGCATACCCTCTCCACTAAGTGACCAATGATGTAATTACTACAAATAAGAGTTTGTGATTTGGGTTTTACAATCATACCGTTACATTTTAATACATGACGTCATATGAAGTCTGCATCTATCCCACGATGTTTAGCCTCTATTTTCTCCTTTTCTTCCTGTTTTACCTAAAGCCATGTTCTTTCAACAGAAAGTACAGAACCTCTTGGCGACCTCCAATACTGTAGGTTCAAACTGATATTATCATTTGTTTCTGTGCTGACATTGTGTATCATTGGATGTGTTAATAATTAATATTATTTCCTCATATAACTGGGTTTGCTTTATAAATATTAAAATATGCATATTCCCTGAAAAGCACTCCTGATTAACTTAGCTTCAATTATTTTACCACGCCTTCTGAAATCGATTTTGGTATTTTTCAAATATTGCACAATACATATCCACTTTCAAAGCGAACCCCATGTATTCAAATAAAGATTTTTTTTCACTGGTGATCGTTTTCAATATTAATCAAGATGGGTTATTGAACATGTTAAGTGACAGTTGAGGGTTTGAAGGTTTAATGGGGCAAGTTGCCTGCTTCAAGGATTGGATTTAATGCCAGTATATTGAATGGTTATACATTTTTAGCTTGTAGATAGACCTATCATGCCACTATATTCATATGGATACGAGAGGACATGGGATTAAAAGAGGGATAAGAGAATCATGCTCTTAGGATCCAATTGCAAGGTATGGACTTGACTCCCACATTAGAAGTCTGTGATTCTAGTGTGAGGTTTATAAGTGTAAGGCCTTGGCTCTTCATCTACAACAACTAGCATTTGTTGTGCTTTCCTCAAAGATTTTTATGACATGCAAAATGAGAAGAGGGAGAATGGTTATTTTCAGTGGGGAGGAACCAAATAGGGGGCTGGGGGCCGTAATTAAGTTGTTTGGCTAGGCTTAGTTGAAAACTGGGTTCTTCCTCAGCAAAATAGCTGCAATAGTCTCTATTGATGTCCATCTTGCAAGGAGCTTTACACCATTGGTTGAACTATTCTTCTCTCGCATATGTTACATTGTAAGGTAACCTTTTCTGGTTTAGCTATAATTCAGTATCAATAATACTTCATTTTTATCTTTGAAATTCTCGTGCCTAGCATTTGTCTTTGTTGCTCAGCCAATGCTTGTCCAAAAAGGGTTGTCATGTTTGGTATGTCTTAGATATTGATATTGACTATTGAGCAGCCCTGATACATTCTTTTTGGCTGACAACAATTTGCTTATCTTGTTCCTTTTGTCTTTTTTGTTTTGTGAACTTTTCATTTTTCTGTCGGTCTGAGTGTGTTTCATGCTTTTAAAGATACATTATCCTCTCCTTTTCTTTTTTCATCTTTTTTCTTTTATTAAACTATAAATATAATATATTATTGTTTACAAGCTATGAAGCTCGGACACACCTCTTACATGCCCATGTCCGACACATATCGGACACCAACACTTGTACGACATGTATAGGTGAAGTATTCAATTCAAAAGACATTTTTCTGAGAATTTAACAATTTTAACACGGTTCCAACATAATTTTAAAAGGGAGTAATACAATGATTTTCTAAAAACTCATAAATTTACTGTATAAGTTTCTATTATGATTATTGAAATAAGAAACAAATCCTATATATATTAACGAATATTTAGATTATATATGTTTCTTTTCACTTTTTGGATTTTAAATAGATGAATTAGAATAAGTTTTTGTTATATTTGACTAACCTTGTTCATAGATGATTTTTTAATACATAAATCTTGATTGTTAGTTTATATAATTCATAGTGATGTAATATATAGATCCGTGTTCCCGTGTCTTATATTTTGGAGATTACAAGTGTTGAAGTGTCTATGTTCGTGTTGTGTCTGTATCTTTGCGACATAGTTTACAAGCTAATTATTCCCTAAATTAAATGCACCTGTGATCTTGAGCATTTCTATACTTTTGTTATAGAAGATTTGTTGGAAGAAAAAGGCTTCTTTGTAGGAGATGTCTTGTGTAATTGGATTTTTAGGATCAAACATCATTTTCAAGTTTAGTTTTAAGTATCCAAAATAGAAAAGGCCAGTTTTGTGTCCATTAGAATGTTCCCTGGTTTTCTGATGTGACTTTTACTGATTATTATTTCAATGATTTGGTTGAATATGCAGGTGAAAAATGTCATAGAAAAGCCCCACAATGATCATCTACCTCTAATAGAAGCCAGCAGGTTTGTAGTAGCTTTTTCCTGTCTTACGTTTTGGGGTAATAGGTGCCCAGACTTTCTACTCACAAACCTCTCAGACTAAATACAAGCCAATTGATGACACCTTGGTCGTGTTATTACTCTTTCTTTACATGGCTCTCTGTAAAGTTTTTTATAGGTTTGAGTTTAAAGTTTGACCAAATATCTTTATTATTCATTTTACTGGAAAAAATTAAAGGAAAATAATCTAATTTGGAAATAGCATGTTGAAATGGGTGCTACATTGTAAATGGGTTTTGGTGCTAATTTAGGAATTTCTAATATAGCAATACCCTTTTGGTCAAAGAATTTAACTCTTGTAACGGAACCCAGTGTGTAATATGAGAAAGTAAAAGTTTATCTGTTGTTGTATTCCCAATTCTTATCCAACTTTTAGATCTACGGTGAAAACTAGTTTTACCTTTTTACTTTATACACATCTTAACTTCAGAACAGTCGAATCTGTCTAGAAACAATCCATACCAATGTTGTTTTAAAAACTCTTGCTTTTTATCAGAATGTAGAATGTCACTTTTTGAGCCCATTTAAGCAAGTTTACCAAGAAAATAAACAAAACAAAACAAAGAGGTGAACTAATTTATGCACTTGAACTTTTGAGTGTGTCGTCGTAACACCTGTTATTTTAAAGGTACTTTTTTTACAAGTTAAAAATGAATACATATCTCAATTTCAAGGTTCTCCGTAGTTAGGTAATCCAAACTGGGCCTTGGTCAAGTTCTAGAGCAAGTTCAGTTTGTAGACTAATGTGAATTCGATGAATAAGTTGTTTAGTGTTGATTTCCAATGTGGCCAACTTGTAATTGTTGTTTTAGTTTTTTTTTTCTCAGAAAGCTATTTTATTATTGCAGTTAAATTGGTGCATTATTCAACCTTCTATTTTTTGGCACGCAGGTTATGCAATATGGATATCATTTCGCACGTGCAGCAAGTGATTTGCTTCGCTTTCCATGATAGTAGGTTGCTCATGGAAACTTGTCAAGAAGCAAAAAATTTGCGGAAGATCGTGACGCTTTTCTACCTCGATTGACATTTTTATCCATGTCTACACATTATTCTCTGCACAAGAGTGGGCTGGGAGAGAGTAGTGCTTATTTTTGGTTTGTAATTAGTTATAACATTCAATGATATTGCCGTAACTTGCTTCTTTAAGTTCACCTCCTATAAAGGTGTTTTTGATTGGGAATGGATCCTCTCCCGTTTTCGCCAAAAACGAGAGGTCCGAATCTGAAAATTTAAAACTTGGGGTTATAATAATAAATATGATGTTTGACACGAGGTTACTCATTTATATTTAAAATAAAATATATTTTAATATTGTTTCTGACGAAACAGCTCATGTATGATTTTTTTTGGCGAACATTTTCGATGATGAGAATAGCAGACTGAAAACCGAAATGTCATCACTAATGAGTAGAGATATTGGATCATTGCCTGTGAAGCATATCCTAAGATACCTAAAGAGAATTTAACACATTGGTATTATCTTCAGTGGGGATTCACGATGTACTTTAGAACGATTTTTTTTTTTTTTTTACTTTGACTATATTATGAATGCTAGACGGTCTATAACATGCTGTTCTTTAGAATTGACAGGTTTCTGGTTAGTTGGAAAGCTACCCTCTAACACGCAATAATTGTCAAGCACGTAGGCAACATATATATGGTGTTGAATTGTCAAGCACGTAGGCAACATATATATGGTGTTGGTAGAGTGGCCAAGGAGGGTATGGTTGAAGACTATGTTGGCGATTTGGGGTTTGCTTTGAGGAAGATGATCATCTTCTATGATAGCTTGAGTACAATATGTATGACCAAGGATTTTATGTTGCATGTAGGACGAAGCATATTTACGTCAGATATCAGTTCCTTAACATGGAAAGGAGGATTAAAGTTGGATTAAAGTGAAGATTGATACCAAAGAAAATCCTGTATATGTCTTCATGAAGCCTGTTCCCAAGAAGAATTTTCATAAGGGACTTGCGTTTCTAACTAAAATTCTGATAAAATTAACCAAAGCCTTATAAGCCAACGTCTTACACTGCAAATAAACCAGGCAGGGCTTGGTCTGTTAAAAAATATATTTAGTTTATTTTTTTTAATTTCATTATTTAAGTTGCATTATGTCCAACACATGTTCTGCAATTTATTATTACATGTAATTTCTTAAATACTCAGTACTTATTTGGGAAGATCACTGTTTTCATTGCATCTAATTTCATAAACATGTAGTTGGCAGAGATGTCTGTCTAAAAGGCATTCATTTTGACAGGTGCCTTATAGTCAAAATAACTTAATATAAAAATTTTAATTATAAGAATGTACGTTCAAATTGAGAATATGCAAGAAGCAACAATTGCCTTAATACGTTGTTTAAATAAAAAAAAATTCAAAACACAAGAAATTTTTTACATAATTTTGAGGGAGACTTCGGGAATGGTAAGCCATTCACCTAATGTTTCTATTGCAATGTTTGCAAACCTTTAAAACTCAAGTGCCCAAACCTATAGTGTCAAACTTGTGATATATCTTTTGTCGCAACATAAGAACAAATGGAAATTGTGGGCATATATATAGAATGTAAAATAGACATACAATTTGTAAACTTGTTTGCTTTTATATTCAAGCCTTTCATGGGATGATATATTTTACATTGTGATGAAAATAACAGCTAAGCACTTTTCTGGCTATTGTCCAACACGGAACAAACTGTAAATTAAAACATAATGGGAATAATCAAATCATAAACTTTTCACAAGATCATTAGAATCTATGATTCTCACGTATAGGATAATAAGAGAGACTTATCTTCTTTCTTTGACTTATCTCTTCTCTTTATTCTCCTTTCACTAAATCTATCTCTTTCAGTCACTTTAATCTCCACACACGTTATTGATGGTTAACTGTGAATAACGCTGCTTATACTACAGAGACAGAACCCTATGTTCTTTATAAATGTCCACCAGATCGGTTACCTATCAGTTATTTATTAAATAAACAACTTCTCATAATTACCAAAATGTCCTCTTAGTTTTATTAAATCACATACCGGCCTATAATAATATTTCACATGAGTCACATTATAGAATATCACATTATAAAATAATTTATTTATTTATTCTAACAAACTCTTCTTCAATTTTGGAACATAAAAAAACTACTCTAATGATACTTATAAATTTATGGAATTGTCAAAACGTTGTTTGCCTTTTATAAGATCTCTACCTTTGAAACTTCCACATACTCGTCTTCATCCTTGTCCAATATATTAGTCTTCATAAGTTATTTTTAAACTGTCTTTTTTCAACATTATAACTCATGCATTGTTGGTTCACAATTATTTCTTCTTTACTCATTGTATCTTTTGAGTCCTCAATAGAACACACAAAATAATTGAACTTTAAAGTCACTAAATTTAGAATATTTTTCACAAAATCAGTATTTTTTTTTTGTCTTTAATATTAGCTTTCATTTTGTTCACAATAGCAATATTACAAGCAAATGTTAAAACTCTGAACTGTAAAATATAAAAGAACAGCAGAAAATAAGAAAAAGACTGCTGGCCCAAGACCAAACAAGAACAACTGTGAAAGAATATACCCAAAGAAGAATAACCTAAAAAATAAAGGAAAATGATTCAAGAAAAGAGAAAATAACTTTAGAGGACTTTTACTTCTTAAAATGCCTTGATAAACATTCCCAATTACTCTATTAATTATAGACTTTCCAACTATCTTATTAACTTTAGACATCTCTAGACTATTGTAGAATTGCCCCAACTACCTTATTAATTATAGATAACTTTAGAATATTATAGAAAACAAAAAATCAATTTTATTTTCAACACTCTCAGTGATTTTTTGGATATTAACCCGAGTTTCGCAAGAAGGAACTCAAAGAAAGTCTTAGAAAGCGACTTTGTGAAAATGTGACATCTCTAGACTAATGTAGAATTGTCCCAACTACCTTATTAATTATAGACAAAATATTGTAGAAAACAAAAAATCAACTTTATTTTCAACACTCCCATCGATTTTTTGGATATTAACCCGAGTTTCGCAAAAAGAAACTCAAAGAAAGTATTAGAAAGCGACTTTGTGAAAATGTTGACAATATTTTCCTCACTTCTCACTTTCAACGCGTCGATGGTGTTGTCAAAAACCTTTTCTCTAATAAAGTGATGCTCGATCTCGATATGCTTGGTTCTTGCGTGAAATACTGTATTATTCGTGAATTTGAGAGCACTCTGATTATCTCCAAAAAGTGCAATTGACTTAGTTATAGAAAAATGTAAATTGTTTGCAAGTCTTTGAAGCCAAATGCATTCTTGAGCAACAAGAGCAGGAGCTGTATACTCGACAAAGAGACTGAATTTTGTTTCTTGCTACACGAAGAAATACTTGTAACACCACTAAGAAATACATATCCTGAAGTGGACCTCCGATCATCCAAGACTCCACCAAAATCAGCGTCGGTGAAACCAACTAGAGAGGAGGTAACTTCCTTATTGAAAAATAGACCCATGTAAGAGTTGAATTGACATATTTTAAAATCCTTTTTGCTGCTTCTAAGTGAGGTTTTCTTGGTGAATGTATAAACCTGCTAACCAAACCAACTGAAAAAGAAATATCGGGTCGTGTGATAGTTAAATATAGAAGACTGTCGACAAGAGCACGGTAAGGCTGCGGATTAGCCAAAAGTGATCCTTCTTCATGCCTTAACTTCATGTTTACCTCTAGTGGAGTTGAACACTTTTTGCTTTAATTCACCCCAAATCATTCAACTAACTTCTTGGCATAACTTTCTTGAGAAAGAAAGATACCACTTGCCAAGTTTGTCACCTCTAAGCCAAGAAAGTGATACAGCTCTCCTAACTTCTTGATATTAAATCTGATGCCAACTCATCTTGAAGTTTTTCAACTTCGGTTGCATCATTTCCTGTTATTATCATATCATCCACATACAACAACACAACAAAATGCAAGCTTCCTTGTTTTTTAACAAACAAGCTAGGGTATGAATCTGAAGCTTGATAGCCACAAAATTGTAAATATTGAGAGATTTTACCATACCATGCACGTGGAGTTTGCTTGAGCCCGTAGAGAGTCTTTTTAAGCTTACACACATAATTAGGATGGGAGTTAGAAACATAACCTGGAGGTTATTCCATATAAATGACTTTATCCAGCTCCCCATATAAGAACGCATTCAAGTTGCCATAACTTCCGATCATGGAGTGTTGTTAAGGTTAACACCATGCGAACAGAAATCATCTTGGCTATGGGGCTAAAAGTTTCTTCATGGTCTTCTCCATATTTCTGAGAGAAGCCTCTAGCTACTAACCTTGCTTTATATCTTTCAACACTCCCGTCCGCTTTTCTTTTGATTTTGTATACCCATTTACAAGAAACGGGTTGTACGTCTTTTGGCTTGGGAACAAGGCTCCAAGTTTGATTTTTCTCGAGTGCCTTCATTTCATCATCCATTGCAAGCTCCCATTCTTTGTTTTCTTTTTCTTCTTCAAAGGTATGAGGTTCCTCATCATTAATGGGACCTGTAAAAAAACAAGAATATGTGCTTATAAAATTTTCATCTCTATAGCGTGCAAGTTTGACAATGGTTCTTTGTGGCCTCTCGGATCTGGTTGCATCAGTTGATTCTTCTGGACGTTGCAACTTGGAATGTTGAGTGCTTCAACTCCCCCTTTCACCTTGCTTCTCTGAAAGATTATCAGTTATGTCCAATTCCATAATATTAGGGGTTAAATTTTTAGCCCCTTTTTGGTCAATCACCATCCCTTCGTAATATAGAGAAATTTCATCAAAAACAAAAAATGCATTTTCTTGCTTTTGCATCAAGTTTAGTTCTTTGAGATTCGAGCACATGGACATAACAAATAAACCCAAAAACTCTAAGATGTTTAACACTCGGTTTTTCTTTGAAGATAAGTTCATATGGTGACTTCATGTTAATTGGAGAAAGTGGCATTCAATTAATCACATAAGTTACACATTGCATACCTTCAGCCCATAATGCTCTGAGCAAATTCTTCACATGCAACCAACTTTTACAAGTTTCCGTTAAATGCCTGATCTTTCTTTCTGCATCCCCATTTTGTTGCGGTGTCTCCGCACAGGTGAGTTCTCTCTTAATGTCATGCTTTATGCAAAAAGTTAAGAATTCTTCAGAAGTAAACTCACCTCCATTGTTAGTCCGCAACCGCTTGATTTTGGAACCAAGCACTCCTTCTACCACCTCCTTAAACTCCATAAATTTGTTAAACACTTTTGATTTGTGCTTAACAAAGTATAGCCATGTAAATATGCTATAATCATTAACAAAAATCAACATATAAGAGTATCTAGAAAATGACGGGGTTCTTGTCGAACCCATCAAATCACTGTGAATAAGCTCTAACGGAGCCATACATCGACTCGTGGATTTGTCAAAAGGAAGTCTATGTGCTTTCCCAAATTGACAACCTTCACACACTTCACCTCCACCAAAACTTAACAGATTAGGCAAACCATTTACGAATTTTAATTTTTCATGACCTTTAATTTATCCAAGTTAAGATGCCCGAGTATAGCATGCCATAAATGTGAATTATCATTGTTGCTCATTTTCTCAATATATGAATCGGAAGCAAGTAAAACAAATAAGTTTTTTACTCTCTTACTGGTGTGAATAACATCAGCCTTGAGCTCCTTAATATTTCATAGAAACTTCACATCACGTGGACTAAATAACACAAAATTTCCAGCATCAACAACATTTGCCAGTGAGAAAATATTTTTCTTCATACTTGGAACATGAAAGACACTATTAAGTGTAATGGAATATTCTTGTTTTCCATTTATAACGATAGTGCCTTCATTCTCCACCCGATGGACTGTGTTGTCGGCCGTGACAATAGCTTTATTCCCATTATGCTCTTGAAGGCTGGAAAACTTGGATTGGTCTCTGTTAGATGATGGCCGCAACCGGAATCCACGATCCAGTCATCTTCAAAGTTGATGGAAGCCAAGGCATCTACAGATTTTGTCTCCGCCAAAAAACACTTCCCCTAGTCTTCTTCCTCCTCAATCTTGTCAGCTACATTGCTCTCTCATAATTTAACTCGGCAAAATCTTTTGATATGCTCAGTTTTACCACACCGATAGCATTTGAAAATCTTTTTATTGGAGGTAGTGTTAGAAGACTCACCACGTACTCCACTCGGACTGGAGTTGCTTTGGCCATGTGGGCTAGAGGTCGAGCTATTTGGATTTCCTTTACTATTGAAAACTTCTTTCTTGCCATGAGAGCACTCCCTTCTCCTTCTTTTATTGAGACACTAGCCATTTGCTTTGCTAGTGACTCTTGAGAGGATAGTAGATTCTCGAACTCCTCCAAGGATGGCTGTTGAACTCATTCTTGTGTCGGTGTGACATAAGGAATGCACTCCGGCTTCAATCCTCGAATAATAATTCTTCTTATTTGAGTTTCAGAAATTGCTTCCTTTAGATTTAACAAAGAAATTTTAGAACAGAGATTTTTAACTTTAAGAAAATACTCAGAAATGGACAGATTACCCTGCCTGATGTTGGCGAGCTCATTCTCCAAATTTTGAAGTCAGGCTTCATTCTTCTTGTTGAAGAGTCTATCAAGAGTCTGCCAAATTTCATGGGTTGATTTGTACCGCATGGTGTGATCGAACAAGCCGTGAGAAATCGACCGCTTCAACACGAACTCAGCCTTTGCATTCAATTGCTTCCATCTTTTGAATACATCGGCATTTCCTGGCTCGTCAGTGGGAGAAGTTGTATTAATCCCATCAACAACATCCCACAAATCTTCACAAACAAGATAAGATTCCATACAAGGCCTCCATACCTTGTAGTTGGACTGATTTAATACTTCAATACCAAGTCTACTACGACCACTTGAATCCATTCTTGAGGTACCGGTTTATTTTTCCACCAAGGGATCTTGACACACGATACTAGAGCCCTTATGACTCTAATACCATGTAAAATGTAAAAGAATAGCAGAAAATAAGAAAAGGCCTACTGACCCAAGACCGAACAACCAAAGGGTGGAAGAATACAACCAAAGAAGAATAATCTCAAAAATAAAGGAGAAAATTTAGAGGATTTTTACTTATCAAAATGGCTTGATACAAATGACAAATGACTTTTAATGGGAATATTCTAGACTTTTAATGAATTTTGAACATTCCCAACTATCTTATTAATTGTAGACTTCCCAGTTATTTTATTAACTTTAAACATCTCTAGACTATTATAGAATTGTCCCAACTACCTTATTAATTATAGACAACTCTAGAATATTGTAGAAAACAAAAAATCAACTTTATTTTCAATCTGAACCGTCTAACCCATATAGTTAATCTATATAGTCTACTTCGAATGAGTCATTTATCAGTTTTAATGATAACAAATTCTAAGCTTAAGCTACTTGTATAACCATGTGTTCATTATTTGATCATTCTAATGTGTGTTTTGTACAATCTGAAGAATCTTTGGACTATCCAACCATATCATTAGACTATTAGACTATGTGATAAGCAATATAATGTTAAATGTTTGATTTACATTAATAGTCAAACCATAACAATAAATGTTTTCAAGATGAATTACAAGACATTTTGACAAAATAATGATATATCTTCAACCCTAAAGAATTTAAGCAAAGGAAAATTTTACATGACAAATGGTCCGAGAAATAAATTTATCATGGAAATAACATTTTGCATGATACAAAATTAATAATGATTAAATGTTATATATACAATCTATTTTTGAAATGATAAAATTGTTCCATCTATTTCTCACTCACTGCCGTCCACTATTGCTATCACATAAGAAGAAGAAAGGGAGAAAGAAAACACTACAGAAAAAATTATTTTAAAAACCTTTTTCTAGAACACATAAAATATGTTCTAAAAAACTTGTTCCGAAGAACTCATTATAAAAAACACATTTAGAAAGATATTATATATGTTTTAGAAAGTTTCTTTTGAAAAATTTGTTATTGAGTGTATTTTATATATTTTGGAAGTTTATTTTGAATATCTTGTTCTGAAAATGTTATGTTGTTTTGAAAAATATATTCTATAATGTATTTCATAAATTTCAGATGTTCTAAAAAAAATTATAAAACAGATCATCCATAAGTGACTTTAAAAAAGGTTAAATAGTTATTTTAAAAATTACAAAGATGTATATTCAAATTGCGGGGCTACAAGAAGCAATTGACTTAATATGAATCAAAAACACAATCCTTTTATATATAATTTAAGGATATTTGAATGAACATTTCTAATTACCCTCCTTGCGTAAATGTGGAAAGAAACTATTTTAAGAGAATAAAGTATATATCACACAGTTATAAACGAAACATATTATCTATGATAATCTTAATCTTACTTTGAAACGTAGAATGACAACATTGTATTTTAATATCATTAGTTAGTGAGAGGTAATTCTTTTTGCTATTTTTGCGTGACTGAAATTTTATCTCAAAAAATTATAAATTTTATTTGCTTTATAAAGACAGAACATTTATAAAATAAAAAAAATTTAATTTGATATATTTCAATTTGTTAAAAATGTAAAATTCATTATCAAACACAAGGCAAAAAAGTTATTTCATCAATAGTTAGAGACATCCAACAATGGATAAGAACAAATATAAACTATTATTTCAATCATGTTCAACTAAAATTATTTAATTTTAAAGTAGGGATTAAAAACATAAATTTGATATATAAAAGAATTAAAATAAAATTGTGAGAAGTTTGAAGTGAGAAAAAAATAAAATAAGAAAAAGGATAAATATATTTACTTATTATTAATATTTTATTGTTTAATAATATTATTTTAATTATTTATTTTATTATAATAAAGAAATACGTGTACTAATAAAAAATTAACATTATGCTTTATATATAATCTAAATATGAATACATAATTAATTATATTTTGGAGTCATTAATATTTTATTAACATTTATGACATTATATTAAAAATTTGTATTCTATTTCACAAATCTTTCCTTGATGTAAAAAAAGTTTGACCTCTTTGTTTTTTTTAATGATTATATCTTCAGTTTTTGGAACTTTCTCATCTTTTTTTGGTTGTTCACGTTTTCTCTAAGAAACAAACCGACATAGTGACTGCTTCTTCCTGCACCTCCATATCATCTTCCTGCACCTCCATACTTTTCAAAATTCCCATAATGGACATGATGAAATGACAAATTTAACCCTGCTGCTATAAAAGAAGGTTTTCCATGGAAGGGGTGCGGTGCATTTCGGAACATTGGTGGAAGGTATCGCAGTGGTAGTGGGAGGTTCCTACAATATTGGAGTGGAGGGTTGAAGGCATTTTGGGTGGCCGTCGGTGGTTGTGGGTGGCTGAAAAACAACCACCGTCGTCGTCGTCGAGGTATCTGGTATTATTTTTTCTGATTTTCACGGATTGTAGAAACCGTAGAAATGTAGTATTTACGAATTCTGTAAGCCGTAAGTTTAAAATCAATATTTATGCCTCTTACGGATTACACAAACCGTAGTTATTTTAACATTCGTAAGAACTTACGGTTTGTACAAACCGTAAGTTCATAGGTGTATAAGAGAACTCTACGGTTTGTAGAAACCGTAAAAGTAATAGACATTACGGTTTGTAGAAACCGTAGAAGCATTTTGCATTTTTTTACTCCTTACGGCTTCTACAAACCGTAGAAAATTTTTTTGTCTACGGTTTGTAGAAGCCGTAAGAAGTAAAAAAAATGCAAAATGCTTCTACGGTTTCTACAAACCGTAGAACATTTTTTTAGTCTACGGTTTGTAGAAGCCGTAAGAAGTAAAAAAATGCAAATCCTTCTACAGTTTCTACATATCATAATGTGTATTACTTTTACAATGCTGTAATTAAGCCTTTGTCAGCAACTTCATACCCAATCCTGCATAGAGGGAGCAATCCAGAATTTTCTACAAAACCATGCACTTGTGGATGAGGAATGCCAAATTTATTTAATTTTCTACCGTGG
>Ga0209700_106267_pt1 | contig 18667 bp, 13 predicted proteins | sample SiratroredBW_FD_187528 | JGI IMG/M metagenome (GOLD analysis project Ga0209700, IMG submission 187528) | Root nodule microbial communities of legume samples collected from California, USA - Siratro red BW (SPAdes) (version 2) | ecosystem: Host-associated > Plants > Roots > Nodule | place: USA...
TATATGTGGAAACAATTTGAAATTAAGTTTGTGCTGGTTCATGTTCAATGTTTTGGAACTATTTGTTTAAGGAAAATCTGATGCTCACGTTACCAAATCTGCACATTGAAGTTTTATTTGATTACTGTTCTCAATTGTTCTCATTTGAAATTCAAACTGTGATGCTCTGTAATTTATTAAAAATCAAAATCAGAGGTTTATATTTCAATTGATTTCAATCACATTGCAATTAACGTTTATTTCTTTACGTATTGAAGTAAGTTTTTTCAAAATTCAATATCAGCTTTTATCAGGTTGATTTTCAACGATTTGCTGTCAAAATACTTTGGCTAGTTGTAGAAACAATTCAAAATGTTCTTGCTTTTGGAAGACCTTGTGTTATATCACCCGATCTTGATTTTTGATATATAAATGTAATTAATAATCTCCTTCATAAAGTATTTCTCCATAATGGCTCTGAACAGTTGTTTCAGGAGTCGCCAAATAAAGATTAGCCAATCTTATTCCTACAAAATCCATTTGAACAGTTAGAATTTGACCTGATTTAAGGTGTGGTGCATTTTTCGTTTGATAGCGGAACCAAATGTTGAGGTTTCAAAGGCGAATGCATTCAGTTTGAGATCTATAGCCAGTTCTAGTTGTGAAACCCGTCGATCCAGTTGGTTTCAGAAACAAGGGTAGCATCCCAGCCTCCTTCCAGCAGTGCATTCTTGGAATAACTAGAAGCGAATTGTGCAAAAGTTTCTAATTCTGCGAATTATGCTAATTCCAATTTTAATTTATCAGCTACTTGTTTCATAGCTTTAATTTGAGCCGTCGATCCAACTCTGGAAACTGAAATACCGACATTAATAGCGAGTCTTATTCCAACATTGAATAGATCGGCCGATAAAAATATTTGTTCATCTGTAATGGAAATGACATTAGTAAGAATATAAGCTGAAACATCTCCCGATTAAGTTTCAACTATTGGTAAAGCAATCATACTTCCTTCGCCTAACTGAAAACTTAATTTAGCGGCTCTTTCCAAAAGACGCGAATGTAAATAAAAAACATCCCCAGATAACAAGTTAGATTTTTGAGAGATTATTAGACAAATTTGTATTGACATCTATTTAACAAATTGAAGAGGAGTGTCAAGATAAAAATATTTGATTGATTAAACTAAAGATTTATATAAAATATTGTATAATGAGATTTTCCTTTACCTTAATCCTAATTTGTAGAGTCCCTTATTTAACATAGCATCTATGTACAAATGATATAAATGAACTTGAGATTCATCATTTATGGCTTCATCATATTTGCTGGTATTCCATTGTAGTGGTAGTAAGTACATTTGAATGACTGCAGTATATTAATTACATGACGTTTAGACCAAAGTGCGGACAAGTGAAATGGCAGCAAAATTAAATGCATTTCAATGAACATTAAAATACATTAAATTTCTCTGGTTGTATAGTTAAAAAGTAATGTTCACTAGTAATTATGGCAAACATGTGATAAAGTGGGGAAAATATTTAAGCTCGATTTTAAATTATGTGGCAGTTAGAATTTACTACTGCATAAATAGTTAGAAATGTTATTACTCAGGACCATTCTCTTATCAAAACCATAAATGTGTTTGGTTGAGACCATTTCCATATGTAATGCTCCAAGAACATGCAATAATCATTTTTCATTGTGTTTGGTAGTAAGAATAAAATGAAAAAGGGTATTGATGTAACTTTCTTATATTTTATCATGTTTGATTAAAGTTTTTGGAGAGAAAAAGGGATTGTGGCAAACCAATCACAAACACTTAAAACCTTCAGACCAAAATCCCACCCAATCAGGCCTTAATCAAGCCGCCACACAGTGTGGCCCCAAGCCATCAACCACCGGTGATTCACCATAACCAAACGAGGCCTTTAAGTTAAAAAAATTAACTAAATGATGAGTTAATTATATTGGATAACCATCTTTACATGATGATGTAATAGTTACTTAAATCTACAACAGTACAACAACACTGAATAATTATAACTAGTATCATTTGTTGACTGATGTCATGCAATTACCTTTTGCCAGGAAATAAGTTTTGTAGGATTTTTATACTTGTGAATATACATATTTATATTATTATTATGATTATTACACAAAAGGAGATTTTATGGTATTAGTTGTAAAAAGAGGAAAATGGAAAATGGAGGTGTTGGGTGAAAGGTTGTGCATTAATAAGAATCAACGAAAATGTCAGGGGAAGTGTGATGATCATCATCATATACAGCTTTGGCGTTAGGTGGGGGAAGAAAGGGTGGAGTTGTACACCTAAGCAACGCCCAGTTAACGCCGTCAAAAAAAGAGTGTTGCTTGATGGCAGAAGCCCCCATGAGGGACCCCAGCCTCTTCGCGGGGTCTTTAACCAGCAACTGAGATATAAGGTCCTTCATGGCCCCTGAACAAGCCGGTTCCTTAGGGAACTCAAGGGCTCGAGCCACAATGTTGGCCAGGGTTAGCTCGTGGTCCATGCCCTTGAAGGGTGTCACGCCGTAAAACAGTTCGAACATAAATATCCCCAAAGTCCACCAGTCCACGGCACTACCGTGGCCCTCCCCGGACACGATCTCCGGCGCCAAGTACTCGTGGGTCCCCACGAATGACATGGACCGAACGTTCATGGGCTCCGCCACGAACGCAGGCCCGCTACGCAGCTTCTGCTTCTTCTTTCGCTTGCGTTTTGGCTGGAAGCATGACGCCGTCGGGACTATGCAGTTGGGGATTATGCACGAGGAGGAGGAGGCCACGCGTGCGCCTTCCACGTGGCAATCGTTGCGCGTGGGAAGGGGGTTTTGGTCGGAGATGATCTGAGCCGTTGATGTGGAATCGTCGCATTTTAGTGACAGGTCGAAGTCGGTGAGCATGATGTGGCCGTCTGATCTGATCAACACGTTTTCGGGCTTGAGGTCGCGGTAGATTATCCCCAGCATGTGGAGATATTCAAGTGCCAACAACACTTCGGACGCGTAGAACCTGTGATTAACACCATAATAATTATTGTATAATGTTGGTTAAATGAGTAATGAAAGGTTTTGTTTGTTTGTAAGACAGGAAATGTGGTTTGTTTTTGAAGTTGGCATGTGTTGTGCGACATAGTTGGGACAAGATCGATAATCTCCATGCAAATGGAAGAAAAAAAAGGAAGTCAACGACACAGGCATATGCATGTCGAAAGTTATTTTAAAAAAAGTCTTATGTTTCATGTGAGAGTGAGACGTGCAAATAATGACAAGAGAACAAAAGCAGTTAGTAAAGTGACTCTTCATGCAAAGGAAGCAACTACCAAGCATTTCTCTTGTAATTTCACCCAGAATAAAAATCAGGGGTAGTTGAACATGTCTCTGTAGGATTCAGCTTTGTTTCCATTGGTCTGCGCTGTGCTGTTTTCTAACACGTAAAAGCGTGCTCTATCAAAAGCAGCAGGATAAGAAAGAAACATTTTGACATGCACTCCAATCTTTTGAACCCTCACCAAACAGACAATCCATAACCATCCATTTTCCTTTATCTCCTCAATTAATTATACTCTACAAAAATGTTTAATTAGAAAAATCCCATTATTTTCCGCAATAGGGACCACTGCAAGATTTGGCTCGCAATCAGTTTACTAATTTTAAGAAATAAAACCCAGAAATCCCGCAAAAATTATGGAATCAAGTTTAAAATGTTCTATCCCCTCGAGCGTGCGTGTGTATATATATATATATATATATATATATATATATATATAGAAAGAGAGAGAAAAGCAAGAAGATTCGTCAAACAGGAGTAGATTCTCCCGTAAGAGAAAAGCCATGAACTTTTTCAGGTTAAAAAACTCTACGTAGTCCCCACAAAGCTGTAAAATTTACATTAAAAAAATGCAACATCAAGTAAAATTCATCCACCACCACAAAGGGGTACCACAAAGTTCATGACAAAAAAAATTGAACCACCAGCGTGCGTTGTCGTTTTGACTTTGAAAGCAATTTTACATAGAATGCATAGGCAATCACACCATCACGTGCCGCCATTTCAAAATCACTTCTCCAAAACGTCGTCATTATCACATTCCTAATTTACTAAACCCACTTTAATATCACTGTTAGTGTGTTCTTTATAAAGATGGTTTAAAATTGAACAAAACAGTTTTTGTAAGCATCTGTTTGGTTTGGTTGGTTAAGTTGTCAAAGTAAAAGACTTTAATAATTTAATACATGAAAAAAAAAACAGTAAATTAAAAATACTCATATAGTAATAATTCCTTGTGTGTGGATTGGGAAAGAGAAAATTCTAATTTCACCTGAAAGCTTTCTACCATATTTTTAGGGAATGGCATTTGAGGAAAAAAGTACGTAAATTATTACAAACCCAATCCTTTCGTAATATTTTAATACTTATTTAGAATTTATATGAATAATACTCTAATTATTAATTGATATGATTAGTGAATGAATAATTTAACATGAGGATTCTTCCCTCCAAAAAAAAATAATAATGCAATGATTTCATTGGAAGGAAACGGCGGGCGCACCTGACGGCGGATTCGAGGAAGCGTTTGTTGGGGAAGCGCTGGCGGAGGACGTGCAAGTCACCGCCGGGGCAGAACGGCGTGAGGAAGCAGAGCCATTTGGGCGCGTGGATGGACGCGTAGAGCGTGGGCAAGAACGGGTGATCCAACATTTCCAGAATTTCCCTTTCTGTCCTCGCTCTCCCTTCCTTGTTCCTCCTCGCCAAGTCCTCCTTCTCCATCACCTTCGCCGCGAACACCGCGCCGCCGCCTTCTTCCCTGGGCTCCGCCAGATAGACGGCGCTCATGTCGCCGGAGCCGAGGCGGCGCGTGAAGCGGAGGTGCGAGAGGAGGAGAGGCCTCGTACGGTGGATGAAAGAGGCGCAGGGGTCGGATGACGGCGCGTGAGGCTTGGCGTTGGGGAGTGGCGGGTGGAGAAAGTGCGAGGAGGTGGACGGCGTGACGGTGGTGGTTTCGGAGCTGAAACTTGTGCTGCGTTTGGTAGTGGTGGTGGAAGCGAAGCTGAGACTGTGAAGGTCGTCGGTTAGATCCTCCATGTCCATGGTTTGTGTTTGGCAATGGAAATGAAAATGAAAATGGAGAAAGAAGAAGAATAAGAAGATGAAGAAGAAGAAGTTGAAGTGTTTGTGAGTGTGCGTGTGAGAGAGAAAGAGAGAAAAAGAGAGAGAGGTTGTGATCGGAGAAAGAGGGTAATTGTCGGTTAGAACCTTTCCTTTTTTATTTTCCACAGCCACACGCAGCTTTCTATCTCAAAAGGGTTGGGCCGAGAATCTGGGCTTGGCCCACCTTCAAACATTATAACAAAAATACCTGAATTTTGAAAAAGTCAAAATAAATTTCTCAAATATCAAACATGTTTTTGGAAACATAATAACTCACTGTTTTTATCCTTAAAAACGTGTTAAAAATCATCTTCTAAGTAGTTAAATTTATAGATATTATGTTAAAACGACTGAGTTTAGTTTTTTCTTTTTACTTCAGAGATTATTATATGACAGTATATTTACTTTTTAGAAATGTCTCCTGCTTTAAAATTTTAAATAGGTTTCTATTTTTTTAAAATTATTAATTTAGAAATTTGATCTTTACAAAATAATATTTTATTTTGTTGTTGGTCCGTATTACTACTTAATATATTTGAATGATTTACGTGTTTAGCATAAATCTATTCATTAGTGTTTGCAGTATAACCTTGATATACGTCATTTTTTAATTTTAGTTATTATAGGAAATTTTTATTTATTTATCTCAAAATCAATTTAAAAAAATAAAAGCAGTAATTTTAAATTTTTAAAACTTTAAATTGACAAATTACAAAACGGAAACTAAAATTTATTAATTTTAGGAACTTAACAATTTTAAATTTATAGACATAAAAAAATCATAGAGAAAAAAATTAAAATACATTCTGAAAACTAACAACGGCAAATCTTAAAATAGAAATTAAGAAAAATGATCATCTCACTGCAAGATAATGCAAAAAAACATGCACCTTTCTATTTTCTCACATTTAAACCATGTTTTCAATAAAGTTCTTAATTAAAAAATTGATAATATTGAGTATTTTATAATTTTTTTTATTTTTTCTAACTACTTAAATATTTGATTTTTTGTTTTTTTTTATCTCTAACTCATTCTTCAACTTGCTTATTCTCTCTAATATCTTTAAACTTTTTTTATCAATTGACTTTTTTTCCTTTTCAATAATTAGTTCACCGAGTTTTAAAAAGTTCAAAGAGAGAATAAGTAAATTAATTAGTGAGTTGGATATTAGAAAATCAAAATAATATCACATTATCAAACCAAAGAATATTTAAACGAAATAAAAATTATTTTGGACAATTAATAAAACTTAATTGAAAATACTAGAATTTGTGAAATACTTACAATTTAATTAAATATAAAATAATGATAAACTTAGTTTCTGTCCGAAGTTTAAAATGTTATATTTTTTTTTTAGGTTTGTTAATAATTTATTAATATGCAATTGAGTTAAAAACTATATTTAATAAGTTTTGTTTTATGCTTCATTAATGCTACCAAATATTCTTGGTATTTCTCCTCCAAACACTCTAACATCAAATTTATGTTTGAAGTACAAATATGATAACATTATAGTATTATGAAAATACAAAAATTTGAAACCATTACTTTTTACAAAAACATGAAATACATAAAGGTTTGGTGAGGGAAGTTAAAGCACGAAGTAATAAGCTGTGCATGTAATGCAGTGCATTTAAATATGAACAGCATCTTCAGCATTTAGATTCACATTTTATATATATGTGTGTGTTAACTTTATAATGTGTTTCAATGTTTTTAAGTTTCACATCTGAAAACATGAATACTGAAGACATTTGAAGAAAAAATGACATATGATATAATATAGACATTGAAATAAAATGCATGTTTCAAAAAGCAAAATGTAGATGTAATTCATATTTTAACTTTTTATATGGTAAAAATTGTATACATATATCCTATATCATAACGACATGAAGGTTGATAATAATTGTGCAATAATTGCTAAGGAAGAAAAGATAGAGAATTGAAATTGTAACATTCAAATGATAATTTAGGTGATTATATAATTTTTTAAACTTCAAAACATAACACAACTATAAAAGTAAATGAATTGTTTTATAAATTTGTGATTTTATTACATTTAATATTGATCCTATGGGCTACATGATGTATTTTAGACTTCAAATGAAATTATAAAAGTAGGAAAAATAATCTATTTGTGATAAAAAAAAATTGCACACATAATTAAATATCCAATTAGAAAGTCTAATTTAACTGATAAAAATCACTATTCACATAAACTGTCACTAATTATATTTAACTATGAATATTTTTGTTAGTTTGTTAAAATTTAGTATTTGATCATTAACAATAACTAAATTACCTTTAAATTGTAAAATATAAAAGAACAACAGAAAAATAAGAAAAAACCTACTGGCCCAATGTCCATCAACCAAAGGGGTGGAAGAATACAACTAAATGAAAGGACCTTAAGAGAATTTTCACTTTTCAACTTGGCTTTATACAAATAATAATGACAAATGACTAACTCTATTCATAATATTTATGTAAACATTATATAGACCCCTAATTAATTTGAATATTCCTAACCATCCTATTAATTATAGACTTTTCAACTATTCTATTCATTATAAAAAGTTTAAATATTATAAAACAAAAAATCAACTTTATTTTCAACATAACACTAGAATACCTCATACAACAAGTATAAATATGAGGTACTGGGTTGTGAAAAATACATTTTCTACTTGAATTAGCCAACAATGATAAAAAAACCTCAATAAGTAAAACAAATATAAACTATCATATTTAAGATAAATAATTTAAATACAACACAATAAAAAACAATTATTTGTAAAATGATAGATTTTAAGAATTGATTAAAAATGTAATAAGTTTGGAGGCTTATAAAAATGATAAAATATAAGAATTTATGAGAATGAAATTTTAAGTTTATAGTGCATATTTATATAACGATGAAATTTAAGGATTAATTAAAATAAAATATTTTTTGGTGTTTTTTTCCTTAATTAAATTAAAATAATTTGAGGGAACATTTAAGTTTTTTTTATTCTTTTTATTTATTTATTTTTGTTGGAATTGGAAGTTAAGAGTGATTTCTTTTAATGTATAGTTTATGTTTTCAAAATAATATTATCATAAAACTACTGATAATGTTTTGTAGTTACGGTTTTCCGACGATTATATGAAAATTGGAGTTAAAAATTTTCGTTGCAATAAAACAACACCCTATTATTTTATCAGTAAATTTAATAAGGTAAATAATAAAATATTTCTCGTCAAAATATTGTGTTACTTTTATATTGATAAAAAACTTATATTTAGTAAAAAAAATATTTGATTCACGAGTTCTTATTGATTTTTTCTTATTTGTGTTTGATTCTATTTAGTATTGTTGTCTAATTTTTCATTTTTCATAATTCTATGATTTGCTTAAAAATAGGTTGCGTATTTATTTTATTTACGTGTTTTTCACATATTTATTTATATTAGTGAAACTGTTAAATACAATATAAGGGAATTTATGATTTGATTTTGATTCACAGGTTTAATTTGATAGATCTTTAATTCATAAACTCTTTTTACGAGTCTATAAGAAAAACAATATCGAAACAAAGTGAAAAAAAAAAATGATTGCTTAGGTGAAATAGAATAAAGTGAAAAGAAAATGGAAATAAAAGAGATATATTTAGTTTGGTGTGAAAGAAAATAAAATATATATATTTTATTATACCATTTCCACAATAACCTTTTATCTTTGTTCCATTCCTCTTCTAGCATATATATATATATATATATATATATATATATATATATATATATATATATATATATATATATATATATATATATATATATAAAATTCATATTTATCTTTTCTTCACCATGTTTCATGTCTAACTAAGAAGGTAAAATATTTTCAACATATCTATCCAATAATAAATAGTCATATCTAAAAACATTTACCTTTATAATAGTTTTCTTACACTCATTCCTTAATTATTTCGATTATCAATATTTTTTTTTCATATATTATTATTTAACTATTTCCATTTCGCTAATTTTGTCACTCAAAGTTATTTTTCACACATTTTACTATAAAAGTTTTCAAAATTTTAATGTGTTAAATTTGTAATAGAATGATAATATGTTAAAAAAAACCACTAAATCGACATTATTGCTTCAATCTTAGTAAAACAATGTTATTTTAACTTAATTTTACTTTTTAAATATGTTTATGATACGTTATCACTTTATAAATTCAATCTACCAATAAATACTGTGAAAATTAAAAGCATTGATGATAAAATGAGTGAAAATTCATTTATCAATAAAAAATTACACTGACAATGGATTAAAACTACCGTCTTTTATTCTAAAAAAATGTATAACTAAAAAAGCAAAAATACTTTAGGAAACGAATGTTTTTACCACGATTAAGCATGTTTATTGATTAAACATCTCTGAAAGAGTTAATAAAGTAAAAAGAAAAAAGAAAATAACAATCTATAAAATACATTAATTAAAAAAAGAAGATAATTTTCATTGGAGCCTTTATTCTTGGGCTCTTCAAAAACGTGATAGGAGAAACAAAAAATATGAGAACACTGTCCTTTGAAGGAACAATGAACGTCATCAATTTACGATTTTGCCCCTGTTCCCAACTCCTCCTCCATTCACCAAATCTCCTCTTCACTGTTCCTTCTTGGCAAACTCCAAACTTCACTCTGAGAAACCCAACAACCCCTTTTGCCATTTCCTGCAAAAATCGTTTCTTTTCTCCGATTCGTGTGTCCATGGCCTCCTCAGCCTCCGTCACGGACAACGAAACAAAGCCATTTTCCGTTCTCTTCGTGTGCCTCGGCAACATCTGCAGAAGCCCCGCCGCCGAAGGAGTATTCACTGACTTAGTCAACAAAAAGGGCCTCAATTCAATGTTCAGAATTGATTCTGCTGGCACCATCAATTACCACGAGGTGGGCTTGTGTTGTGCTTATAACAAACACCTCATGCCATTTCGATGCAAATATAGTTTTTTGGAAGAGAAATTGTGATGGGTTTATCTTTTGTTTAAAAGGAATGAGCAAATTTTTTACATGGTACCTTAGAATTGTAGTAAAGTTTAACACAATCCCATCAAATTTGTTGGTGAGATGAGTGTTGTTTCACTGAAATCATTCTTAATACGGGGATTATATTTGTCATTTGTTACACTCTCACACACACACACACACACACACACACACATATATATATATATATATATATATATATATATATATATATATACAGGACTTTTGGATAAGTAGTCTATGCATAATTGTGTTGGGAGAACAGAAATTTCATTAATTCTAAGTCTGTATTTGATAAAGAATGACAGCAAATCGTGAAGTATTTTTCTATTAAATTCAAGAGGAATTGATAATGCTTTGGGGTTGGAAATGAAGAATATGAAGGATTTTTGTAGGTTCATTCATTTACAATATATCTTCAATCACAAGTTATCATGGATGATGAGTTGGTTGATTTTTCCAATAAAAGTCAAAAACTTATACCAAGCATAAAATTTTCATAGTACGTGGAAATTAAAATCTATAGATTGTTTAAAAAGTTGTTATTTTTTTGGGATGGTGGTGATTTTTGAAGGGAAATGAAGCGGACCCGAGAATGAGGGCAGCCTCAAAGAGGCGTGGGATTCAGATAACTTCTATTTCAAGGCCAATCAAGCCCTCTGATTTCGTTGACTTTGACCTCATTCTTGCTATGGACAAGCAGAACAGAGGTAGATTCTGAGATGGAATGTTTGGTTACGTGCTTTGTGATGTTTGCTGATGGACATTTTCTTGTTTCCTTTAGAGGACATATTGGAGGCCTTTAATAGATGGAAAGGAAAACATTCCTTACCGGATGAGGCACATAAAAAGGTTGGTGCAAGGTCTTGCTCTTCTTTTGGGCTTTTGTTTGGTATACTTTTTGGTCTAACCAGGATTGTGATGATGCAGGTTAAGTTGATGTGCTCATATTGTAAGAAGCATGATGAAAGTGAAGTCCCGGATCCCTATTATGGTGGAGCGCAAGGGTTTGAGAAGGTAGTGATATTCATGTTGGTTATGGTAGCACTTGGTTAGACTTGTATGTTGGACTGGAGTGTTAATTCCTGGTGCTACAATAGTTTTGAATGATGATACTACTTTGTTCAATAAACTATTATATGGATATTACTTGGTGGATCTGGTCTCAAATTGTTGATGATGCAAGAAATGCATCTACTTTCAAAGATAACAAACACTATTGAACTAAAGGAGAGCTCTTTGCTTATCATCATTATGTTGTCACTGGCAGGTACTGGATTTGCTAGAAGATGCTTGCGGATCATTACTGGAAACCATTTTGGCAGAAAATAAACATGTACAAGAATCCTAAAACATGTACAGAAGATTCAATCCTGTGGTGACTTCATAGATCCATTGATTATTTGAAAAGCAGATATCATAATATCTTTTTGTTTTCAGTGGTTCACTGTCCTAAACCCAACGTTTTCTATGTATTGTTGGAAACTTCTTGCCATAGATAACAATTTGAGTCGTAAGTTCGATTCTCTCTTTGTTTTTCTTCTGGTAATCACCTTCAATGCTGAATTTCAGCAGATTATAGCATGGATATGCACGATGATATTGGCTATTATGTTGACTTACACGTTTTTTAATTCTTTCGGGTGAGGACTGATTTGGGTCGTGTTTGGTTTTGTGTTTACTGGTGTGCTATGGACATCTTTTCAGAAGCTACATTAAATACGTTTGAGGCAAACTCACGGTTTGTTGTCAAGGCCTTCAAATGATGAATATTATTATTAGTTGTTAGATGCAACCACTAAATCAAACCTAAAATTCAGATTCATTTAACTTGGTAGTTTACTGGCATGTGATGTTTCACATCTTTTCAGGAGGTATTAATCATAACTTGTGCATTGTTCACATAGTGAACGTGATTTGATATGTTTAAGACGTGTGTCCAAACAAGCATTAGTTGTCTAAGCTTTCAAATGAGGCACATTATTTGGTGTTATGTGCTGCAGCATTGAACCCAAAAGATCAGATTCATTTAACTTAGTTTGACAAGGTTTACCTACTACCATTGATTGGGAGTAATGAGAGGTGGTGAATGCATATAAGAAGTTCCATTGTATATCACGCAGTAGTTTCAGTTGTAGAAAATTGAAAAATGCATATTCAGAAAATGTCATGTCTGTCTGCTTCGGAGGAGGGAAGATTTTAATGGAGAGTGATACTGATTAGATATTTTGGTTGGTTAAGAGCAGAAGAGTTTAATAGAAGAGTAAGGAAATACTTTCAATACTTTCTCACTTCTTTATTCATGTTTTTAAGACCATAGGATCTCTTTTATTATTTATTTTTATAGAAATACCTTTAATTGCGGATAACTTTTCTAGGTGTAATATATAGAACACATTAATATTTATGGTTTTTAAAAGTCTATCTTCGTCTTGTGTAAAAAAAGATCTGGAAAACCTTTATATCTCGAGAATGACTCTCGTCCTTTTTGGTTTCTTCCTTCCTCCATAAAATGAATCAAACTATACAACCCCCTTTCTTCCCTTCCGTTTCTTGTAGAACATACGATCAGTTCTGTAATTTGACAACTAGTGCAACTCTAGTTCCAGCATCGTTCTTGACATTTCGTAACACGAAAAAAAAATGCACTTTTAATCAAATATATAAATTTTCGAACTAAAAATTCAATCAAATATATAGGTTTGTTGGACTAGCCCCTCCCAGTTTCTTGATACAACTAGCTGTCCATCTCTAATTTAGATTTTCTTTCTCTTAAAATGGTCACACCAACGACACTGGTTACCGGGCTCAGTTTACTTGGATCGGGATCCCCTGCTGTTAGAGAGAAAGCATTTTGAAAATCAACCCTTAATCTCATTTTATAAATCGAGGAATACACTCTTTACATACTTTTTTTTATCACAATCTCATTGATTAAAATTTATTGAAAATTACAAAATTTGGTAAATCTCATAATGACTATCTTTTCTGATTTTATAATTTTCAATAAATTTTAACCAATACAGCAATAAATTTAACTAAGAGGGATCACGAGGAAAAGTATGTTAAAAAGTGAGATTCTAGCATTCTTTACAAACTTAAAATAAGATACAAAGAAATAGCCATTAGACCATGACTGCACCCCTTGACTCTGAAATGTGACTGCAGTGAATCAAGGTCCAGCTAACTTCATGAAACATCCATTTGATCATTGTCATTGTCAGCTTCATAATATTCATCATCGCGCTGGATGCGCTTGTCTTGAGTGTGCTCTGAAAACAGAATTGTCATATCCATAAACCCAGATTTGGCACCAAGACCAAGAGAGGAAGGAAAATAATACTTTTTTACTTAATCACACTTCTAGGTATATTCAAGTTTAGTTCTTCTAGTTTAATTAATGATATTAGTCCTTATGATTTCTCAATTAACTTATTTCTCCCAAAAGTTTATCTACTGATTAATATAATAAATAATAAGAAAATGGAAATATTAATGTATAATAAAAATGTGATGTGTGCATATACGTGTATATATAATCAAATTACCCCTAGAGTAATTTAAGAGTTACGGTCCATCTTAACCCTCCACTTTAATTTTCTTTCAATCTAACTGATAAAATGAGTTGCTTGCAGAAAATAAAGGATTGAGATGGACAATATCTCTCCTCTGCTACTCTCTGTCTCTCTCTCCCTATATATGTGTGTGTGTACACATACATACACATTCATACTATTTTTATTTAAACATTTTACACATTTTTCTTGGTTAATTTATATAAACCAATTATACGTTTCCTTATTTTATTTATGCTAACTATTGAATGGAAAATTGAGGTTAAAGACTTAGTTTGAACATTTGGAGAAATATGAAGGCTAAATGGGAGCAATCAAAATCCCAAAATCACAGATTAAAATAGATATCAGAAATGCAATTAATAATTTTCTTTTTCCTTACGATCAATGCGCTCATCAGGGTTCTGCTCATCTTCATCGAAATCTGGAATGTAGAAGTCAGGAGGGACCTGTGACCCACAAAACATTAGTCACACCTTAAGGAAAACACTACCAGTTGATGGATTGTTAAAAGAAGTTGGATGATGACATCATCAAAGGGGTTTGAGCTCAAGTCCAAAACAATTCAACAAAGAATGGAGACCGACTAGAAACATCGAAGAATTAATTATTGGTGAGATTCCAATCGTCCAAATGCCCAATTTCAAAGGCCAGTTTAACAATTTTACTGAATCAGTTGTTGATATATAGTTCCTGAAATTCCACCCAACTTTTATCTCTCCCCAATCTACCAACGATTCTCATCTTCATTTATAAACATGTTAAGGAATATTTTTCACTTCAAATGCTTAAAAACATACCTCCCAAAAACTGATTAGTAACCATTGGTAAAAGATTATTAATACAAGAAAGGTGAAGAGCTTGTAACATAACCCATCTCTAAAGTCAAAACAAAACATTCATAGAAACAATTTTATGATCAAATAAATAATTGAGCCTGCCTACTATTTCAAGGATGAACTCACACTCACCTCCTGCATTTGTACACTTGGAGCATGTTGGATGCAACGAAGATTTTCCAAGACTTGCATTTTAATGGTGCTAAGATATGATTTACTATTTAAGTTTTCCTGATCAATTTAAAGGAAAAATTAGTACAAGCAATATTGTAAAGAGTAAGGATACCAAACACTGCAAATTAAACATTCTAACGAGTACTTAATCCAATTCAATGAAATTGGAGATATTAAATGTCAAAAAGAAATTCAAATCACCAATCAAATTAAATTCAATACCACAGAAACCCCAATAAATAAATACATACTATCTGCCCATTCGGAATCTTCAAAGAGAATTCTGGTGCAAAATATTTAATATAATCATTTTCCGGAATCTCTGCAAGACAGAAACAAAGCAAGTAAGAAACATTTCCACTCTGCAAACAATGAGACAGAATTTAAATCTGGAATGCTGGATCGAATATATTGGACAACACAGGCAGGGTATTATTTAGGGGCTTGTAGGCGGATTATATTGTCTATCAGGACATAAACCAAAAGCACAAGCTCATAACAATTTAGAAAGCATTTTGAGGAAATATTATTCTCCGGGCAAATATTGCAAGATAAATATAATGAAACAATAACTACATTAATGTACTGCAACCTCTCCTATGCTCCCGAGTGCTGTGTGCCGCTATAGAAATCCTATGCTAGACCATATAGAAATTATGAGAAAGGAGCAAAACGGGTTTGGGTCTTGACAAGTAACAACCTTGCCTCTGAGGCAAACAAGGTTGAAAGGAAGGGGAAACCATTTGAAACAAAGATAAAAAAAGGGGGGAGGGAAAAGCAGTGGAGAGGAGATTCAGTATTGAGTGAATTTGAGGAGGGACTTCAGGCAGTTAGGTTTACAGAGCCTCAAAGGTATGTAGTGCTCAAATCTCCATCACTTTCACAACTCACATGACATAATAGTGTTTTAGTTTCACTTTAAAGCTTGAACAAAATAAATATTCCATCCCATTAACAAAAGAAAATGAAATCTTGGTATAACATGTCATAATTAAAGACTTGAAAAAAGGCTGACTTATACCATTAGGAAGCTCTGTATCTAGAAGAACTCCTGTTTCAACAGTCCAACATCGAGCAACATTTTCTTTTGTGTATCCCCCACCTCCAGTGACCTGTGATAGAAGTCCATTCGTGTAAAATCATCCAAAGCACAAGTGGAAGACAAACACAAACTGACATAAACTCACCAGCAATGGCACATTGAATCTTTTTACAAAGCTAACACATTCAGAGTGACCTATTAAAGAAACATCAAAATATAAATTTTCTAATCAAGCTAAAGCATCCACTAAGCAATAGAGACCAACATTTGAGAAGAAGACAGACTGAGAACATAAACAAGAACAACCGAACTTTATCCCTAATGTTGAATAGTGATATTTTTATCAGAATAGGAAATTTACTGGGAGATAAGCACCATCAATAGAGAGATTGAAGCAACCCAAGCGATCTCCAGCAAGTGAATCTGCTCCACATTGGAGAACTATTGCACCAGGTTGATATATTTCAACAACTTTGGAAATAATCTATGTCACAAGAATTTAAAAGAGTTCAGACAAATTACCACCAAGCGGAAATAATGCCATGAATATTAAAATGAGAAGATTTAGAATTGAGGTTGAAGTTTGGCAGAAAAAGTAAGGGAAAACAAAAAAAAATTTAACATACCGTCTTGAAAAGTCGGGTGAAGCTAAGGTCATCTATTCCATCCTTCAATGGGACATTTATGGCATAAAACTTTCCTTCTCTTTCTCCTATTTCCTTTAATATGGTAAAATCAGTTCAAATCATTCCAATCTATATAGAGTATTTCCAAAACTTTTCAGACAGAATAGAGCATCCCATTTAGCAAATTACAACATGGGGAACAGTGAAATCCAGATCTAGAATATTAATATTACTGTAATAAGGTTGTGATAGAATAGACAGATTGGCACAACTAAAGATACAAACAGAATAAAGAAAATCACCTTAGCATCACCGGTACCCGGGAAGAACTGGTCTCCATACTTGTGAAAACTGACAGTCATCACCCTGTCACAATAAAGTTTACCATTTAACAAGGTAGACAAAAATCACAGTCAGCATGGCCAAATTCCCTATATTATCAATTATTAATAGCTTCACCTCGTAAACCTAACATGATATAAGAAAGTGACTGACCTGTCAGTGAAGTAGAAGGCTTCTTCTACGCCATCACCATGGTGCACGTCTATATCAATATACAAAACACGGGCATGATATTTAAGAAGCTCCAATATTCCTAAAACCAAGTCATTAATGTAACAAAACCCAGATGCCTCGCATTTCTTGGCATGATGAAGTCCACCAGCCCAGTTTATGGCAATATCACAAAGTTGGTTGTTTAATCGACGTGCAGCATCTGCAGGCTCACGAGTCAATCAGCATATATATGACAAACTAGGCATAACAAAAATTCAGAGAAGCACTGTTATGAACCTATTATACCTATAGTTCCACCAGCATAAATCTGACAAAATTCAAATAAGTTGTCAAATACAGGGCAGTCTTCTCCAAGGTTATCTGACACAAACGATTAACAAAATAAGAAACCTGATATAAGCGGGTAGATAGACAATAAGTTAATAATATATAACAAAAAATAATTATATAAGCATTGGGGTTAGAAAACGTTAATTTTAGAAGTCAAATACCCATAATTTATGAAAGGACTACGGAGGTAAGCTCATATTTGATGAAAAGTATCAGGAATTATAGATAAAACATTTACTATATTCTACTTTCCAAAGCCCTCCCTTTGCCCCCAAACTTATCTACCATGAACATTAGTGTTGGATAATGTTAATTCAAAATATCTATGGAACTCTCCTCTCCACCCCCGGTGAATGTTTCTGGACACGAAACACTAATTTAAGGACAGTTACATCTGGGACAAACTACACGTTAAGTATTTGGGTTTCATTGCAACACTTAAATCACATCCGAATGCATTTAAAACCAAATAGCATACATTTTGTCAGTTCATTTAAGAACAAGTGCTGAGTGTCAGGCGTAATCCTGTGCAAAAACTCAACATAATCAGCGGAGTGAAACTGGGCAAGCTCAACAGGATAAGCCTTGTGAGGACGCTGGACCATACATATAACAGAAACCATCAGAACAATATTATGCAATCAACAACATGGCAACAAATAAACAAACAAATAAATAAAATGCAGAACAGCCAATATATGTAACTAACATAAATCTCCATTTTCTTATGAAGGTCATATGAGAGAACAAGATGATGAGTCATGCAAAGCCGGTGCGGCTTCATTGGATGCTTCGCCCCAAAGTAAACACTACCGACGTCACCTGCAATGTGAACGTTGAAATACATGAACAGACAAAAAACATGCAAAGAAACAAAGCCTAGCAGATAACATTAAAAAATATTAATTAACGCCGTTATGGATTAAAAAAATAAACAAACATTAAAAGGAAATTCAAAAGCAAAGCTTTTGTAAGTTCTAAATGCACTAAACATGGCATTTTCGTTAAATAATTTCAATTTTCAATGTATACTTTTTTAACAAATATGGTAAAAGAACTCCTTCACATGAGACAAGGTTTTTGAGGTTGCAGCCACGTGCAATTCTTGATATTGCAAATAAATGTGGCTGGTGTCCCTATGTGGTTGTGAAAACCACAAAAACCTTAATGCTGCAGCCACAATTGCAAATGTGCACCACAATTTAAAGCCTAGAACCCGAAAGCTAACTAGTATTCAAGATTGAACAGCTCCTCACAGAACTCGACAGCTATTATAGATGCTGATTTTCTTACAGAACAGCATGAATACTAACAAAAAACGTAAAACTAAACTCCACAGTGACAGCCAAACAGATTTTTTTTTTTTTTTTTTTTAAG
>Ga0209700_106268_pt1 | contig 18664 bp, 8 predicted proteins | sample SiratroredBW_FD_187528 | JGI IMG/M metagenome (GOLD analysis project Ga0209700, IMG submission 187528) | Root nodule microbial communities of legume samples collected from California, USA - Siratro red BW (SPAdes) (version 2) | ecosystem: Host-associated > Plants > Roots > Nodule | place: USA...
GGGATTTTTCTTTCCCTTTTCTTAAATAATAATAATTATTATTATTATTCTCTGCCACACACTTAAAATCCTTACGAAATAAAATTCCAGAACAAGATAATAGCACCCCACAAGACACAAACACTAAGCTAGAGTGAAGTTTGGTCGCATGAATGAAGCAACCTCGAAGTCATGGAAAAAAGTTCATCTTCTAGAAGCAAATCAAACGGGGGGTGGCTATCATGCTGGGGGTTTCTTAAAATGAAGCTTCCATGGGCGAAGAGAACAAGCTCTTATAAACCAGTTGGTGGTTTTAAGTATGACCCTTTAAGCTATGCTCAGAACTTTGACGAGGGATTGGTGGAGGACGACGAAGAATCGTTGCATCGTGGATTTTCTGCTAGATATGCAGCACCTTCCTCACATAAATTGCTCAAGCAATGATAATTAAGGTTCTAAAGTCTTTTTAAGTTAAGGTCAGCTAATATATATATTACAAAATTTTCTCATGTCTGATGCAGCAAATAGTACAGATAGCAATAATAAATCTGCACGGCAAATGTGTGTTATCAGTTTGTATGCAACACCAATAGAGATTGTTGTTTATAGAAAATTAATATCTTCAGGCACTTGTGAACTTAACTAGTATATTGGCAATATTAACTAATGTTAGAAAATAAAAAGGAATACAACATATAATTTGTCAATTATTTTAATTTATCTATATGATCAAATATTAAAATAACAGTACTCAAAACACTTATTTATATCTTAATTTTTTTTTAAATTTCAAAAACTAATATAATAGTACTTTACACTTGGATAATCTGTTTTATGCATTTTATTGATCAGTTAGGTAAACAATTCCTAACGTTGATGCTTTGAGATGATGGTTGACTAGCGTATGTATTCCCCTGTTCCGGCAGAATGTAATGAGATGATTTTTCTATTATCTAAAACAACTTGCAACCATCGATTGGTAGTGAATGTTTTAACCAACAAAAGTTTCTTCCTTTGATTTCAGAGAATACTTATGGCACAGATTAGCAACCTCTGATTGATCTTGACCTACATGTAATAGTTAACATCTGACAACATGAGTAGTGTACTAGCCAACCACAATGTCAAATAGACGAAAATTGAATATCAAAAACAATAAAGTTAATGTAAGTTAATATCAACCACAATGTCATTTAATGTTGTTGAACATTAGACTAAAAAAAACATGTTAAAAATCAACTAATTTGTTTGAAACGAGTGATGTTGATAAAATGATAAGCTCGAAAGACTCTAAGTTAATATTTATTTTGTTTTGAACAGTTAAAAATTTATTATGACTTATATTATTAAGAATTTGTAATTATTTTATTTTGTTGTCTTGAATTATTTTATGAATTTTATGTAAGATATTGATATTATATGAATATTTTATATTTTTAACATTTTTACTCTTTCTAATTTTATTATTATTATTATTATTAAGAAGAAAGATGTAATGTTATTTAACATAATTTTCAAAATTTAAAATTAGAATTTATAAAAAAATTATTTTGATTTAAATTAACACAAATTGGGATATGAAACAAAAATAAAAATAGATGATCTTTATTAGTAAATTCATGACTTGATTCAAATTTCATCTATTATTAAAAAAAAAGAGAGGAAGAGGTAATGCTATTTAATATAATTTTTAAAATTTAAACATTATTATTTATAAAAAAATACTCTAATTCAAGTTAATATAAATTTTGACACAAATTTGATAAAACAATAATTATTTATTTTGTGTTTTGAATAGTTAAAAATTTATTATAACTTATATTATATTGTTTATAAGTATTTTATTTTGAGAGGTAAATTTTATTTAAGATATTGATATACGTGAATCTTTTATATTTCTTTTTAGCTTTTTATCTTTATTTTCTAATTTTATTATTATTATTAAAAAAAAGATGTAATGTTATTTAATATAATTTTTAAAATTTAAAAATTAGAATTTATTAAAAAAAACATTCTGATTCGAATTAACACAAATTTGATAAAACAATAAAAGAAAAAAAGATGATCTTTTATTTCTAAATTCCATAACTTATATGACTCAAATTTCGTCAAACAATAAACATTAGTGAAAGAATAAATGTTTGATGAATTATATTATTGTTATTATTATTAATTTGGTTAGTACAATTATATACCCTTTATTTATTTATTTTATGTTATTATATTTCCCTTATAGGTGATTAGGAGGATAATGAATTTTTTCTTTAATAGGTTATCAGCACTGATATAACGTAACATTCCAAATTTTATAGAATAATATTAGAAAATATAAATTATTATATTATTTAATAAGATTTGAAGATTTAAAGATCAAATCTTATATTAAAGTTATATATTATAAGAGATGAGATGAAATAGAATTGAGCGATATATATTCTGTTAGACGAAGTTCAAAAAATAAAAGGAGTATCAATTTTTTACTTGGCAAATAACTTTAGATATTGGAATAAAGGTTCAATAATGCGGGATGTATGATTTTATGTATTTATTTCGTTGATTGTTTAATTTTATATCTATTATAAGAGAGTAGATGATATAAAATGAGGTAGAGTATTAGAAAAAAAAAAAAGATAACCATTACCTATCAAACTAATATGAGTAATTTTTTACTATTATAAAATATATTATTTATACTTTGATGAGATATATTTAACTCTTCTGCATAAATAAGAATTATCTCTTAAAACATATTTAACTAATTAAATAAGAATTATCTCTTAAAATATTAAAATAAAGATATTCTTCTGCAACTAAATATGTGAACTCTATTTTTTATTATTTATCATGAGTACATCATATCTTATTACTTATCTCTTTATAACCAAATCTAAATTAGACATGAAAGAATAAGTTGAATTATAATTATATAGTTACAAATGAGTTATGCCTACCCACGATTTCTTTTTATAATAAAAGTAGTTGTGAAGTCACAAATCACACTAAAATATCACAAAAGAAATTATGAGAAAAATGTGTGAGAAAACATATGCGAGAGAAGTTCTGCTTCAAACTTCCTTCCAAGGTAGGGAATAGAGATATGTATATGTATTGCATTTTTTTTGTGTTTATGTAAAGTATCCCTATCCTCACAAAACAATAAAACTTAATATTTTTTTTGAAATCTAATTTTCTGATTTTACTCAAGTTTCTTACAAAATATTTCACTATCTGAGATAAAGTGGTTTTATAACTCATATTTCAAATTTTCATAAAAAAAAAAAACATATGTCTAACGAAATATCTATTTTTTGTATTGTTATGAAACAATTTGGTATTAGAACTAGACCTAACAAGGCCATATCTCTTATGTAAAGTTTTTTTATGTTTTACTAAGTTTGATTGGACTAAAGTTAACACTGATGTAGCTACTAGAGATGCTTCTGATTTTGAAGCTTGTGGAAATGGGCAACTATGATAATTATGTGGATAATTTTTCTGCTTTCTTGGATATTCAACATGTTCTGTAAGATGAGATCATGAGTGTCATTATTACTATTGAATATGCTCAATTGAAGAGTTTAAAAAAACTCTGGTTAAAGTGTGACTCTTTTTTGTTTTGTTTAGCCTTTCATTCTGCTTATATCATTCATTGAACTTTTAAAGGTAGATGAGATAAGTGTATGCAGAGTTGTGATGTTGTGTATCTTAGAAAGGTAATAACTGTGTTTAATAGATTGATAAATTTCGGTGTATAGAAAATAGGGTTGAGTTTCCTTAATATTCTTCTTTGCCTAACTATATTAGGTTGAACTTTTCTCATGTATTTTAACTTCCTTTGTTTCGTTCATAATTTTTTTTTTTTTTGCATGAGCTTAGTATGTAGCACCATGCTTTTCGTTTTTCGTTCTTTTTGTTTATCTTTAAAAAACCTTTTCATATATATGATTGATGGATTTTGGGGTGTGAGCCCACATGAGATGTCAAAATTTATAATAATACTTAATATAAGTCCTTCATTTGAACAAACTAAAATTATATACACTAAGACAAAGAAGAGAGAAAGATAATTTTCATACTTCAAACTTTATTCTCACTCATTATAATAAAAAAATATCAAAATTAGATTAAAATGTAAAGATAAACAAGACACAATTAAATATCTATCAACAAAATTAAGTATATAAATAAAGATAAAAGGAATAGATTAATAAATATTTAAAAATTAAGAATTATCTTTGAAAAAGTAAAAAAAAAATATTTCAATTCTTTTATTAATTTTCTAGTAAATACTTTCTACCATATATACTAATGCATACTAATGTGTAATAATATATCTCATTTAGTATACATAAACTATTATTTTTATTTTACCTTTAATATTATTTTAAATTAATAATACAAAATTTACTGACAAAATAAAAAAATAAAAAGAAACTAGAACATAGTAAAAAAAAACAGAAAATTAAATTCCTAGATTGTAAAATGATGGTTTTTTACCTTATATTTAGAATATATAATCCTGTATAACCAAACTTTTTTTATTACATCATATCTTCCATACAAACAATAAACAATACATTTAATTATCTTATTTTCATACAATAAACTAAGTATATAAAATAGAAAATAATTATATGTATTAAAAATATAACATGTCATATTTATCTTTACGTATTTGAGAATTATTATTTCATAGGTCATTTAATTTATTTGTTATTGGTTTTGTAGTTGTATGAAAAAGATTGATATATAAACATTGAACCTACTATTTCAATTATTTTATTAATTTTTCTATTATGAAATTTTAATTCACCCTTAAATATAATAAATAAATATTAACTTAATAATTTTAAATTCTAAATACATTTTGTTAGTATATCTCTTCTATATCATGTACGTATAACAATAAGTAATATAATTATCTTATTTAATATACATACATTATTTTTCTTTACTTTTAATAATATTTTAAATTACAAAATTGACAACAAATGACAAAAAAAAAAAAAAAAAAAAAAAAAAAACTAACATATAATAGAAAGAAAATAAAAGAGAAAAACTAAAAGATTATGAAAAGATAACGAGTAATTATTTACCTTATATTTAAAATATTTGATTCAGTATAACCAAACGTGTTCAATGCAATATACAAATATCAAGTTATGACTCAAATTTAATAACACAATAAACAATCATTTTGTTTTTAATAGTTAAGAATTTATTATAACTTATATTATTAAGAATTTGTTCGGAATAATTGATTGTCTAAAAGTGTTTTTATTTTGAAATCTTAATTTTATATTTATGTATTTTTGATTTAAGATAATAATGTGTGTGAATCTATTTTTTTTTTATCCTTTTATATTTTTTTAGTTTTTTTATTATTAAAGAAATTTTATTTAATATAATTTTCAAAATTTAAAAATTAGAATTTGTAGAAAATATCTTATTCAAACTAACACAACAAGTTATGACTCAAATTTCATTAAACATTACATTTATTTCTAATTTTTATGAAAAAAAAAATCAACAAGTTCTCAGATATTTTAATCTTTCACTACAACTTTAAAATTCCTTATTTAAATCTCATAAAAAAAGCAAGTAAGTTTTGGATGAAATAAGATAAGAATTTAAAAATTAATAATGATCATGATAATATTGTTAACAGATATATTGATTTATTATATATATGTCATATTTTTTATATAATAAGAATGCTATTGTATAAATATAATAGACTTAAATATAAATATTTATATTTATTATATTATTTTAAAATATACTTCTCATATTTAATAGAAATATTTTCAAAAAATCATAAAATAATAAAATAAAGTTTTAAGGATTTACACCACCTGTTAGATTTTATAAAGTTTAGAAAAAATGTAATTATAGGCTTCCTTACCAAATACTTTTCTTAAAAAAAATATTATTAGTTTTTCTTACTTAACATTTAAAAAGTTTAGTCAGCTTCTCTTACCTAATATTAAAAAAATATTTGGTCAGCTTTCCTTATCTAACATTAAAAAAACATGAAATTAGCCTCCCTTACCAAACATTTAAAGAAAAAAACATGTCAAATATAAAAAAGTAGAGAAGATGGGGACAATTTACTTCTTAAGGGAGTTGATGACTTTTATAATAATGAAACAAAATATCTTCTAGACAAAAGAATTGGTGGTTTTGTTATAGAAATAAAGATTGAATAACTTATTTTAAACAAATCAAATCAAGTTATGTATATCAATACTCTCATAAACACTTTACACACAATGTGATTTATATATAAAATCTAATTAATCAATCAAAACATAACTTTTATAGATATTCTAAACATGAAACCTTAATATAGAAATTAATCTTGACTTAAGTCATAAGTGTGCAGTATAACTACTTTATCAAGATTCTTTTTTTTTTCTTAATAATTTTATCTTCATATTCATCTCATAACTTAACATCAAAATCAATCATAATTTCAAAGATAATGGTTAAACATCTAACTAGAAATATTTTGTCTATTTCTACAAACTAAATTTCAAAATCCACACATAAAATAAACACAATAAACTCATTACCTCAGGTCATCCTAAAGACAAACTAATATCAAATTTAATTTCCCATAATTTTCATATAATAGGGACTCTATCACATAGAAATTATACAGTAAGCCCAAATATAAATATTCATACATTACCATAGTGTTTCAAAATATATTTCTCCACATATGATTTGATAGAAATAACATCATAAAATCACAAAACAATAAAATAAAGTTTCTTGAGCAACTCTTTTTACTGTACAAAAATATGTGGAGTTCAAGATGTCTGGAAGCACAGAAAATGTTCTTTTGCTGATATTATTACAGTATCCGATACTAGATTATTCATAGCATTACTATACCCTCTCTATTCATTACAGGTTGGTTATTTGTCAATACGAGTCTAGCTTACTATGTATTTGGAAGTCCTCGCCCAAAAGAATATTTTTACATACAACGACAAGGAATTCCATTAATAACTGACGGTTTTGATCCATTGGAACAACTTAACCAATTTAGTAGATGTTTTTAAGAGACTCTAATGACTATAGATAGGACTTGTGTTCACCCACGTGGTATCCACTATTTCTTGTTTGGATCAATATCAGCAATGCAGTTCACCATAAACTTAATTTGAATTATAGAGCTATGACATAATAAAAACCAAATGAACAAAATGTTAGAATTGAATTGTACCAGTCTCTACTGGGGTTATTACTTATTTTTGTACTTGCTGTTTTATTTTTAAATTATTTCTTACCTAATATTTTAAAAAACATATAATTAGTTTTCCTTACCAAAAAAACATACAATTAACTTTCCTTACCTAACACTTAAAAAAATACATGCAATTAGGCTATACATATACTTTACTTCCATTCTTTTTATTTCTCAAACATGCACCTTACATTATATTTTTCATTTTTACTTTTCTTCAAATCCTACTTTTATCATCTTCATCCCCTACACGGGAACCATCACAAGAGAATTCAAGATCCAAATTAAGTATAGGTGTGTTTTTCAATTCCCTATCCATAAATACATCTTTAGTTTCTCTATATTCTTATTGTGGGCTCACAATTTTGATTTTGGTTGTTTAATAATGATACAATTTTAGTAATTTTGTGAATTTTAACTATATTATATATGTTATCTAATCATTGCAGATATTTTATTTTAATTTTGTTATGATGTAAATATTGTAAATATACAAATATTGAACCTATGATATAATGTAATTGTGTGATTTATTATAGGCTGTGATCAAAGTTAAGTATAATAAGGTTAGCTTTACTTCTTATATTGGTGTTTAGGTCTGTTAATGTGCATAATTAATTTGAACAGGGTAGGTATAGGTACTCACAATAATAAGACAAGTTATATTAACAAAGTGTGACTTTGTTTGGAGGAGTGATAGTTGGTGTGAAACTATTTTCATTACCCAACTACTAAATAATAGGACTATGTTTGTTGATTGATGCAGGTCTAAACAAGGAGGGAAGAATTAATTAAAAATAATTATGGAAGCTTTGAAATTGTTAGTGGGAGTGTCTGGTGGATGTCTGCAAGTATTTTGTTGGATTTAAAACCTACAGTAGTATCCAACTCTTAATAGTTATACATGATGTGGAATATATGATTTAACCTAGTTATTATATGGTGAATAAGTATTTCAATGGTTATGTTTTAATTATACTAAAGGATGTGTGGATTAGTGCTATTTAAGGGTTAAGAAGATGTAACTATTTAATTTTTTTAACAAAGATTGAGACATATTGTGTATAGAGTCAATATGGTAGTACAAACCCATTAATTGTAGTACCTATACATAGAACAATATGCTGAATAAGTATTTTGATTGTTATGTTTTTTTTTTTAAAAAAAAAATCTCTACTAAAAGATGAAGAAGATGTAATTGTTTATTTTTATTTTTTACAAACATTGGGATATTATGGTCCATGGGGATGGGGTTGGGTTTCTTCTAGTATAGAGTCAATATGTCAATATGGTAGTACAAAGTCATTGATTGTAGTACCTATACATATAACAAAATATAATGTAATTATCTTATTTAATGTACATAAACTATTTTTTTTAATGATGTTTTAAATTAATAATGGAAAATTTACCATGAATGAAAAAATAAAATAAAAAAAAACATAAAAAGAAACTAAAACATAATAGAAAGAAAATAAAAGAGAAAAAGTAAAAGATTATGAAAAGATTCCTAAATTAAAAATGAGTAATGTTTACCTTATATTTAAACAATAGTTCTCTTTAGTTATTCAATAATTATTATTCTATGATAGGTCATTTAATTTATTTGGTTTTTAAATTAAATTTGTTATTAGATGAAAAGATAAATAGACTTTATTTAAAGCTCATGTTTGTAAATAAATTAACTCTCTTTACATATTCTTGAAACTAGAATTGTACTGTATATTTGCAAAAAAAAAAAGCTTAAATTAGAAAATAACTCTGAGTTTCAATAACATCTTCGACCCGTCAACTTCTAATGGATACGTGTTAAGAAGGTTTCCCTGAAGAAGGCGAAAGATTTCCATGAAAAAGACGATGAAAGTTACTAACATCCTCGACTAGTAAACTTCTACACACAAAATATGTTGGGATAACTTGTACACATAAAATATGTTGCTATGGATTAACAACTGAAACAATAGTTTCAAACTAAACAAACATTATGAAACAATGGATTTCATGAAGATACAATGTAAAACAAAGAGTTATTGGTCTGGTCACTGAATGATTGGGCTGAGAAGATTTTCATATTACCATGAAAGTTAATAACATCCTACCCGTCAACTTCTACACATAAAATATGTTAGATAACTTCTACACATAAAATATGTTGTCATGGATTAACAATTGAAATCATAGTTTCTAACTAAACAAACATAGTGAAACAATTGGTCTAACTACTGAATGGATGCATATTGAGAAGGTTTCCGCCGAAAGGTTTTCATGAAGAAGGCGATGAAAATTGCAATTTTGGATTGCAGATAAGTGTTTCATCATTCAATTGTTCTACATAAATAATATTATCTCCTTTTTGCATAATTATATGATGAACTCTACGTTTGAATATTTGTTGGTTGAAGTGATGAATGATCTTGATATGTTTAATAAAATTTATGAATTGGAGTGGAAGAAAGGCACATATGTCTTTATATTAGTGAAGAAAAGATGACTTGATAAATCTCTTTTAATCATTAAAATATGCATTACAATATGCAAGTGGTTGGAGAGTAAAAAAAGTTGACTGAAGCATAGGTTAAATATACATGGATTGATGCCTATGATTCTTTTAAGATTAGAAAAACTGGTGTAATTAGATTTATTTACTTCTTTTTTAGAGATATATGTTCTCCTTTTTATGTATCATTTTCGTTGTATATTTTTCAAGTTAGAGATGTTTTAACTCATCTTGTGATTTTGTTAGTTATTATAAATTTATATATAAATAATAACTAATGATTTTTTATTTTTTTAACCCTTGACTAAAATGTTAAGAATTAATTTGTATAGGTTAAAACACAAATACTTTTTATTCTTATAAGGAATGTATTGTTTTCGGTATATTCCAACCAAATAATGAAGGCCATAAAAAAATTATGATTTGATTAGTGTTAAAACTCTTCTTATTCAAATATTTAAAAAATAGCGTAACTATTTCTATCTCTATAACTTTGTCGATCTCATCTTGTCTCTAATTCTTATATTTTTTCTAAAGAAAAGAGCAAAATCAAATCAACAAGTGTCTTCCTATTATGAAAAATAAATATTCTCTTTGATTTTGTCACAATAGACAGATTCTGCGCTCTGATCAATAGTGAGTAGAATAAGTTTATGATAGTATAAAATTGGAATATAAAAATATTTTTTATGATTTAAATTTAAACTTAACTATAAAAACGAATTTATAAGATGAAATTTGTGATATTCTTATGTACCGTATCTTGGTGGAGATGTCCAATAATATTTGAAGAAAGTTAAACTAAGGTTTGACTCAAGATATATATATATATATATATATATATATATATATATATATATATATATATATGTATGTAAGAAGAAAATGGGACAGAAAAAAATCAGTTCCTTATGCCAAATTCAGTTTTTTAAAGAATTAATCTTTTAACCCCTAACCCAAAGATTCCCCAACAAAACAAATAAAAATCTTCCGGAAACAAATATGGATGTGGTGGATGGAGAATGCCAAATAGATCCTACTGACAGCCAATTCTCCAAAATGAAAAGAACACATGTCTTCCCCAGAAAGGCACTTGAGTTACAAACCAGGTTCTACATGCAAAGCATATATTTGACCTAGCTTGCCCTCCTCCAAATAGCACTCCAAGACAAACCTAAAAGTTTTCTTTTCAGGGGCTCTTCTATATATTTCAGAAAGCACCTACAAGTCACACATGGATGACACGGCACCTTACTCAAAGAAGGGAAGCCTGACAACAGAATTTGTACTACAACGGAGAATTTTTTGAATAAAACGATGTTAGTACTTCTAAATTTTAACTGTCAAATTGTATTGGTATTTCATGCCAGTAATGCTGAATCGAATTCTTAATAAATAGACTTCTATTTAAGTTTGACCACGTGACTATGAAAGCATGATTGCATTTGTTGTGAAGTCTAGTTTACTAGAGAATGTAAGTCAACTTGTATTTATAGAAGAAATAGTAATCCATTATACAGGCAATTAGAAGATATATGATGAATCAAAACACTGGACACCCTTCAGCATGTACACCTTTTGCTGTTGGACATTTGGCAAGGGGACAGTGCTCATCAGTTCCCCACCATTGAATGCTTTTTCCCTCCATGGTAACGGCAAAGTACAGAAGAACCGTCATGAAAGCCAATCCAGCGTCTAAAGCTGCAGCTAGCACATAATTGTATCGTTGCCACCAATTCTTACGATATTTGAAAACAAAATAGTTAAAGATTGTGCCAACAATAATCCATGAATTGAAGTTCACTGTGCTAGCTGGTGGCATGTTTGCAGTTGCTCCGAGAAGCACAGGAAGGTGAATTAAGGATATCCAATGTTGTTTGGGAAAGACTTTCTGGATTGCCCATATAACAAATGGTCCCACTGCTCCTATTAGGAAGAACCAATTGAGCTTTGGGTATTTCCCAAGAGTACCGAAAATTCTCTTTGGACCAACCAAACCCCAGATCACAGATGCATCAAAGAATACATGATCACCCGGGCATGTCCATGGACTATTTTCGGGCAGTAAATTTAGGTTGCATATATTCTTTACTGAACCTAGCAACCACCAGGCGACACCAACGTCCACTGTTCCTGCTATCAGTGTCCCAATAACCTAATACATAGAATGAAAAGGTTTCAATTGCCCAGTTTAGATAACTACACGCAGGATTTAATTTAATTTACTACTACAACCGCATTTAAATAATTTTGGATTTTTCTAGTCAAGTTTTTTAAAAAGTTATTCCATTTTCTTGCTTTAAGATAAAAAATGAATTATTTCTCTCAAATATTATATTAAAAATAATAATGATAATAAAACATTTTTTAAGGTTATTTGAATTTTATAAGAAGTCATGATTATTTTTTTCGGTCAAAACCTAAAATGCTTAACAGAAGTATATACCTGAACTATGAACATGGACCGTGGCGGAATCTTCATATAATGTCCTAGCTTGAAATCAGATAGAAAAGAAACAGCCTGTGTCATACTTATGTACCCATAGGTCTTGAAGCAAACATTTGCTATTGGTCTTCCCGGTAAAATCACACCCATGATGTACTCAGCAATAATATTCAAACCTGGAGTCTGAAAATGTAAGGGGTAAAGAATATTATAAAAACAATATGACGGTTAATACAATATATGCGTCTCATACTTTGTGAGATATCTCTTCATTTGATGAATCAAAACAGAATTGCAATTTCCTACTCGGGAGAAAGAACAGATGGTTCAAATAGTAGTAGTTTCTTAAATACCTGATTTGTGGTGGCCGTTATGATGCTAATGGGGAGAGTAAAAGTAAGTGCAAGCCCAGCTGCAAAGATAAGACCCCACCATGGCATTTGTACCTGATCTTTCATGACAGTACACAGTAAAAGTGCAAGTACAAAGGAAACCAAAAGTGTCACATGAAACCACCAATTGGGTATTGACTTGTACTTCTTCATCAATCTTGTGTGAATATCTTCCTTTCCGGATCGTGAAGATCGGAATTGTGCATATATCTCCCTGTTTAACCCAGCAAGATTGATTAATTTAGGTTTAATGTTACAGTATAATCAAAAACTGCAAAATGAGTATTTAAAAGTAACCATTACGTACCTTCCGTTGAATATGGCCACATGAGTAAGGGATGAGGCAATGGCAGCAAAACCAAAGCCATAAGTAATAGCAAAAAACACACTTAGGTTGACTTGACCTTGTTTTTCATATGCTTGCATATCTATCTCAAACTTCTGATTGACAATGGCTGTAACATTGTAGACATCACCACTGGAAGTAAATAGACTAGAAGAGTATATGGGAAAGTTCTTGGCATTGTAGAGATTAAGTCCCCAGTATGCGGCGGGTATGATGAGGTAGATCAATAAAATGTAGCCCGCGAAGACATTTGCTATTGCAAAAAAAGGAGTGACAAGGGGATTGCCAAGAAATGCAGCGACGGTAGTCCAGTCAAGGGAAAAGGAACCCAGACCAAGTCCTTTCGCGCCGGACCCAACTTGATGGGCAGTAACTGAATGTGGAAATATCCAGCACACCCACGAAATAATTGACAATGTCGGAAATAGGTAGCCAGGGACCACGTACCAAGCGAAGCTACAAGTAAGTGCGATAATAAAGAATTTCTCTTTTGATAGGGACTTCTGCTTCCATTCTTTTTCATGCAACGCCCTACCAAATGTTCACCAAGAGTTTTATAATTAAAATAATGACATTTTACATCATTGTTTTTATTTTACATCAATGCATATAAAAACATATCAAATTTTGGTCTCAAAATACATTTTTCAAAAAGAGAAATAAAATAATTACATATGTATGCATTGTCCTTATATAACAAATTTGTATTTATACTATTTATTTATATGATAATATGTTTCAATATTTTTATAAGTGCATTTGCAATTGCTTAAAAAAAGAGAGTGCTATTTTAATAATAATAATAATAATAATAATAATAATAATAATAAAGTCTAGTTGAATACTTAATATTTTTGCGTATTTCAGATTAAGAATCAACAGATAGAATAATTAACTAAAGTGCATTTTATAATTTTTTTCTGGTATGACAAATAAAAATAAATTAATCTAATGTCATATTTTATTTATTTTTTTTCTCTTTAGAATATCACACACAATTCTCTCTTTCTACCAAAGAGATATGTACAAATACAAATATTTATTTATATAAAATTTAGTCTACTGATTTTTAATTATTATAATGAAATTATCTATTTTTAAATAAATATTAAAATAAAGTTTTTCAATAAAAATTCAATTTATTTTGGTTTTAAATCTTTATATAAGTCACTGAAAAATTATTTAGATAAAAATATAAAAATAATAATAGGAGATAAAGGATTAAAATGAAACTTTTAAGGAAAGACAAATAATTGTCATTTTTTATTCTTCCCAAAATCCATATTCATTTTCGATTACATTCCAAAGAGCACAAAAAATGAGAAAAAAATTTCTAATAAAAATTTCTGTTTAAAAAACAGTAAAATATATTCTCAAAATAATCACATTTCACCATTAATTAAATCCCAATCACTATTTTCCATAATCTAAACCAAGCTACAATTATTTCCAAATCCTTTAAATCAAATTCTATCTCAAATTTAAACTAAAAAAAATTAAGAACCTGGTGGTTTATCCCCATTAAAAGCAATGAAAGGACTTAATTGAAATCAATGAAATGACTTAATTCTATCCTAAAGTATTAATTAAATTCTTACAGATGTCAGTATTTGGTAAAAACGCTTAATAAGTTAAAGAATAGGAAGGAGACAAAAGATTATGTTAGAGTTCTGTAATACTAATCTTCTTTTAAAATAGAAGAAAGTTTTTTCTATTTAACAGCAAATGTAAGCCATACCCGGCACGGCACTAAAAATATAATTAAAAATGGTAAACAATGATAATCAACGTAATTACTAATTAGACTCTTGTACATTCAATAAAAGCAATAATGCAGTTTTTTATACAAAATAAACCAGTAGAGTTGTGAACCCTGCTGTTTCCTATTGAGGGGTCGAAGTCTAAAAAATTTCAATTCTCATTCCTTATTTTTACAAATAATAATAAAGTTAGCACTCTCAAATAAATTCTAACCCTGTCCTTGGACAAAAACGTTTTAGTTTCTTCGAAATCATAGAAAATCATATAACATTCACAGCATGTGTATCTGGGTCTGGTGAATTCAAACTCAGATCAACGAAACCATCTACACAGTTATGCAAATCGTTTTCCCGGTTGATTTTACTTAAGAAGGGAGTTTCTCTTGAATAAAGTCAAAATTGGAATCAACGGAAACATGAAAAAAGCGAAAACAATAGAAAAGACGATTAGTTTACCTGAAGAGAGAAACTTGGACTAGCGTACCCGGCCACCACATCTCTGCGGGCTCCACCACGTACTTCTTCATTATGCCGGCCCATCCATACCCTAACACCTGCGTCCATAACCATAGCTAATCTTTCAGTATTCAATCAATAACGCAATTGGTTTCAATCTTCAACTACTCTTACGCACTCAGAGGTCTTACACATTTAACGTTACCTGTGTAGTCATGACCAGGAGCCAGCTAGCCAGGAAGGTAATCTTCCTGCCGTAAAACACGCGTATTATATTCACAATGCCAACGGCATAAGCCGAACCGGTCCCAAACGCGGCACCAGCATTTGCGAATATCGAAATCAGCACGTGCTCCTTTGTGTTGAAGGGGCCAGGGTTCAGCGAAAAATCTCTCCCTCCAATCCGAAACTTTCTTTTCGGGAGAACCTTCGCCATGAAGCGGCCGATAGGAAGTGTCGCTACCTGAACTGATATCATCGTCACCATGAGCGGCTGGCTCCGATAACCGAAGAATGTGTTCAAGAAGGAAAGCAGCACCACCGCCATTATTCCCAGGAGCCACATGCGGAACGTCCACACCGGCTCGTTCGGATTGTCTTCGTTCGACACCACCATCCGAACCTCCTCGATCGGTGAAACGTCGTCGTCGCTTTCTGCGTCCTTCGGACTCTCCGCCCCTTCGTGCTCTATCTCGATGGTGGCCATGCTAAACGAGCACACTTAGTCACTTTCAGTTGCTCACTGAGAAAGAAATTGATCAGAAAATGGAGAAAATTTGAAACGGAAGATTCTTATACGTGGTCCTGCTGCATTTCAACCACGAATCGATTGCCCCTTCTCTGCGATGGTGAATCTAACGAGGATTTATATGAAACGATACTACTTAAGCGTGCAAATGTAATAGTGGGTTATATTCCTACAAACCAATTCAGACCTTTTTTCACTTTCTATTCAGTATTAATTGTTCAACTTACTTCAACTTACCGTCTCTGTTACTGACTTCCATTTTTTTATTTTTTTTTTGTTTGGTTTTCATGCACTATTTCTTTCTTTAAATTGACTCAATTTGACTAATTTTTATAATTTTTTTTCATTTTTTTCTCTAAAACATATATATGATGAATGGATGGATGATGACTGACCTTTCGGTTTTTCAACGCTAATTCATCTCAAATTAATATTTCATTAATTTCTTTCTATGTTTATGAATAGATTAAAGATATTTTAACACCATGGCAAAATTACTTCCATTTCACACTTATTTTTACATGTTAAATGAGTGTGAATTCCTTTTAGCAGTGTCAACTATCACTGCTCTTATGAATAATTTTAAAATATTACTTTATGTAGCCAATGAGTGATTTTGCATTTATGGAAAACACAAAACCGTTTAAATTAATTTTTTTATTAATTTTATTTACTAAAAATTAATTAATAATATTCCTAATATTAAATTTTCTGATATTATAAATTTTTTAAAATTTATTATTTAATAATTAATCTATAAAGATAAAGACAAAATTCATAATGTTTATTATTTATGAAATAAATTAATCTAATTAAATTTGATAAAAAAATAATTCACACACAAAGAGTAATTAAATAATAAAAAAAATTTAAAAATAATATCTTATAATTACGAACAAAATAAATACATGTTTTAAAGAATTTGTATTTTGAATAATTTTAGCGCTTACACTTGTTGCATCTTTTAAAAAAAATAATATTTAGACTTTCTTTAAAAAAACAGTCTCTTAACAACCTATTTTAACAATATAATAATATATATATTAGAATTTTAAGTTAAAAAATAAAATAAATATAATTAAAATATTATTATTTTAAATTGTCAAGTTGGTGTTTTTTATTTCAAACGTTAAAATATCAACACTGGTTCTTTTATACATCTTATTCCAACACCCTAATTTAGTTAATTTTATGGTTTTTCATTAGGAATTTTCAAAAATATTATGAATATTAAATATACTAATATTAATTAAGTTGTAAAATGGATCAAATGAATTTTTAGATTCAAAATCTATAATAATGTTTTTTAATACATTTAATTAAATTATTTATTGTTTTGGAAAAATGTTTTAAAAGGTAAAATAATTTAAAATATGTTTGACTGTAACTGTGATGATACTAAATAATTAAATGTTAAAGTTGAGCTAATAAAATAATGATGAAAGTTCGTGTCAACGTTTTATAGATATTAAGCTTAATTGGTATTTATTAGAGATGATAAAGATTTAATTTTAACATGATCATGACTTCTAATACCTTACAATAATTTCTTTTAATAACAAAAAAATAGTTAAGTTCTCTAAATAAATTCATTATTATCTAAAAAATTACATCCATTTAGTGTAGCATTGTATTATTAACAAGGTAAAACTTGTTGGTACGGGTACAAGAAGATAAAATACAAATAAGAAAAATCAAAAAGAGGTTCAAACCAACACTAAATTTATTCTCTTCTTTTGTTATCTACAGTTTTAATATATATTCTTTCTCTTGTTTGAACAATTTCGTGATTCATAATTTGTTCCTTTTTCATTTAGGATAATGACAAGGGCGAGAATTTTTTTCCAATCTCAACTCCTCCTTTTGGTCTTTCTCTTTGGTCTGACCTTTATTTTTGAAACAGTGTTTGCAACAACGAGATTTTCAACATCAAGTTCATCATCGTTAACTCTAATTAGGTATATTAACAAATAAGAAAGTTCAAAAATGAAATTCAAAATTCATAAATGATTTCGAAAGTAATACTTAATATATATTATTTTATTTGTAAACCCTAAAAATATCTAAAACCACAATGTCCTAACACTATTTCATTTGAAAGAAGTTAAACTTTAATTACACTCTTCGTCTGATAACGAGTGACTCAAGAACCGTGTTAAGATAGACTATAATACTATCTTAAAAAAATAAAATTTAAACCTAACTCAACCTTATAAAATCAATACAGACTTGTAAAATCACGTTATAAACTATTAAAACGTCTCATCTATAAATTATTAAAATATCTTATCCCAAGTGATGTGAATCTCTAACATTAAATACAAAGAGGAGAGATTTATAGTTTGGTTATACTAAATATAATTATCCATCACCTTTAGTTATAATCAATCACTTTAACCCAGACACAATACTTTATTTAAGAGTAACTTTAAATATACGAGAGCATGTTGATTTTTAAAAAATATAATATTAGTATACATTATTCATCTATAAAAATAATAACTAACACCACTCACAAGAAACGAGACATCATAACAAATCAATGATCCTATACGTAGTAATAAGCCACCACCATCTTTGATACTTAGTTTCTTACGCATTTCTAATTCTAATATTAGTGACATAATTTATAGTTACATCATATTTTTTATATATCAATATCATAAATTAGTTTATATATTTAACTTTTATTAAAATATAATGTTTTTAAAAAATTATATTATATGTATAAAAGAAAATTTAAATATAATAAAATTTAAGAAAAAAAAAAAAAAACTAACTATAA
>Ga0209700_106269_pt1 | contig 18663 bp, 9 predicted proteins | sample SiratroredBW_FD_187528 | JGI IMG/M metagenome (GOLD analysis project Ga0209700, IMG submission 187528) | Root nodule microbial communities of legume samples collected from California, USA - Siratro red BW (SPAdes) (version 2) | ecosystem: Host-associated > Plants > Roots > Nodule | place: USA...
TATATATATATATATATATATATTTTTTTTTTCATTAACTTTTTTCCTTATAAAACTTTTTTTTTTTTTGGACAGATGAAAACCTATCATGTTTTGTGTGGTTGTTTAATTTTAATATGATGACTTATTGTTTATTAAAATTTCTCACTTTTCAATATTAATTTTTAAAAAGTAAATAATAATAATGTATGTCACGATTTATCATACACGATGATTCTTAGGTTAAAAGTTATGTTTTTGCACATTAATCTTTTATTTAAAAATATTCAATAATCTAATTTTTGACTAGGTATGTAGAGCTTTTATAAAACAGGTCACATAAACATTTTTTTATATTGAATCAGACGTTAAAATAGGTTAAACTAGGCTTAAAATGAGTATTGTAATAGATAAGGAAGTTAAACTTAAGCCACGTAATAATAATATACAAGTCAAGGTCAGTTCCAACAAAAAAATTATTTGTTGTCACCTCTATTTATAAGTATATTTGATTAAACTAATTACAAACTTGACAGATATATATGACTGGTAATACTATAGCTAAATAAAAGTGACTAAGATTCCACTTACTTCCACACATAGCACACAACATACCACCTCTCAAGATTCTTCAACGGTATAAATTACTCCTCTTTGCTATTCTATTTAATATAACCCTCTATTTAAAATGTTGGGTAATTGGCAATGCCTTAATCTTTTAGAAAGAGTCATATTCATCACACCTGTTCATCCTTCTTTTCTCTATTCAATGCACTAAGGTTAAGTTCGTTGTAGAGTGTTGTCAATTAATTCTTTTCCATTCAAAACATTTTCTTTTCCACTTACATTCCAATCTCAACTACTATTGCTCCAACTTACTGTAAGAAATTTTTATCTACATACTGATAATTAAATAGGAATAAAAATTTGTAGGTAAAATTAATATTATTCATTGATAGTTACTTACCAAAAAAATTATATATAATTATATATTAGTTATTTTAAACTGTAATGTTATTTTTTAATTTAAACTACATAAAAACTTAAAAATGATCCAATAAATAATAAAAATAGTATAATAATTAATTGTTTTTGTAAATTAAAAATAAGTAATAATAGGTAAAAATAAATGAAGAATAATAAAAAATATATTAAAATATAAGAAATAATAATAAAACACTATTATAAACTAGAAACTAATTGAAGTAGTTTGCTTTTTATAAGTTGAAATTTTTTAAAATAAACTATTTGAAGTATATTACCAAACATTTTTATGTTAATTAAATTAGCTTATAAACTCGTAACTAATTGTCCTCACCAAACGCATTTTTTAATTAGAAAGTCTATGAAAACACCTCCAGATTAATTTAACCTTAAAATTAAAACATTCTTTCTTTATCATTTATTTTGTTATTAGTTTTTATTAATTTCTATTTTGATTTTTAGGGTTTGACTTTCAAATTTTCATACATTTATTATTAATTAATATTTATACTAAACATAAATACAGAAAATTAAAGATACAAATTAAATATAGGCATTTTTTTGTCAGTAAATAAAAATATACATCAAACATATACATTCGATGTCTTCAGAAGATTACCTTTTGGCAATAGAATTTTTGTTCAACAGCGTTTCATTTATAGATAAGTAAAAAGTAAAAGGATCTCGAATGCGATAAAAGCATTTTACAGGTATGACTCTTGTTATAAAATATAATCGAACACTAATTTGTTACAGGATCATTAATGCAATAATTAATGGGTTTGATTACATCCCGATTCTCATAGATATCGATTAATTCCAAATCAATATTTCTGAGATTATTTCTATATTCTTGCTTTGTACCACATACCTCCTTACACAAAATATATAGTTAACATAAACCTTCTTAAAGTCACTTTGGTCACTAGGAAATTTTCCGAACAAACAAGAATTACGTAAATATAAACTAAAAAATTTATATATCTTTTGCACTTTATTAGTGTGAAAATTTAAAAAAATTAAATACATATTTTGTTAGTTTAGTATTAAGAAAACCCTGATAATAACTCCAAGTTAAACCGATGAATAAAATATGTGGCTTTCTTTTCATTTGATTTGAAGCATTAAATCACTCTCCAAGTTGACGTAACGCAAACAATGTTCACTCTATTCACACAATTCACACGGAAAATGACGAAATGAGGGTGGTGGCGTAACAGCTAGGTCTCTTTCACACACTTATAAATAAGCATAGAGGTGGTTCAGGATTTGCACAGTGAGAAAGATGAAGTGCTTCAAAATCCAGTTATTGCTCATACTTACATTCATGCTGGTGCTTCCAAACACCAAAGGGTGGGGAGAAGATGGCCACGCCATAGTTTGTAGGATTGCTCAGGTCACCAATCACTTTACTTCTGTTACTTTCATATTCTGTCTGAGTTTAAATGTATGCATCATATCTCAGCACTTACTTTTCTCTTTTCTGTGAACAGTCTCGCCTCAGCGATTCAGCTGCAGATGCTGTGAAAAATCTGCTGCCAAAATATGCACAAAACGACTTGGGGAATGTGTGTTCATGGGCTGATCGTGTCAGGTTTTATTTGCACTGGTCTGCTCCATTGCACTTTGCTGATACACCTGACAACCTTTGCAATTATCAGTATGAAAGTAAGTTCATTTCTCATGTTCTGCCCCTAATTTTATATCCATGTTTGTCCCCCTTAGAATTTGGTATTTATTTTCTGTGTTTGTGTTAAATGATCTAACACTACTATACGTGTCTGATGCCATGTAAGATACACTATTTGTGTCCTGAAAAATTATCAATTGCTGATAGTGTAGAATCTCAAAAATCAAATTCAATTTTGGGGATGGTGTGGGATAGTTTTGATCAGTTGTCTGAATATTCAGGGGATTGCAAGGATCAGGATGGTGGGAAGGGAAGATGTGTTGTGGGAGCGATTAAAAATTACACTGACCAGCTCCTGGACTATGGCAAAAACACTCAATGTAAGCCACTGCTATGAGCTTACAACCTCTATATGTTCCCCAATATTTTTGTTTATATCTTATCTTCTGACTAACCAAATTCTTGTTTCAATTGGTGAAATCATAAAACCAGATAACCTCACACAAGCTCTTCTGTTCCTCTCTCATTTTATGGGAGATGTCCATCAGGTGTGCATGATAAAGCACCAAAACCACCATATACTAAGATTACTTCTGACTTGCAATTTAGTTATTGTAATGGCTCTTTTGCATGGTTAATCTGCAGCCTCTACATGTGGGCTTTACCTCTGACAAGGGAGCCAATTTAATTAATGTTCACTGGTACACGAAGAAGCAAAATCTTCACCATGTAAGTCTAATTCTCATGTTCGTTCACTACTGCTGTATGACCTATTTCACTATCTACTCTACTCACCAATTTTATGCTACACAGGTTTGGGATGCTAACATAATTGAGACAGCAGAAGAAAGATTCTATGACTCCGACATAAACAGCTTCACCAAGGCCATTCAAGAGAATATAACGGTATTTTATGCAGTAGCTTTCTGTTATCCCAATCTATGCAACTGCTTCTCAAAGTTTGATGCTTACTTCAAATTCTCTGAAACAGAAAACATGGTCTGATCAAGTACGCGGATGGGAGACCTGCAATTCTAAGGAAACTACATGCCCAGATATGTATGCCTCTAGTCTAGATTTATCCAAAAGTTAATTCCTTTATCACTAGTATCCGTCCAAGAAAAAATTCTCATGGCAATACATTACTAGGCACCAGAAAATTTCTCTTGCAATACAAGAAAAATCTTGGACCCGGCTTCTGTAGTTGGTCTACATATGTTACGGAAATCTATTTGTTTGATAAACTTTAGTGTTTCTTTTCAGATATGCTTCTGAAGGAATTCAAGCAGCCTGCAAATGGGCATATAAAGGTGCCCCTGAAGGTTCAGTGCTAGAAGGTAAGATAATAAGTATGTGAAGTGTAGGTTTCATTCACTTCTACAGATTATCTCACAATATCATGAAATAATACTCTGCAGACGATTACTTTCTTTCACGTTTACCAGTGGTAAGTTTGCGATTAGCTCAAGGAGGAGTTAGACTGGCTGCAACTCTCAATCGTATTTTTGGCTGATGTAACATGTTATGCAGTGTATATTCATTATAAGAGAATAAAATTTCCACCAATAATTGTACTCCATGTAGTTTTTCTGATTTGTTCGGTATGCACTTGGCTCTTATCAACCGAGAAAATTAGTTCATTTTGATAGCTAAATACAACGAAAGCACCTCAACAGTTTACACCAAGTTATACATATCGTCTTGATAAATTATGGTAGAGGAAACATCAATAGTCTCCGAAAAATGTACAAGTTAAGTAGGTATCTAAATAACAATTTCTGACATGAGTCTTTAAAATTTGTTAGGTACATTGATTATTCTGTCAGGACCATTACTAACTTGTAAAAAATACAAACACTCAATAAGCGTATGCATGACACTTATTCTGTCTCATACATTTTATTCAGTGCAGATTGACCATTTTTTTAGAATATCTAGATATTGATAGTGGCAATGCTGGGAAAAACTCATATTCATTCATAATATTGAAACTGAAATGATTAAAATTACAATTAATTTTTAATAAATACAATGAACATGTACAATTCACATTCCATGGTTCACAACAAAAAGTATAACCGTTTTGCTAAAAGAATACTCGATGCCCATCAAGTTACTTAAAATACTTTTTATATTGAGACAATTAAATTTTTAATTAAAAATTGAATAAATAAGATACTTTTAATGAACTTAATTTTTTAACTATTCAAAAGAAAATAAGTTTGTTGTTAAAAATAAAAATTAAAAAATTTCTAATTTATTTTACAATATAATTTACTTATTTTTATACTTATGTTCTAAACAGACAAATTTTATTTAATATTATTAATTTTAAATTTATATTTTGGACTCCATGAGTTATTTTATAAACCAGCATATAATTGTCAATATGCACCCGTCGTCACCCCTATGCACATTACTAAGATAATTGTAATGAACCATAATGTAGAGAATTGTATGCCAAAGTATTTTATTAAAGAACCTACCTCTCGCATCTGACATTTTTCATGACCAACAAAAATTGGTATTTACTCAATTATTATATGTTTCGTTTGAATCTTTAACAGGGTATATAAAAGCTTAGGCGTATCACTCGCGTCTACAATCGAAGTAATCCAAATTAACTGCATACTGTAAATAAAAATCAAACATCATCAAAATAGTCAAATAGAAAAGTCATTTCCCAAAAAAAGGATTTAACAGAAGATTGGAGCTCCCGAAAACTGAATATATCTTGAATTGAAAAAAACATAAATGAAGAAAAAAGAACACAAACCGATGTAGGTGTCAAATTCAACAGATTTACCTCATTTTTCCGCGTATTCTGAGACTATATGGTGTAACATATTAGAAAGCAGACTCCCAATTTGATGTACAATGAATCAGGAAATCTTTCAATAAAAAGAAAGGCACCCGCAGATACCTCCAGGTCAAGCACATTGTTCTGTATTGGATTTGGAACTCCTAGCACTAAAAGTGAGTTTGAATATTTTCACATGGTCAAAAGTAATTGTCGCAGTTCAGGGCAACCTTTGCTTTGCCTCATCAATGTGGAACATAATCTGCAAATATCCAGTCCGAAGATTATTAAACAAAAATTTGAAGTAGAAGAAAACTTTTCAAAGGATTGAATACATAAAAACAAATGCTCAACATCTCAAACCTTTGTTCCAACGTAAAATGTCACAAGCATGCCGCCAAGGACAGGCAAACCTGTGTCATGGAATTTCCAAATGAATTTTTCATAGTATTTAACTGCAATTAAGTTAAAGGCTAAGGATTCTTGGCATACCTTCCTTGTGAAGGAAAGAAGAAAGCAGCCAGTTAAGGCCTCCTGGTCCAACTACAAACCCAACCAGATTAGCCACCTGTCAAGAAATGTCATGGTATTTAAATTATATATGGATTATATTTTTATTTTATAAACAAAATACAACAGTTTCTACAAAACAGAAATAATAAACAGTCAGCAAAGAAAAAGGTATATGCATTAATTTCTAGTCATTTTTCATTAACGATCCAAATGGAAAATACTGTCCTTGATATGGTTCAATGTAAACTGCAACAAGCAGGACCTGAGACAAATTTTAGCCTCACTCTGATACATATATACGTACATACATATATGTGTGTATGTAAGTGTGGTTCCAATTTATATGTGGGAAATTGAAAGTCAAATTTGTTGTATAAAAGGCCTTGCACCGTATCATTTGGTTCAATCAGATTACTTGTTGCATCATTAACTGGCCCCTTGAAAATTCCTTCTTATACTTTCTCAGGTAGCCAGCCAGATCCAAAAAATTGATGAGGATGTTACATAAAAATATAATAATTAAAGATTACGATAAATGCTGAGGCTAGTTAAAGACAAACCATGAGGCAAGTAATTGTGACTGCCCCAGCAACAGCACTGAGTTCACGAAATATGCATACTCCAAAAGAACTTTGAACCTGATAATCAAATTTACATCCATGTTAGACAGCAAGAATCACAATTACAGATCAATGAAAATTTTAACAGCAGAAAATTGTGTATATGCATACCTGAAAGGCTTTTCCTGCTGATTTAAACACCAACTCCGGGATGAAGAATAAACACGTCAACCATGCCCATGAAAGAAGCTTCCTAAGATCCATAAGAATAATCAAGCATAAAACATCTGATAAAAAACTGTGCAACTTTTACAGGTAGAAATATTGAACTTCATCAATAAAGGGAACTTACCACTCTAAATCATGCCAGATTGCAACAAATGTGAATATAACCCACACATTTAGTAGCTTTTTCTTAGATCCCCCAAGAGGAATGTAAAGATACCTGAATTTCTTGCCAAACAAAATTTAAGTTATCTGGGAAAACAAAAGTGCAAAATGCAGGAAAAATAATTGATTGCACCTCACAAGCCACTTGTTGAAGGAAGCATGCCAATTTTTCCAGAAGCCTTCCAAATTGTGGCAATTATTAATACATTTTGGCATGTTCTCTGGAGCCTCAATTCCATTTATCTACAATGAATAACTCAAAATGACTTTCTTCGTGTACTTGGACATTTATATTAAATGTTTATCGTGCAACTAACATACCAGTGACCAAAATCGGAAAAAGCGCCAAATCAATAAAAATTTAAGCCACATGAAGTTTAATACCTGGAACAAATAAATAGGAAAAATTGAGAAGGTAACATGCTGATCTAATTTAATTGTTATGATACAACAACAACCACTAAGCCTTATCCCACTAAATGAGGTTGGCTATGTGATTAATTGATATCATTAGGCTTCGTAAACCACTTAATTGATGAATGTGTATTCTCTTACACCATATCCAATGATGAAAACGTCCATAGGCGATAAGTGCTTCCACAAATCACTAATTGATTAAGAAATTATTTCAGCAACCAAACAATAAAATTGGATTAAAAGCTAAATATACCTGAGGTTCTTTCCTGAATACTGAGTTCTCACCTATTAGCAAAGGCATTATAGTAGAATAGATGCGTCATTAATTCCATGAGGACAATACTCAATATCCAGCGAAAACCATAGAGTGTCACATTTCTAACTGAAATAGTGTTTTGAGGAACATCTAGCTGCAAAAAATTAGAACAGTATCATCAACAAAATAGAAACTCAAGCAACCATTCAAAAGCACTTGACAACAGTCATTGACACTGAGAAACATTCAGGAATTGTTAAAATGGGGCATGATGGACTTTGTAGGTGTCAATAACAAAATAGATAATATTGTATGTACTCAGTCATAAAGACAAGGATTTACATTTACCATGCTTAAATAATATGCATAAGTTTGTTACATATTAACTAACTCAAGGGCCTCTTAATGATTTAGTGAAGACATTTGCAAGTTCATAACTAACTTGACAAAGCAATACCTCTTAGCCTTGAAGCTTCTTTGTTCCCTACAACCCAGAGAATTGGTACAATACTTCATACCAATTTTACACTAGCATACGACACCTTTTGAGGTGATTTATGGCAGGAAATTACCAACAATCATACAATGTATTCCAGGTGAAAGAGAAGTGAAACAAGCTGCCTATGAGTTGATTGAGAGTTGAAAGAAGTTTTCACACGGCATAAGACTTTATGAGGAAGATTTTTTATGTTCACTGACAATCAGAAAAGTTTCAAATCAACGGTGGCATCTATATTATACCTCAGAGCAGGCATTATGTCAAATCCTAAACTTGCTGCAAGGAACTTTGGTCCTTTTCAAGTTTTCTCTAAACAGGGTGTTTGTGCTTCTAAGCTGAAAAGAGCCCTGGACACCATAATGTCTACCCCACTTTGCACAGTAGTATGGCATTAGAAGATATCTTTTCATACACAAGCAGCAGCAGCTTTTACTACAAGAAGATTCATCCATAATGGACCTCTAGTAAAATGCCGGTCAGTAGTAGAATGGAAAAACCACTATCAAATATCACAGGTGAGGAAGGTTTACATGAGTTCCAAAGCTAGTGATATAAGTTCCGAAGTCATGCTAAATGAAAAGGTTGATAAGTTGGGACACTATCAATTCAGAGTTGGTTATGTAGGCGGGTGTAACCCATAGAGTGTGAGGTGAATTGTTAGTTATTTATAGATCACAGGTATTGAGGCGAGGATCATTCTAGATGCATCCGTTGTAGCATTTGTTGAATGAATGCTAATCTTTGTAATGGCTATATGACCAAATTATACTATATAAATAGGTGCAAAATCTCACTTTGCAAGTTAATTTTGTAAAGTTAAGTTCAGCTTAAACTCGACTTTCTAATATCTATTACAAGAGCTACCCATACTTTTCTCTAGTGATTTTTTTTTATCTTAGTACAATTTGGATAAGCTTCTTCATAAGTAATTATAGAAATTATAACCAGATTTGAACTTATACATAGGCTAATTTTAGCTTATAAGAGAAACTTATTTCATTTTTTATTTTATTTTCCTATAACAGGTTATGAAGAAACTTATTCAAACAGGCACTTATACAAAAGGCCCTTGTCTAGTATCTTTAATCTTAACTGTATAGAATTTGTTCCCTTGTTGGCTTTTAACCATCCAATACTCCATTCCAAGTAACGTAGCAGGTATTTAGTTGTTTGGTACAAGTTTTCCTAAAATTTTGAGTGCCTTTTTTGCCACAAAAAATACTTTAGGAACTCCACTATTCCTTCCACCCTACTTGAATCCTTTTGTGTTATACCATCAAATTGTTAACAATAACTACAAATGTGGTTTCTTTTCCAATTCAAACAAATTACATCTTGCATATACATCTCCTTTTGAAAATAACAAGCTGATGGTTCATTTCCTCAAAAGAGGTTTCACAAAGACCACAACTATACAAAATGCTTAAACCATCAAAATAACTTGCAGTCACAAACCTGTGAGGCAAAAGCATTGAAGCTCAGTATTGGACCAGCGATATAAAGTGGTGCATATACCAAATAACAAAGGTATGTGATATATCCAAACTTGTCATTATGCAGATTTCTCTCCTGATAACGTTATTAAAATTAGAAACGGAAAACATGAGTTCACATGGCCAATAGAAATTATAACTACTTAAAAACATAAGAAAAAGCAAAAAACATAACTCAGCAACTATGGTAAATTTCACCTTGTGCTTGATTTTAACTAGCAGCTATCCTAACCTGTAAAACTTGATAGCAAGATTTTCCGGATTTACAAATACGACAACGTTGATAATGCTTCTGCAATAATCACAGAATTAGACAGTGGAAAAATAATTAATTAACAGGTCACAGCTCCATGACAATATGTGAGACATCAGTACTGCGAGCTGTAATGTTTCAGGCAATGGTCCAGAAAATGTCAAAATCGACCAACCAAGCAACATGAAGACAACAACATGATAGGTTTTACCTAAATGAAATTAACTAAACAAGGCTGTTCCCAGTCCATTTTCTACTCTATAGAAATATACAAAAACTACAACCTAGTCAAAGTGGTCTGGTCTTAAGCACTAGTGAAGTAAAGCATTCAACGACAAAATTATTTGAATAATAATCTTCTACATTAATGTCTCTGAAGTAACATCAAGAATAACTCTTTAGGAATAAATTTTAAAAATAATTTGTCCCCAACAATTATACTATATCGTCATTCCTGAAAACATATTAAATTACAAGTGAGGCTGCAGAACAGAATCTTATACTCAAAAGAAACAGCACTATTTTCAGAAAGAAAGAAATACCTCCTGATCAAAATGAGAATCTCGATTAGTCCAGTGATAATCGAATCCAAAGCTTATCATGCGCAAAACAACTGCCACAAAAATCTAAGCTTAAATATAAAGAAACATATATGAAGTTATTGATATTGTAACATTACATAATCGTATGCAAAATGAGAATAGCACATATATAATTCATAAAATACAAAATAAAAAATAGAATTTAAATCACCAAATTTTAATACTCAGATCAATAAGTGTTCTAAATAATAAATATTGAATTGGCGTAATTTTATATGGATGCAGGTGATGGATGATGCACAGTCGAACAAGCGTGAATCATGGGACCAATCATTGTAAGAACGACATATAAATGGAATATTTTGACTTTATTGGATAACATATTAAATAATTAAAAATACCAAAGTTGAAGCATATGTGCCACCTAAAGCTGCCCCGGTAATTGTCCAAAAATGCCCACTGTTGCCTGCAATGTAAAAACAGAATCTTAAGTCAAAATGGAATTACTCCAACCAAACAATGTATCAATGTAACAAATAGTTTGTATCTTACCCAAATATAGAGAATGAATATCCTTCATAAATTCGATTACAGAGAAGAAATAATATGTTGTAACTCCAAACTATAGGTGGAAAGTACTCCTTCTGTGCAAAGATCTGCTCAAATAGAATTAGTCTTACAGGATAACTGCAGAAAAGTTATAAATATGGTATTAAATGCAACAACATAATGATTGAGTCAATACTATTACAACCTGTCAATAAATATCCAGGACCAGAGTTGCGAGCCTAAGCTGAATTTTCATACTGTGAGCTGTTAGTATAGTTATGGATACAAGGAAATATTTTCCTAGCCATTAAACATTTGTTTGGTCTGCAAAACTTTATCATTTTCTTTTTGGCCATACTTGTTCTTAAAAAGGTAAATTTGTTAAGAGTTTCAAGGTCAAACCAACCTGCCATTCTACAATACCCGACCCCCCTCCTCCAAAAACATCTTCATATTGTCCAGTGGAAAGACATTTATCCCACATTAATGACCAGTATCTCACTATACAAAACTTAGGAGACTGCACTTTTTAGAGCTGTCCTTCTTTAAAAGGTTGTTGACAATGCTTGCTACAAGCTTCTGATGTAATAATTTTTACTATACAATCCTTGTCTGGTAGAAGGTATTGATTTAAATAATCCATCATCCATGGCAATACAATTCTCACTAAAGAGTGCAAAGTTTCAGAAATTCCACAGTCCCGGTATTAGAAATGCAAATAGTTAGCAAGAAATCAACAAACAAAATAAAATCTTAATTAATTCAAGTGAAGGAGTATCATTCCTATGAACAACACGTGACATCAAATATAGATGTCCTTTTATTACAATTCTATATATGACATGCAAATTAAAATAAAGCAGACTGAGGGAAACTAGTTCTAATGAATAAAAACACTAGAACTGTTGTGACATGAGATAACTTTAATTAGATGATTAAAAATTTAAAATCAACAATATTACATATTCCCAACTAGTATTGCAACTAATACATATTCACTGTCCATTACACGCACCTTTACAAGAAGAAAATTACCGGTAGCTATTGATAGGATAAAAACAACACTGCAAATGAAACAAGCTCAAGGGTCAGGTTGAAGAAGGTAAGCAATAATAACAATGGACGAAAGAACAACATCAAATTAAATGGTGCACCCTACCATGCTCCATGAAGATATGACAAGTAGGCCAAAGAAAATAAAAGCCACACAACGGACATTCCTCTAATTCTTAAATCAAAGAAAGCCTTCATCAAGTAGGCAAGAAGAGTGAAAATTCCAAAGACAAGAGCAAGAACAGGTATATTTCCTCGAAAATTCCTCCACTGAGCATCTGAAACATCCTTTACACAAAAACAGAACAGCATGTACATTTGATCAGCAAGCAACATGACCATCTACCGAAATACCTATAACAGGCAAAATCATCATAATGACCAAAAAAATCAGGATCATACATTGAGGTGATTAGCTAAGAGCCAACCCTGGCGTAAACCTGACAGCTGTTTGTAATAATCTGTGAAAATCAAAACCCAAAGCACTCAATGCACAGCAACTAAGCAAGTAGTATGAGTGAACACAATTACTAAAACAAGATTATAGGGTAAAAAAGGTCTAAAATATATACCGCGAGAGAGTTGAAGTGAACGGTTGATGATGATAACATAGAAAACGATTGCATAAATCACAAGAAACCACAATTCTTTTCGCTTCCAGTTCCCACTCTTACTGGAATCAGCAGATGTAGCCATTGTTGACCTCTAATTAGCACCTCAATACCAGCAATTTTGCGTTTCCCTGTTTTAGAAACAAGACAATTTTGCAAATTACTTCCACTTTTCGTGCAAAAAACAAATTAAAAATAACTTTGCTGATGAAAACAAACTTTAATAATTTATATACATTTAAGAAATTGGATGTGAAGATTGAAGTAAGAAGTCTTCAACCACTTGAAGGAGGAGAGAGAAGAGGTTCAGGGTTGGATGAAAAGTGAGAAGAGTGGTTCACTCTTCGGAGAAGACAAGATCTCTTACACTTTTTCTTACTATTCTTTTTTCCATCAGAACACCACAAAGCGTGATGATTCCTCTCTTCTGGCCTGATGGTAAGAAAACATACAAAAAGGCCGGTTGGCCTCTTTTGTCAAAAACGGCCCAATTACATTAACAAATTATCGAAAATCAAATTCATTTTTTTTTTTGCTATTTACACTTCATGTGCAATTTGTTTTGTAAATTTCTATATAAACAAATATTTTCTTTGTAATGTATTGAATCATAATGACGTACCACGTAGCGCCTTGATCAACTTATGCAAGATTATTTCAATTTAACATCATAATTTTGAATTATTAATATATCTTAAGTAATAAAAAAATGAGTTTTGTTAGACATGCTTTAGTCCACACATCACCTAAGTCCCAATCCCTATCCAATAACAGGTTCATGGTTATGTGTAATTATCTCCACCTATAAAAAAAATTGTGATATCTACTGAATAATGTTAATTTATGTTTAGATATATTAATACTTTTTTATGAAACTTAAGTAGAATACTTTTAAGTGATTTTAGAACTACCTCTTATTTTTTTTCTATAAGAATTGACTCTTTTAATAAGAACCATCTAAAATAAACCCCACTGAGTTAAAAATAATTCAAATTAGGCTTTTACTTTAATATAAACATCCTAAATTAGTTGCTTCGTGTGAATGTAAATATGAAAATAGCATTGGTCTTCTGAATTAAAAAAATTAAATAAAGAAATATAAACAAATTTTAATACAATAGTTATATTCTTCAAAAATATAAATAAAAACAAAAATTATGTATGCATGTAAACGTTTGAAAATGTGCAATGTACCTAAAAACATAATGGGTAGTGATAATTTGACATTATTATTCACAATCCACTCCTATTTGATATTATAAAATATTATTATTTTATTAATATATAATATTTTATTGATATAATACAGTGTTAAATGGATGTTATTAGGTACATTAATGTCAAACCATTATTTTTCATACATAATATTCATTATTTGTCCAGCCTAATAATAATTCTTATCTCGTAATAAGCATATGTTCTCTTTTATTTTTTTTAAAATATTAAAAAATCATATAAGGTAGGGCTTGGACCACAATTATTTAACCGTACTAACTAATTTTCAAAAACAAAAGCATGCTTCAATCTGATAAAAAAATATTAAAGGTTTTAAATGTTTAAGATTTGTGCAGTTGAATATGTAAGGGCAGAATGTCTCAATCCTATAATTAGGTCTTAAATAGAGAAAAGGAACTAAGGTGCGAATAGAAAAATCTGAAAAAGAGAGAGAGCAACCCTTACTTAGGGTACGTGCCAACTTATTTATTTAACCAAGCTTACTTACAGGGAAAAAAAATCAAAAAATCCATCTAAAACGATTTTTTTTGTGGATGAAAAAAAAAAATCTCCATCTAATACCATTCTTTATCGATAAAAAAAATTCAGTCTAATTTTTCTCAATAAAAAAATTCAATCTATTTTTTTCGATAAAAAAATTAATTACATATATGTACCCTATTCTTAAGTCATAGATGTGTGCCCACCACGCATGCTGTCCCTGTAACCTATATCATACTGCCCTCAATTAATTAATTAATATTAAATGGTTAATGTGGTGAATATAAGATGAAGATGTTTTAGATTATCTGATAAAAAAAATTATTTATCTTTGAAGTAAATTAAATTAACATAAGAGGAAATTGTAACTGCAATATTTATGAACCATATTTGTAAAAAGAATTAATGAGAAATGAAATTTTGTTAACGTGTTTAATCAATCACGTGTGACATTAATGGCTTTTAGGATGAAAAAGGAAAGTGATAAAAAGCATCTATCTAATCTATAATCTAATCTATGCTATCTCCACCTCCACCTTCAAACAACTTTGAAACCTTTATGGCATCTCCTCCATTCTTTATGTGAAGTGACATTTTCATGTCTATTTCAGTCCTGTAACTTATCACTTCTCCTTCAATCATTGACTGTTCATATTATTATGCACTGATGTTAACTCTCACTTTCCATTCTATCACAAAATAGAACACAAAATCTTATGCTCTCTTCCATATCTAAGAACTCTAATCATACAGGGTTTGGAGACTTTTATTCTTTGTATCATAAAATTCAATCTTTATTTTTAAAAATTTTATACAATTTATCTTATGTTTTTTATATTTTGATGCGTTCGGGGGTTTTAAATAATTACTTTAATATAGTTGATATTATTTTGATTTTATATTTTAAACATTGATTAAGGGTATAAATTTAATTCGTAAATATAGACATAACATTTCTTGATTTAAACAGTCTATTTTATAATTTTATTTTTATCTCATTTTATTTGAAATCGAAATTTATGTTAGACATTCCACTTAACTAAATATAAAATTAATTTATAATATATAAATTTTAAAAGTCAATTTTGTAACATTTAGTTAAATTTAAATTATTTTTTAATACAATATTAGAGTTATTTAAAGTATATTTTAACAGCGAGTCACTCACTCTCAACTATCCTGTTTTGATACTTTTTCTTAAACTAAAAAAAATATTTTTTTAAGTTTTTTTTAATATTCATATTCAAATGTCATTATCAATACAAAACTTTTTAAAGTTAATTTAAATATACAAATTATTTATTGTTAGCATATTAAGTCTTAACAAATGTTAACAAATATTTTTTTTATGTGCCCTCTCTCTGAATCGTATAAATTAAAATTATCTTATTATCGTATATCAATGATTGAAATTGATATTTTGATATAATAAATAAATTAAAATATGTTTTATTTTGTGTAAAATTCCTAACACATTAAATATTTGATTTAAAAAATGTATTGCTTTCCGCTTTTTAAAATTTAAACATGTTCTTACGCGTTTGTTAGTAAAAATGATAAAACGATAACTTATATAAATGATGATATTAACATATGTTAATTGAACATCTAATCAAAATTATTTTTAATTATAAAATTTACTTGTTAAAATGTTATTCACGTCAACTTTCATATGTAATCATTACTAACAAGATCTCAAAATATGTTTAAATTTTAGATATATATATATATATATATATATATATATATATATATATATATATATATATATATATATAAACATGTCGAAAAATATACTTAATATGTTTTGAACATAAAAGAAATAATCAAATTAGGATTTTGAATTTAGTCTGATTATAATAATATATGAATATATCAAATTATATATAAGATAAAATGATTAATCTGAAATAGAATAAGAGCTTTGATTTATCATTATGTTGGTTGTATTATTCTTGATCAATGGTATCTGAAAAGAATAAGAGGGAAGAGTATGTACAAACTCTTCTATTCATTATTAATTAATAATAAGCTCACCCAATCTTTTATCAGCTGACCTAATAAATATTCACATAATATAAACAATATTATTTTATGTAATCAAATAAATAATAACAATAATGATTACATAATATTTTGACAAATAAGTTAATTTAGATAAATTATTAATTTATATATGTCTATAAAATAATTATTCCAACACACAAATATTTTAATAAAAATTGTCACTAAAAGAATTAGGCTTTCGTATGAATATAGGGTTATACGGTTAATTGGACATTTAGCTTTGAGTTTGAACGTCTTTTAAATTTGTTATTTAAAAATCTATTTTTGTGTATATTATGTTGATATTGGGGTAGTCGATGTTTATATTTGCTTGGACATTTAACTTTGGGTTTGAACATTTTTTAAATTTGTTATTTAAGAATCTATTTTTTGGCTTTGGGTTTGAACGTTTTTAAAATTTGTTATTTAAAAATTTATTTTTGTGTATATTATGTTGATATTGGGGTAGTATATGCTTATATTTGTAAAAAAAAATGATTGCTATAATGTTTATTTATGTGAAATTTTGAGTGATAGAGTATAATTTAAATCGGAAATATATTTGTGAAATTTGAAGATAATTATAGGTGTATACATATTTTTATTCAACGAAATACTTTATAATTTTGAACATAATTAAAGTATCATGCTTATTCTAAAAAGATAAGTTGCATTGTCTTAGATTTTTATTTTTGACAAAGAAGAGTAAGTTGTCTAATATTTAATTGTTCATGAGTATAGAAAGTATGAAAAAGTTTATATCAATTACGTCAAACTTTAAGTTACATCCAGTTTTTCTTTAAAATACATTTAAATGTTTTACTAATATCAACAAAGTGGGTATTCCTAACAAATACGAGTTCACAAAATCACCTATTATAACAGTCTAATTCCCCCTTAAGAATAAAAATTACAAGTATTATTACTAAAAAAGAACAAGGTTTAAGAGGTAAAATTAAAGAAAAACTTTGAAGGAGAGGATAAACAATAAAGTGTTTCCTAACAAAGGTATAGTGAATAATATTAGAATGGTGTTCTCTCAACTAAGTAAAACTAAAAGCTTAAGTTTGCAGAAGAAAAATGAGTGGTGGACTTATAAAAATGTGTCATATTTTTATTTTTTTCTGCATTTCTCCTTTACTTATATAGGGTTTATATGACTACGATCATTTTAGCATGAATCTTCGTCTTTGATATTATAGAAAAAATATCTTGCCAAAGTTTTATGTAGTCGACGTAGAGAATTGCTTGATTTAACTAGTATCTTCATTTGAATTCTTTCTTTGAAAAGTCTCAATATTATTATGCTGTTGTTAAATATAAAATGTTAAAATACAATGCAATGCCAAAGTAGATATTCGAATTACAAAATATTTTTTTTTCTTAAGTGTGATACATTCAATGATTGGTTTACGATTATTAAAGAAATCATTTAATATAACTTCGTTCCTGATAATAATATCTTTATAAATAACAACAAATTAAAAACTGATTTGTGTATTTGAAAAACTGATATATAATAAAGAGAAAAAAAAACTCATTTAAGGATTTATTTATAATTAGAAATAAGAGTGAAAGTGTTTCAAAATATTTCCTTTATTAGCTCATTATAATCCTTTAAAATATTTTAAAAAATAATATCAAATACCTTCAAACAAGGTATATAAGAACGTTTTTAATGTTGAATCAATTCAAAACTTAGCTTTATGAGTTTAGACATTTTGTGTTTTAACCATAACATTAGAAGTTGGTTATTGTTATTGGTGTAATTGATTGTCATTAATTTAGTAATATTCTGGACCATAAATTTCTTATCTAAATTCGAAGTAGTACTTTAAAGAGGGTGGGAATGAGTGAATATGGCTTTGGAAGTTTTAATTCCAAGTAGTACTTTAGACATGTCTGTATGTCGAATGTTAACCACATGTTGAGATCTAATAGAGTATTTTTAAAGTTATTAACTGTTATAATTGTTTAGATTTTTTTACTTTTTTTTGTCTTTGGTAAGCTATAAATACGTACTTAAATGATGATGTATAGTATTTTATGAATTGCTTTTGGAGTATTATATTTTGTTTAATTCTACTAATTTACCCTTTCTATATAGGTTTATTTTAGCCTATGATAGACCATATTTTTTACACAAAAAAGAATAATAGTATTGGTGGTGAATTATCTCGAAACTCGTTGTAGAGATGCATATGTAGTTTTTTTTTTTTTTTTTTTTTTTTGACGAATTTACGTATAACTTTTGACTATAAACATATTCTTTTTTTGGACTTATATATGAGTAATTATGATCATTAAATATATATATATATATATATATATATATATATATATATATATATATATTATTTTTTATATTTTTT
>Ga0209700_106272_pt1:0-17500 | contig 18655 bp, 6 predicted proteins | sample SiratroredBW_FD_187528 | JGI IMG/M metagenome (GOLD analysis project Ga0209700, IMG submission 187528) | Root nodule microbial communities of legume samples collected from California, USA - Siratro red BW (SPAdes) (version 2) | ecosystem: Host-associated > Plants > Roots > Nodule | place...
TCAATAAAATCAATTTAATCTAATTCATTTTAATTCTATATTTTTTATATTAAAATCAATTTAATCCAATTCATTTCAATTTTTTATCATCTTATTCTAGAAGAGTCAATTAGTAATTTCAGAAATATATCAATTAAAAAAATAAAAACAAATCTATAATATTTATCAAATTATTTTTCTCAAATCCATTCAAATCTTACCATCTATCCATTAATTCAAACAACCCTATTATTCACATACAATATACTCAAATTCTTTCAAATCTATTCACTCAAATTCACTCTCATCCACACACGGAAAAGTAGGTTTAAGGTTGTAGTTTTATATTACCAGTAGGTTGACACAGAGCGTTAGATGATTAGGATGGACCTATTATTCATAAAGGTCTGCTATAAGGCATCTCCCATGCTGGATAGTTCCATAACTCTAAAATCTGGGTTCTACAAAACCTTTCTATTGAAACACGATTATAGATTACAAAAGTAAAAAAAAAAATAGCTTTTCTATTATAAAAATTTTTTTCAACCAAATATAAAAAATTATCAAAATGTATTTCATTACGTTAAAACAAGTTACAATTTTTTTAAATAATATAATTAAATAAAATCCACAAATAATTTTGGAAATGGGAAGTCATTTGATAGGTTAAGTAAAGATGCTTGCCAGTTCTAGGGTATGAATCATAGAAGAGAATTAAAAAGAAAATATAGAACTCATAAATAAGTTGGTTTTGGTGAACATGAAAAAATAAGACAAAATTATACACCCAGAACACTCCCCTCTTTTAAAACATTCTCAAACCTACTAGTATAAGTGCCATGCATGATGAACAACCGTGTTACATTGGAGGAAAAAACTGCGGCAAATTTCACCTGAAATCACCCAAGGAATCGTATCTAGATCTAAAGAATTAAAGCTTAGCATTGATAACTCAGGCCATTTTTTGCCCAACTATAAATATAATTAAGTAAAAAGCTATGCCCCTAGCTTACAAATCCAAGACTGTTAGTGACAACAAAACACTGTCAATCACCAGAGCAAGGAATTGAGTGCATATAACATTATACAATTAACATCAAAAGCAACAAGAGCAGTCAAATGGGCAGAGAGGGGTATTTCCAGCATCTGCGTTATTAATACCTAACTCATCTTCAGTGTAGATGGTGAACCCGTCCTCGGTTTTCCTTTTTGGTCGAGAAGGTCGGTCTGCAAACTCACCATTGTCTGATCCATCTGTTTTCCTCTTCACATTCTTCTTCCTCTTCTTCTTTGTTTTATCAGTACTCTTCTTTACTTCGTCAGATTTTCCAGTCTTTTTCATTTCAGACTTCTTCCTCTTTTTTCCAGCAAATATTTCATCAATTTCATTACATGCTTTTTTTGGTGTAGAAGAGGGTTTCTCCTCTGTCGCAATAGTATTCTCCTGCAACTGAATTGGTGTTGTTTTAGAACTCTTCTTCGTCATTGAAATGAAAATGAATCTGCATATCACGTTACAATCTTTGTGAGACTGAAGATTCAACAAACATTAAGAAGAAAAACAAATGAAGAAAGAAGATTAAGACCAGCTAGGCGAAGATTTAGAACCACAGTTGCTAGGGCCAGCATTTTTTCATTTAAGATTAGATTCTCATTTTGGATATTCATAAAATAGAAAAGGATGAATAAATACAATTTTATGTCATCAGAAGGAAAAATGTAATACAAAAGAGGAAAAATACAGACCCAACTAAAACTTTAATATCAGATTATAAAACTAAAGAAGCAAATAGAATAAAAAACAATAAAAGAAAAAGTAAAGAATGAAAATTAAGAAAAACTATTTGTTCTCCTAAAGGTCACTAATAATTTTGATCCAAAATCACTACTTGACAGAAATATAACTTCAGTCAATATCCATATTGCTACATTTTCCAATTAAATTAAGGGCTAATGGCTTTATCCGAAGCTCTGATAACCGATTACCCCTTAATTTAATTGGCCAAAGAGCAGCAATCAGAATTTATGCAAGATGGCACTAGAGATTAACATAATCAGTAGCAGCTATTCCATTCAAACCAAACCAAAGTTGTAAACGGCATCTCAGATTGGGAGTGTATAAAATTCCCAGCTGTTTCCTTTTCCTAATATGTCAAGAAACAAATGAATTTTAAAATTAGAATGAACTCTGAGTTCAATTGCTGTCAGAGGCAGTATAATTAGACTGAATCCGGGCATCCATTGGCGAAGCTAAAACAGGTATTTTATTCTTGCCATAACACAAAACTACCATGTAACTAAAAACCAGTGATCACTACCTACAGATAAATTTGCACAAACGTGATAAAACAAAGAAACGCTGTATTTTTACGAAATCAGAAAGTGCTATATAAAATCTCAGAGGAAAAAAAGAGGGGTAACGATTATACCAGTGCGCGAGCAAGGGGAACCCGATGATTGTTAACAAGTTAGCTTTGGTATTTCATTCTTTTGAAACCCTACTAAGCGAGATACGCTATAATAAAAAATATCAATGTTTGAAGCTAAAATCTCTGATTTTTTTAGGCAGATAAAAGAAGAAGCAATGTTGTTTAAAATCATTAAAATACCAATTCAAATTTACTATCCAAAACAGGAAGTTTAATCTCAAACACAAAATAAGTTCAACAGACAACATCATACATAGCAATCAGAGCTACTCAGTGAAGTTGGGAAGGGAGCTGGAGGACCAACCTGTTGCCACGACGAACACGACTTGAGAATGCGGGGAGGGCGACGTTCACACCGGCGACGAGCGCAGCTGCGAAACTGCGTCTTCGCGGTACTGGCGGCGGCAGAACCGACGGCTGCGGCACGTGGGCGTGGAGCGTGTGGTGTGGGATATGAGAAGGATGATATGAGAGTGAGAAGAGTTGGGTTAGGGTTAGGAAATTAGGGGAAACATGAATGGGCCAATAGCTCCATGAATCCTTTCTTTTAATTTTTTGGTTTTTACTTCTTGCACCCCCAATTTTGAATCTACACCTTACAATTACGTGAAATGGCTAAATTGTCTCCTTCCTGCACTTCACCGTTGTTGCACTATCATCACTACAGAAGAAGGAGATGAGAACGTCGCAATTATAAGAAAAGCGAAAAAATTATCGTTCTAAACAACTTTTTTCCAAAATACATGAATTGTGTTCTTAAATAAATAAATTTTAATTTACATCTAACATGTTTTGAACTCCACGATAAACTTACTTTTACTCAAATTTGTAGATATATTTATTCAAAAGTCAATTATGACTACTCAACACTTGGAATAACCTACCGATAACACATCACCTAAAATTATACTATTCTAAATTCATAAGTATATTTATCCAACTTAACACTAATAAAGAATTTTCAATGTATCTGAATCAAAAATTCTCAAATTTAACTTAACTCTCCTTATCTTAGTGTTAAAATACATAAAATTTATAATAAAATTTGTTCTTATATTTATGAAACTCCAACCTATAAAATCAACTTCTAAAATTATTAAGATTACTAAGAAGTTATTATCCCTAAACTGATTCAAGAAGACGCACTAGTAAAAAAATGACCTTTATCGTCGGGTCCCAAACCAACATTGATCCAGGAGACGTTGAAAATGATGTCGGTTAAACAACCAACGTGGTAAAGATCCTCACCATGTCGGTTAAGACCAAGGAACCGACGTGGTGCTTCACCCTATTACGTCGGTTGGAAGCCTCACAACCGACGTCATAGGGCTGTTTTTAAAAAAAAATGAGAAAAAAAAAACTTCAGAATTTTCCAGAATTTCTTTGATAAATCTCCAATACATACAAAGAAAAACCACAACAATTTCCAGAAATTTTTAACCAGTATAAATAGATGAAATAGTAAGCTAAAATCTAAAAAAATGAAAAAAATACAAAAAAAATAAAAAAAACAGGGTAAACAATGGAATTTTGGAAAAAAAAATTCTGAATTCCCTTTGGGGATGGTTGAGGAGCTTCGTTATGCAATTTTGAGAAACTTTCATTTTTGGAGCGTCTCAATGCGAGCTTTTTATCAAAAGTTATGACCATTTGAAGTTTTTTCGTCCAAAAATTTTGAAACCCTAAATCTATGATACAAACATCCAAAAAGCATTTCAAACATACAAAGATAAGAAAACATACCTCTAGTAGATAGTGAGAGCAAAACCAGTGAACAGAAATCGACCCAAACAAAATCTACCAAAACCAAAAAATTACAAAATTGGAGTGAATGAAACCATACAAGACAATGAGAGATGGGGGAGAACAACACGCGAGGGAGAACACCACGTACCAGCGAGAACATGAGCAAGAACGTGAGACAGAATGCAAGAACGAGTGAGAGAGAAAATGACAACATGAGCGAGAGAGAATTGTGAAGAAGCTGCGCGCACAGGAGTGAAAATGAGAGAGGGAGGCAAAGTGTAAAAGTAAAAACAGTGTAGCTAAGAAGCACCACGACGGTTCTGGGCTTCTAACCGACGTGGTGCAAACCCTAATTTTCCCCAAAATTTTACTGCGTGCACTACGTCGGTTTCTAATACCCAACCGACGTAGTGAGCAAAAATCCCACATCGGTTATGGCCCCTAACTGATGTGGGAGTTACGCGCCTCTTTAAAAATTTAAAAATTTGATTTTTTTTCTTTTTTATAAATAGATCAATGACGGTTGTTTACTTGAACAAACGTGGTTAGGTTCATTTATTTACAAAAATGTCATCGCGTTTTTGATAACGTCGTTTGCAGATTTAACCATCTTAATAAGGAGACGTTAAAGCCTAGTTTTCTACTAGTAAGGAAATACAAAATTCTCACATCTTAAGAAAAAAGAAGAAGGAACAAAGAGATGAATCCAATTATAAAAAAATTAAGAATTCATCATCAAAATTTTAATCAGTCTATATCTATTTTCAGATATTGCCTCAAGTGTTATCTAATTGTGAGAAGAGTAGACATTCTCTAGAAATTTAAAAATACTATATAGTTTATAGTTTTATATTACCTCAAATGTGTTAGCTAATTGTGAAAAGAGTATAGATACTTTAGAAATTTAAAAATACTATATAGTTTATAGTTTTATAGAGTATAACAATGAAAAAAGAAACATTTTAAATCATTTTATAGTTTTTTCACATTTTCATTCTTCTTTTAATTTGAACTTTGTTCTTTAAATTCAAATCAATTAGATCGCATAAATAATACTAATTGCAACAATTTTTGCGACATATTTTGGATATAACGATGATCTCAGACAAGTGATGAAAAAGTGTTGAAGATTTCGTATTATATAAAGATATGACCAAATTAAAAAAACATAAGTGGATAGAAACCTTACCTTACAAAATTGATTCTGTGAGGATGAGTTAGACATTAACCTCACTTTAAGATGATATCAAAGCTTATCAAGGATCCATCTTAGTGATATTAGTTGGACCTACTATCAGGTCTTCATCGACTCCTCCCAAGCTCAATGTCTTAGACGTGAGGAAGTGTATTAGAAATCCTACATTGGCTAAAGATATGGTCAAATTAAGAAGGTATCAAGGCTTATCATGGTGAGATTTTTTAGACTATCATTTCTTATAAAAAATAAAGAGATGAACAAAGATGAACGAAAATGAACATAAGATATGAGAATGAAAATATTCTCTCTATTTTTTTATATTTGATCAAAAGTAGAGAATTAAATATATACAAGTACTCTACCCATTCTAGGTATAGTTAAATAAAGAAAACAAAATAAAATGATTACAATCTGATAATCACATAAAAACAAATAAATAGAATTGATGGTAATTTGATTTTATCATAAAGACAAAATCACATAATTGATATTAGTTTCCTTCTAAAAACCTTGTATCCATATCCTCTGAAATCGTTCATTTTCTATTTCCAGGTTGAATGTCCTCAATGTGAGAGGGTGTATTGGATATTGCACATCGACTAGAGATATGACATATATATATATATTGGATGCAAACCTTATCTTTTAAGTCCACTTTTATAATATGCATGGTTTTATATTTGTCTTTTATGTCAATGCTTTTCTGAACATGCTAAACTTTTTGTTGACAACTTTCATTGTTATTCTCCATGTGCATTTAACTTTTGCATATTCTTTTGTGCCTCTAACATCATTATATTAAGCATACAACTCATAAGCGTGGTTAACTTTTGCCTATTGTTGAAGAATTCTCTTATCTTTGTATATTGAGTTTATTGTTTGATGAAACATGTGTCTAATCTTTGTGTGTATGTGTTGAGTAATTGTTTGAACTTCATCTATTTTTCACACTCTTACATGTAATATTTCTTTGGAAATTTCGTTTGTATTCTTTATTTATCTAGTATTAGATTTAGGGTTTACTTATTATTATATCATCAAAACCATTAGTTTCTTGGACAAAAATATCAAATTTACACTTGTATATATGAATTTTCGTATATACCTTAACCGTTCTCTTAAGCACTCAAGGATTTTGCACACATAACTTTTCTTTCTAAAGTAAAAGTATTTACAAAATAATTTATGATACTTCTTATGCAATACATAAAAGAGGGGAAAGGGATCAAGCACTTCCCTCTTGTATATGTAACACAAATTTTATCCTGTTATTCATAGCTAATTTTCTACTCAAACAAAGGGTTTATTATATAAAAAATGTTATTTATTTTCTTTAAAAAGTTTTCTAACTATGTAAAGCTCTTCTTTGCTTGTTTTTTTTCATCTAGATCCATAATTTATAAGTATTTCCTTTCTATCTATGAACATATTAAGATAATCAATCATAGTATTTCTTCATTGGTTAAAGTATACACTCATATAATTATCGTATACAAGCACCTTAATCGTAACCAAACTACTTTTATAAACCATGAATACAAGAGATATAATGATTTTTAGTGATTTTTAGCGAGTGACCTTCAGAGTGGAATCTTTTGCTATTTGTTTTTCTTCAAAAGGTGTGCTACAAGTATATCAAATAATATAAAAATAGTTGACATGATAGAGAACTTAAACCTACAAAAATTATAAATTTGAGATAATATTATATTTATTTCACAATGAAAAACCAATAAATATGAATATTATTATGAGAATAAGAAATATTTTTTCTTTAATCAAATCTTCAAATTGATGGATGTTTCATTGTTTAAAGTTAGCTAAATCTTTGGTCGTTAAAATAAATACTAACATTATTATTGGAAAGAAAGAAATTAATAAATATAAATATTGTTAAGATTTATGAAGTGATAGTTGTTAATTATAGGTTAGATTTAGGAAGATTTGGTTGATTTTTGTTTAATTCTGTTTTAGTTTGAGATTTTATTTGGCTAATTTGGTTTTAATTTGAGGTTTGTTAGATATTTTGTTTTTTAATTAGTTTTATGTTGCAAAAAAGAGCGGATTTTGTGGAAAATTAGTTTCAACTAAAAGAAGAAAGAGAATGGGTGCAGAATTAAAGAAAAAGGAGCGTAAGCGACTTTTCGCTGGAGCGAGGGAGATAGCCTGGGCTAAAATCCACTTAAAGTTGTTACTATTTTCAAGGGCAGCAGTAGAGCGCAAATCATGAGATAACGGCTCAAAGTAACCAACTCAAATGGTGAACATTATAAAAGGAGGATAGGGTAACAAAAAGGATCATCCATCACCTACCATATCTCATTTGTGGGAACGCTCTCTTAGCCGTTGTGATCAAGATCTTTCTTTTCTTCTTGTATTTTCATGGCTACCATGAGTAGCTAATTTTCTTCTTCTTGGGATTGAATGTAATTTCTCCACTTCAAATGTACTCTTGATATTTATTTGATATTGTTTTATTCAATTTATCTTTGTTTAACGTTTTATATTAAATTCTCATACTTTAAATTTCTCTTTGTGACTGAAAAGCACTTTTTGGAATTAGAACCAAACCTTAATGCATTACATTTATAAGTTCAGGACTGAATTATAGAGTAATGAATGCATATAGCAACTGATCTTAATGCTAATTAAATTATTTTAATAACTAGACATAGAAGTTAGAAAATTTAGTTTATAAAATTCAATGCTAGAGAAATCAGGTTGAAAAGACTTTTATTTGAGCAGATTGATAATTGAAAAAGACAATATTGAATTCAGTTAAGAGTATATGAGAATGGAGAATATTATTATTCAATCCCAAGGTTGTTATTATTATTGATTTTTCCTCTTTATTACTAATTGCGTTTCAAGCTACTTTTTATATTCAGTTACCACAACAAATCATTATTGTTTAATTTTGTTCATAATACAATTGATATTGAGTCAATCTATAATTTCCGTTCCCTGAGGATACGATACTCTCTTACTCATTATATTACTTGTAGACCCAGTCTGGAAAATATTTAACATGAAGCAAATTGTGCTTTGAATATTTATCCTTTTCATATAAAAAAACATTTCAAAACTATTTGTTATACATCGATTATTGTATTGAGAAACTTTTTAAAGCTTAGTGAAACGAATATATATATTTTATTTAAACTTTATATTTGGAATCGTGTTGAACATGAAAGAAAATAAATAAAAATGAATAAGTATATTAAAAATATGAGAAGGATTGCATCTATTATCAATTTATAATTTCAACCTAAAAGATTTCTAAATTTCAATTCTTGTCTTGCTTGAGTTATTGTAAAATAAATTAATGAGTTATTTAAATTTCTATTTTATTAAAATAAAAAATACAATGTATTTTTTTTATCTTAGTCTGTGGTATTTATTTTTCTTCATTCTAACATCATTCTGATCCAAATGTTGATTTTTTTTTTCAACTACACTAAACTATAATAAATTCTTAGATTAATTTCCCAACTGCTCATTAAAATACATGCTAACGTAATATTCTAAACTAATATAGGCTAATATTAATGATTTAATTCAATTTGACTTTTATTTAAGTTTGGGATATATTTCGCTCAGTATTGTAATATATGATCTTTAAATATATTTTTGGTTACTATAAAAACTAGTTATTTTATTCAACAATTAAATGCTTTTATGCTGAGATTAAACCAAAATAATGCTTAAAAACAAATAATCATACTTTCAGAAAGGATATAATTAAGTAAAAAAAAAAAAGGATTCGATACATGAAAAAAATTTAAACTAAGAATAAAAAGAAGATCATTAAATTAAATAAAGTAAAATCTATTGTTAATTTTAATATTAGTAAGTCCGTCAACCATGGAATGCATTCATAATAAATGTGAGAAAACCTTAAAGTTCAAAACATCAAGATCTTCCTCTAAATACCAAGAAAAGTTTGAGAAACAAAAATTGAGTCAAATTTAAACCACAAATATTTATAACCACAATCCACAAAAATCTTTATTACAAAATCAAAGTCATAAATTCCAAATAATAAAATTTATAAGAACAATTTTCAATGTGATACCCACTAACCCCTATAAAATGTCATCACAAGTAGTATAACCACAATCTTCATCAATGTTGATCTTAACTTAACCAAGAACAAACATAATCATTAACATATTCCAAATCACTTAAAGAGTCCCAACTTCTTTTTAGAATCTTATTTAGATATAAATGAACTTCAATATAGTAAAGTTGACAATATTATTATTTATATATTTTTTAAGAAGAATTACCGTTCAAAGATCATAGGTAACAACCACTGCACAAAATTATTTCACAAGAAGACTACTTTCAAGTTTGAGAAACCATAAAAATATCATTAAGAGCGAGAAAACCCGAATCTGAAAAAAAACTTGCTAAAACTAAAATCAGATTTTAAAATAAATGTGACGCCAAAAAAATGATGCAAAGTACTCTTTTCCTATTGGTTGCCCATAGAACACATAGAGTACATATTAATTCATGTAAGTTAAATCTCCTTATCCTAGAAAATTTTACTATGTAAAAGTTTTCATACAATAAGAGTACTTTTGGTAAGAGAAATAGAATTCTCCCAAATCAAACTTTCTGACTCTGGTATATTATTAAAAATGTGAAAGAAATTTCTATCCATTTTCTAACTAAGGATATTTTGAATATTGTTCAAACTTATAATGTTGTGTAAAGAAAATAACAAAAATCACAAATTACCATCCTAAACATGGACAATAAACAATTTTAGATATAAAATGACTCTTCTTATTACTAAGAATCTCACTAAATTGAGAAATAGAAACTTTAAAACACTAATTTTATTCCAAAAGTTAGTTTACTCACCATTTTAATTTTGTTTTAAAAGTTAATTGACTCACATTTTCACGAGTTCAATGAATATTTTCAAAAATAGTACGCTAGACTAAACTTGGAAAAGATTTATAAAGGACAAGCTCATGGTTACTATAAATTAGTTTAAATTTAGTAATTTTATAAATTAATATACGTTCAATTTTTGTTAAAATTGATATAATTTAATTCAAATTTGTTTCCAATTTAAGTTTAAGTTGATAATATGATAATTTCTAAATATATATTTAGTTATTATAAAATTTCTTAAAACATAACAATTTGTCAAATTATTATACGCTAAATTTTAAGGTCGACGATTATCTTTTAAATAAGGCGTTTCCATTTTGCATTATTAAATGCATTTATTGTTTTAAATTTTTTTTATTCTCAATAATTTATTTTTTAGTTAATTTAAAGATATATTTATAAAAGTAGCATAATTTTGGAAAGAAATTTTTTATCCAAAACTTTTTTTTTTCTTTTACACATTATAGTTACTCTAAAAGGAAAATTTTGCTTTGACAATTACAACTGTCATACAACCAAATGCTAACTACTGAGATGACATAATTACATATGTGGAAAAGGATAAAATGGAGTTTTTGCTTTTAAAGGACATTTATGATATTTGGCCTGTTTTAAAAAGAGCAAGTAAAACATCCCAGCATCATAAATGTTAACACCAACAATTAGCAAAAGGAAAAAAGATAATTTTACTTATAGCTTTTCCATCTCTTTAATTTCAAAAAATTAATTATTTGATTACAATTGTCTAGGCTATAACCAATGAAGAAAAGAACACAAATCTGCAATTCCATTATTCAGTTTGGGGATCCAATTGCATAAATCATGTTCCTGACGTAAAAAACTACTTAACAAAAAGGAAAAAATGGTAAAATTATCTGAACCCTAATCTGAATGATTTGGAACCATGAGGAAGAAACATTGTTCTGCTTCGGAGAATTGGGCAGAATTAAAACTTCATCGGAAGGAGAAGGAGTAGAAGCAACAACCCCAATATGCTAAGTTTGTCCAGAGTTTTTGAAGAGATGACTTATATCAGCAAGTGGGACCCTCCTCATGTTTAGACGATAATGTGAGGAACGGGAGAAGGAGAGGTACAATGTAAGGGACACAACGTTCCCTCAAAAACGACAGCAATGTGAGATCTAAGATTGATTTCTCGGCTGCAATGCGTGGACGATACTATTGTGATAAAACCTCAACCAGCTAAATCCTAATAATATCATTCCACCATCAGTGCCACACTGGAACATTTTTTTCTACGTCAGTAACACGATAACCACGCGTGAGTGCCTTGTAAACTGAGTGTGTTACTTGCTCTAAAATCATTTAAAAGTTTTTTTTGAAAGAATCTCTATTATTTTATTAATAAATAGAAATGAGTACATTTAATGTTTTAAAAATATAACATGTTACTTCATTCCGAGTCAGAGGTGATAGAGAAGGATCAACCCTGTGAATTAAGTTTCAGGTGGTTTGTGTCCCCCCTTTGTTTCCAAGGTTTCTGCTGATAAACCTCACCACTCTTTCTGTGCATTATTTCAATTCCATTTTCATGTCATCTTAGTTGGCCAGAGAAGGGACTCCACAGTCTACCCCATTTATTTTGTTTATACTTTTATCATAATCTGACACCTCTCTCACCAAACCTCCCTTCCAGATTGGGACCCTTCATTTTTGGTCTTTCTAAACGTTTCACATCAATCCCCTTCACCCAAATTTGCATAAACACCAATTTTCCCTTCTCTCATCTTTTCTCATTTGGTATTTCATTAATTCTTCACTCCTCTCAAATTTATTAAACATAGATCCCCAGAACCCACTCAGATTTAACAAGATCCTACTCAATTAATTCCAACACCCAGTTTCAGATACGCCCATAACATTCAAATTAAATTTTAGAGATTTGCTTGGTTCTTTTTTGGTTCATTGTGGGGAGGCAGTAAAAACCATGCACCCTCCTGTAATCATCGCCTTGGTTTTTGGCACCTATAGAGGAATCTCAAACACGTTGGACACGTGGCGCCTCTACACAGCCCCCGATATCTGGAACAGGACACGCTTTTATTTAGAATCCATGCCACCAACCATTTCATAGTACACCACAAATATAAATACAAAGCAAATCAACCCCATCCACGCCCGAATAACAAAACAAACTAAGATATGGAACAAGACCAAGGGAGAGAGGAAAATACAAAAATTCAGCTTGCAGTTACAGCACCAAAACCGCAGCAGAAATGTCCTCGCTGCGATTCCACCAACACCAAGTTCTGCTACTTCAACAACTATAGCCTCTCGCAGCCTCGTCACTTCTGCAAAACGTGTAAAAGGTACTGGACGCAAGGTGGAACCTTCAGGAACATACCCGTTGGTGGTGGTTCCCGTAAAGCCAAACGTGGCAAAACAGATTCTTCACCTTCCAATTTGATGAACCCTTCACTCACTATGGCTCAGTCAACTAGCCCTTACTATCAACTTGGTGTTGGTGGAAGAGGGTATTTGTCATCTCTGGCAACGCTTCATTCTCTGACCACATCACAGCCCTTCAATCAGTACCTGAATGTTGCGGCTTCTCCTTCTGGTTTGCCTCTTCTGTCTGGCTTCAGCGCTGCTTCTTTTTCTCCTCCAAGGTTCCATCACATGGGAATCAGAGAGAGGGTGGAGTCTCTCTATCCTGCACCACAACCTTTGCTTCCATCAACCATGGCTAGTGCTGCTTCTCACTCTGCTCATTGCCCACAAAACTTGATTAATAATGTTTCAAGTACAAACCTTGCGGCTGGTTCTGATGCCTCTTTATGGAGTGGAAACTCTGGTCAGAACAATGTCAAAGGTGGTTCTTCCTCTTTGATCCCAAATCATTGGCTTCATCTCCCAGGGTATAGTCCTCCTCAATAATCCATGGAACAAGCTAAAAGTGCAGAGATGGAGAAACAAACATTGTCTTGTCACCAACTTCATGTGGTTTGGTTTTGATTTTTCCTTCTAGTATCATAATAAGGTTGCGGGATGTGTATTTATATTATTTAATTAAATTATGTTGTTGATTGATTAATGGAAGATGGTTTTATGTTGATTATGTAAATGGAGCATTACCAATAGCAACCATAGCCATTTGGTTTCTTTGGTTACGATTAAATATGTTGTTATAAGGTAAAGCTAGGTTTTTTTAAAACTTTTTACGATCCTCCTCCGTTTTGTTAAAAGCAAACTAGTTTTGAAGTGAAGTGTGACGAGGATGAGGAAAGTAGATTGCTAATTAACGAGGATTAAGGCTACTTATGTGGTGAAGCCATGCATGAAAGAGGTTAAATCTTGGTTTGAAAAGTTGATGGAAAAGGTTGTTCCCCATTAATTGTGCATGTGGGGGTGACTAAATCACTTCAGCTTTATATGTAGATCGAGAATCTAAATGCTTAAACTTTAGTTCTTTTTTCAGGCAATATAATTGTGCATTTCTTTTTGTCTTCTGAATAACAATATATAATTGTGTCTGCTTACTGCTTTAAGTTGCTTACAAGGACTTGTGAGTTTAATAGATTTAATATTTATAATTTATGCAAAAAATTATTATAATATTTAGATTATTAAAATGAGTGATAAACGTAATTTCACAGATCTTATAGTCCACTTCATGGCAAAAGCACCAAATACGTGTAATTTTTTTTTTTTATAAAAATAGGTAAGTCGTATCTCCATTTTGGCAAAAAAAAAAAAAAGTTGCACTTGATTGGTTAAAAATGAAAAAAAAATTGCACCTCATTAATACTTTTGCCCCACTTACTAGTTAAAATATTTTTTCCATTGATTTTGTTTTCATTAAACCATGTATTATACGATAATGCAAGATTTTTTTTGTTTACATGTCTATGTTGTTTCAATGATAAATTTATCTGTAGACGTATCAATAATACTTATATAATCGTCAATAGTATAGCTATAAAAATTAACCTTTTCTTTATTTTTTTCAACTAATATTATTTTTTATTTTAAAGTTAAGATATTGATCAATAATATGCTAACATTAATAAAATATTTACCCCAATATTCATTCATTCGTTCTGTGTGGATTTGACAGAACTGACGTCAGTTAAATAAACTTGTATTAAATACTTGTAAGAAAATTAAAAATAATTAAAAATATATAAGACAAAAACAACACTCGCAATAAGGAATGATAAACAAAAATGGTATGTATTGTTGCTGTCAAATTTTTAGAATGATTTGATTGAGTTACTGATTACCTTATAAGGTATACAAAAGATTTATGAGGATTAGGTTTATTCAATTATAGTATATTAATTTTGTTTCTGAGAATAATTTAATTTTTAATCAAATAGAAAAACTACAAAATAAGTATAAGTCCTATTTCCTACAAAAATAATAACTTCTATTCTATGAATCCTCTGGTAATGGAAAAATGAAGATCACTTATTGATAAAAAAAACTGTACATAATCTTGAGATAAATTAATATAAAAATATTATTTTATTCTTTCATCTTTTAAAGTAACTTTAAATGGTGTTTTGTGGCCTGTGTATAATCTAATTCTTCCTTTGTTCTTAAAAACTAGAGACCATACCTTTTTGCTTAAGATTTTAAAATGTATAAAAACACAATTTAATTAATTTCTTGTGTTTTTCTTCTTACATAAGATTTTAAAATGTTTAAAAACACAATTTAATTAATTCGTGTGTTTTTCCGTTTTACATAGTTTATTAAATCATAAATTTCGGTAAAATTATATGTTTCACTAGCTGAAAATGTAAAATGAAAAATATGTACATATTTATACTATATATTTTTTATATAAATTCCATTTTTATTTTATTATTAAAGGTGTTTATAATTTTTGTTTCTAAAATTGTTTTTTAACTCTTAAATTTATTTTCCCGTAAATAAATTCTTTTATTACAATTTTTTTAGTTTCAATTATTATATTTTTCCATATTATACATTTTAAGATTAATCTTATATTATATCTTAAATTTTTTTACGTTTTAAATTTTTTAAAAAATTATACTTAATTAGATATTTTTTATATTAACTAGTGTTTTGGTTAAAATAAATAGTTAAACATAAGATTATTAAAAAATGTATTAGAAGAAAAAAAAAAATTGATCATCAAATTATTTCAAGTATAATATTAAATTAAATTAAATAAATATTATAAATAATATAATAGTTAAATTATTTTTAAAATTTAATTCAATAGTTTAGTTATGTGAAATTACTTATAAAGTTTAATTCAATTTTAAAATATTCAACATGCATAGGTTGAATGAATGATTCACATAGACGGAAAAGGTCCATTATATTAAAGGAGTGAAAAAAATAAAAACAATCTTAATAATATTTGTTTCATTATTATGATATTTTTTTAAAAATGTTGTTAAACTATTTTAAATATTTTAAATTTGATTTCACTTCTTCTAAAATTGGGTTAATATAGTATTTTGTGTTAAATTGATGATGATGTGTGATATATGATAGGCAAATTTCTCAAACTAGTGTAATTTTTTTTTGAAATTCCCAAAATGATGTATTTTTTATTTTATTTCCGGATATGGGTAAATTGTGTAGAGAGTCCACGATATCATTGTGAATAAATCGTTCTATTTTTGCACGATTTAATTTAAGATATATGAAATCGTGAGAAGATAACACAATTTAGTTAAAGGAATGAAATTGTAGAATAAATGTATAATTTTAATTAAGTAATTAATTGATTAATTGAAATCATTAGGCTACTGAAGAGTTTAAGGTAATTAATTCTTCCACCTTTTCTCTCCTATTTTTCGTTATTGTATTGGGTTATATATATAAAATTAAATTATAATTAATGCAGATTGATAAAACCCTTTTGGAAATTTTGATGAAAATGAAAATATAGTCATTGAAATTAATTAATTGTCATTTAAGTAATTAAAATAAATGTGAAATTAATTTGAATGGAAGAATATGAATAAAAGTTACTTGTTTTAATTCGAATAGTTTATATATAGAAAAAATTTAAATTATTTGAATTGATTAGTTTTTAAATTTTATTTACATTTTTTTCCTTCTTAAAAGTACTAACTTGAACTCTTTTTTTTCTTTTATAAAAATTCTGAAACTTATTTATATTTTTATAAAAAATTACAACAATGGTTATTTTTATAAAAGAAAAGAAATCAGACTGGAAGTAGTTTTAAGAAGAAAAAAATTTAAATAAGTTTAGGAATATTTATAAAAGAAAAGAAAAAAGCAGAAGTAGTTTGAGAATTTTTATAAAATTACAACAATGGTTATTTTTATAAAAGAAAAAAAAGAGCATAAGTAGTTTTAAAAAAGAAAAAAATATAAATAAGTTTTAGAATTTTTATAAAAGAAAAAAGAGAGTCCAAGTAAGTACTTTTAAGAAAGAAAAAAATGTAAATAAATTTAAAAAACTAATCAATTTAAATAATTTAAATTTTTTCTATATATAAACCATTCAAATTAAAACGGGTAACTTTTCTTCAAGGACTATATTTTCATTTTCATCAAAATTTCCAAAAGGGTTTTATCAATATGAATTAATTCTAATTTAATTTTATATGCACAACCCAATACAACAATAAATAGGAGAGGAAAGGTGGAAGAATTAATTACCCTAAATTTTATATGTCTAACGATTTCAATCAATCAATTAATTACTTAATTAAAAATGTACATTTATTCCACAATTTCATTCCTTTAACTAAATTGTGTTATTTTCTCACTATTTCATATATCTTAAATTAAATCGTGAAATAATAGAACGATTTATTTACAATGATATCGTGCCATCTCTGCGCAATTTACCCATATCAGGAAATAAAATAAAAAATACACCATTTTGAGAATTTCAAAAAAAATTATACTAGTTTGAGAAATTTGCCTATATTAATAACATCTTGTTATTTAAACTTACCTCATTGCCGAAAACAAAATATGTTCTAAATAATAGTTAGACAAAATTTAAATAACTAACATAATATATAGTACTACAAAATTAACTAACAAAATAGAAAGAAAAAAAAATATTTGTTGCAGTACGTGTAGCATATTATCATGTGGTAAGTTAAATCTCGCCATATTAAAGCTGCTTCATGAAATATTGCATGACAGTATTTTTCCAATAAAATAAAAGTGAATTAATAAATTAGTGAGTTACTAATCAATCCAATAAAACGTAATTAAAAGAAAAAGAATTTGAATATATGTTATTCAAATTATT
>Ga0209700_106273_pt1 | contig 18650 bp, 4 predicted proteins | sample SiratroredBW_FD_187528 | JGI IMG/M metagenome (GOLD analysis project Ga0209700, IMG submission 187528) | Root nodule microbial communities of legume samples collected from California, USA - Siratro red BW (SPAdes) (version 2) | ecosystem: Host-associated > Plants > Roots > Nodule | place: USA...
AAAAAAAAAAAAAAAAAAAAAAAAAAAAAAAAAATAAAAAAAAAAAAAAAAAAAAAAAAAAAAAAAAAGTCATTTACTTGTGAGTTACCAAATAGTATCCTCTGTTCTTTACACTTTGTTCCATCACGATAAGATAAAACACAAGACTAATGATAGAAACAGGATTCTGAGATAAAATAGTAATGGAAGGTAGTATTCTTAAATAAACTTGCACTTCAATAAAAAATCCTATCAGATGTCCGTAAATTTCATACGAGGAAGTGCTTTGTCATTTTGAAACTACTATTTTGTTAGAATTTATCAACTTTTAATTAGTTCTGTACTCCAAAACAGTTGGAATGGAATCCTTGTTCTTATATAATTTTTGTAAGTAAGTACTTAAAGTTAGTTTATGTGAACTTGAAACCGTTAAAAGAAATTAATATTTTGTAACCATTATATAACCCCAAATGTTAAATATAAATTGTAAAATATAAAGAACCTAATTACAAAACCTTTTAGTTTAAAGACTTAAAAAACCTGCTACCTTGAATAACGCTCAAAGTTCAGTTAAAATAGCAGTAAGTAAAACGTGAAGCCTAAATTCATTTAAGAAAAATTGAAATCAACTATCTATAACAATAGAAGATAATTCTTAAGGAGTTAATTCTTTAAAGAATCAACTATAAGTCTACCTCCCACTTGTATAATCATTCTATAAGATAAAATTTGCACCTCTTATAATTTGTGAGATAAGGAAAAAAACATAGATAATACCAAACAAAAAGGGAAAAAAAAGGAGTCAAAATGAAACATACTGCATTCAAGTGCTTCCTAGCAGTGTCCCTGAGTATATTGAAGCGGTGGAGAGCAAGAAATGTGCCAAGACCAGTGATGAGGAGCACCTTGAGAATTGGCATTAGTGCAGTTGTGAAGAGCTTCCACAACTCCATTGTGTCTTCTTTCTTTACGCTATGCCACTAAGAGGTTCACAAATTTATACTTGTATGCGAATCAAAACTCCGCATGTGTAACACAAACAACATGCTTCCGTAAAGACCAATCTGCGTGGCCCTTGAAAGCCTGTAGCAGACAAAATCTATAAAATATTCTATCGCACTGACAGCAGAAGAGGAGTGCTACACAACCTGTTTTTAAAAACTTGGGAAGAACTCAGACCCCACAAACTAAAACTACATACACTGATTTAAATTCTGTCAACTTTTCTTGTGTTCAAATTCCAAAACCAACGCTGAATAAATACCATAGAGAAATTGTATGTGTGGGTATGGTTTAAAACTGTTAAGTGACCGAGTTAAGAAGTTAGAATGTTTTATTTTTACCTTACAAATTTTAAAAAATATATACACACTACAAATTATTATACTATAACTTTTATAATAATTATTTTAAAATTATATTCTTTTATTGACAAATAATATAAAAAAGATAAAAGTGACAAAACGAGTCAATTTTATGTTGACTATATAAAATTGGGATAGAGCCGGACGAACTGGTCAGTGTGAAAATTTTAGATTTTTGTTTCCTCCACCCCCCTGATTTCTAGTTGTACCCAATAATTTTAAAAAGACTATTTCATCTTTGGAACTGTTAGATTATTTGTTTGAAAAATCTTTTAGAATAAGTTTTTTAAAACTTTTCAAATATGATTTTTGAAACAAAATTTTCAGAATAAGATTTCTCTGAAACACATAAAATATATGCTAGAATGAGCTTCATAGAATGTATGAAATGTATTCTTTTTGAAACAAAATTTCTAGATAAAACTTTTCGAAATATATATGATAACTTTCTGGAACAAATTCTCTCTTCTTCTTTCTCTAAAAGAGTGTTGTGGCAAAACAATGATAATAACAACGGTTGCCTAGTACATTGAGAAAAGGTATTTTTATCATTTTCTGTTAATATAGAAATGTAACTAATAATAACGGAAGTGCATGCTTTCGGATCGATACCCCGTATCTAACTGAAAAACTCATTTAGTGTTCTCATCACCTTCATCTCTTTAGGAGTTAAATAACAGCACTACATTTCTTTTATCTAATATTTTATACTCGGTAATTTTTTCTCATTGCAATTTTTCATGTTCTTTTTTATAAAAAAAAAAAAAAAAAAAAAAAAAAAAAAAAAAACGGGAGTGCAGGAAGTAAAAGTCAAATCCCGACTCACCCTGCTCTGGAAAAGGGTATGTCGCGGGTTAGTCTGCTAGCTTTTTTACTTAATTCACTCTTACAACATTAAACTAAAATAATTATTACTTCATTATAATTTATACTTGAAACTTAATTAAATTACTTCGTTATAATTTATACTTGAAACTTAATTCGTAATAATTTAAATTATAATATCATTTTCATCTTTCAAAACAATATATATAAACAAAATTAATTCTTTAAATTATTTTAATTTTTAATTTTAAAAGATTAGTGAGCCAATCCTTTATGTCCCACTCTTAGGTCGCCAATTTACCTCATACCCATGCTCACGTTGTACCCCTAAAAAGAAAAGTTAATTTCTATTAGTGAAAAAGAAAATTCTTACACATTTTCTTAAGTTCAACTAGCTCGGCTATTTGTCTTTAATTTTAAGAATCTATACATCTTTATTTATTTATTCTTTTTGTGCTGATGTAGATCGATGCACAGAGGTCCGTCTTAAATTATTTAGCACTTTTTTTTGTCCTTGTTCCTTTTTAGTCTTTCAATTTTTTGCTTATGTAAGGCTTGTTCCTTTTTTACGAGAGGCTAACTATTTTTTCTTAAACTGATATTAAATTATAAAAACTTGTAAAAAGCTAAGGAAACAAATTAACGAGATTATTAAAGGTATAATTATATTACTTGCATTGTGCCCCTTGCTGACACGCGACACGAGATTTATTCTCGAACAATCCAACATGGAAAATAAAAGCATGGTTTTATGCTAGCCACTATTTTAAAATGTTCTGTAAAGCTTGGCGCATGTTTTATTTGTATAGAATTACAAATTACCGTCCACAAAATAAAAGAAGGGAACTGGGTTCTTGAAGCATGCTTGGTATAATTTTATCATGAATTACGAGATAAAGACACGGGTGTTGTATTTTTATTATCATAACCAACACTACTATTGTATGAAAATAATATATATGACAGTAATATAATAATCATGACTAATTGATGATCTTAAAACATATTTAACGGTTGAGATAGATGTGAGAATTTATTTTTTCTGGAATTAATTTTTACGTAGAAAATTTTTAGAAACTTTATTTGAGTTTGATAAATTCCAAAATTTTGTATATTTTAATAAATTCTTAAGTATTTAATCTAATATGTATACTCTCTAGTTAGACGTAAATAGAAATATTAGAATTTTTACTGAGTGATGTAATACTTTTATCAAGTGCTGTATTCTACGGACTTATCCAAACTTAATCCATAATATATGTTTAATTTGTGGTGAAAATTTACAAGGATTGGTATTTCAACATCATTTATTCAAGAGTTTAAGTTAAAAGATTGATTTCAAAAAGTAAATACTATTAGAACTAAATAAAAAGATAAAGAGGAAGTATTAAGATTGAACTTCATTTAAATATAATATATAAACTGAAATCTTTATAAATTAATTTCTTGAATTTAGAAAGGTTGATGATTTAATTATAACATATAATTTCTCAAATAATAATAATAATAATAATAATAATAATAATAAAATCTTTGCTTTAAGCTCATTCATTCAACTAATAAATTCAATCTATCACCAGTATTAAAAGATATTAGATGCTTTTATTCAAATTTTAAAATTTAAGATTTGTTTTCCAACCTAAATCTAAATCAGTTATGAAAGATGAGTGATAAATTCATCTAAGCATTTAAGAAAAAAATAATTAAATCATTAACACTAGATTAAAGTATAAAATATTTATATATATCAGAATAGTTGTTGAGAGGGGTTAGAAAAATTACGTTCAATCCCAGTACATCATAGATCAACCACCCTTTTTATATAAGAATAGATTTGAAAGCAAAAGAGTAAGTATTGAATCTTCTTTCTGGTTGATCCAAGGCATCATTCCTCTTCTTCCGATGCTCCTCCTTCATAATATCTCTCAGTTCTTAACAAAGAAAAAAAAAAAGACTTTCCGCTTCTAGCTGGTAGTAAACTATTTATATATGTAAAGCTTTATAAACTTTCACAGCGATTTTTTTTTTTTTTTTTTCGTTCAAGTGAAACCAATAATTCATACTGATAAAAGATGTTTTTCTTAAGCGAAGGTATTATCGCATGAGTGAAATTGAGAGAGATCCAACATTGTTGATTCTCTCTCTAGCGAAAAATGTGTTGCTTGAGTGAATCCTATTCTTCTAAATTGTTCATTTCCCTATCCTTGATTGATTGTTCTCTGACGAGTATAATTATACTCACACCTTTATTCTTAACTTTATTGAATTATAACTAATAATAAATTCACTATTTTAATTGAGATTTATCTAATTGGTTTTATTTAGTCCTTAACTATTATTTATACTAATCTTGTAATTTTAGGGTTTAATAGTTAAATGCAGTAGATTGTCTGACTAGACCGTCCTAGTGGTTACATGAAGCAGATGGCCCAACAAATTTCACAACTTAATTGAGCACTTTAACAACATAAGATTAATTAACACAAAGGTGTAGAAATATTTTGATGTAAATGTCAAAGGACTAGACAGTCCCTCTAGACAATATCATTTAACGATCTTTCTAAAGCTTCTATAACTAAGTGCACCATTCTAAATAGGAAAGATGTTTGTTTGATGATTCAAGTTCTAATTCTACATACATCTCCTATAAAGATATTCTCTCGATTTTCTGTTAATACAATCCTCTTAAAATATAATCTTCTATAAAATATGTAAGAACCAAAGCGAAATCTCTTTCAAATATTCCACAATATCTATTGCAACAGATTCAATTGAGTTGAGCCTACTTTAATAAAAATCCAATACAAATATCTACAATGAGATTAGAAACAAAATATCTAGAAGAAAAGCGAGAGTAGAAATTTGCAACAGATTTGGAAAGAATATATCTACAAATTACTTTGTGAAAAAGAGGGAAACAATTAATAATTACAAAGGCAATATCTTAGACAAAATCTAAATTTAAAATTTGTGAAGCACAGAAACCTTTAAAGAGTAAAAAGCTTAAATGAAAAAGGCATCGAATTCCACATCGTAACACATTCATCAAATATCATTATAGTTTTGTTAGTATTTTTTATCTTCTTCTTTATAATTTTTGTTTTTCCTCTGCATAGAAGACTAAACTCTCTTGCGTTAATTCTCTTGTGATTTCACAATGAATTCTGAAGTTTTGTGCAAACATAGTTTTATTGCTCAGGATCTATAACGTGTTTTGTTAGACCATGTAGTTTTTTGAGTTCTAATTTCTGTTATTGAAATTGTTCAATTTTGTCGATGATTCAATTTTGTTCTCTAGTTGAAATTCTTGTTTAGTTTGCATTATTTTGAATAAATTTTTTTTTTCATAATTCAAGAGGTAAAAAAAACCTTATGAGTAAATGCATGGAGACCAGCTGAATAAATTAGTGGATGATGTTTCATTAATTAGATTCTGATGAATTGGTTGAGGCATGTTTTGTTGTTTCAATCTTGTTTGGAAATTGAATGAATGAATGATATATTTGATTCTTTTAATTGTTTGTTGCTTTCATAATTGTGCTTGTTGTAAAACAAAAGAACAGATAAACTGCTGATTAGATCATTGGGTTTTCTGTGAGGTTTTAATTGAATTGTAGCCTTGCATTGATTCATCAATTTAACTCTTGTTTTACATTTTTTGTTTAATTAAATTGTGTATCAAATTGCTTCTATCTGTATTGTGTTTCTACAGTGCCTATACTAAAACATCATTGTTGTAAAGTTTGTATTTGTTATTACTGTGAGTTTTTTTAAATTGGTTTATTCGTGTTTAAATCGATTGATTTTATGTGTTGTACCTTGTATCATTGATCTTGGAGATTCTTAAAAACTTTCTTTTGGCCTAAAATGTTTTCTTTTTTTTATAAATTCAAAAATTTTGTAAAGTTCAATTCACTTCACCCTCTTAAACTCATCCTAAAAGTATTTTCAAGATTAGGTGCACAAAGAGGACATGAGAGGAAGAACTATTTGATATTGGCCACAACATTATAAAAGGTTGATAGCAATGTGGAATGACAAATGTAACTGCATAATTAAAGGAATTCTGCTGTACAAAAATGGACACTTGCTTGATAATCCTTATATGCAATTGCACATTATACACATTATCCACTGCATAACACCTTTACAACCTACGTGTGTGACAATAACGTAAGTTCATTTAGCCATTCTTCTATATTATTATATTTTTATTGAAACTAAACTAAAAAGTATTTTCCATTAGTCAACACCCCGCAACAAACTCACTACAAGATCCGTATCTAATAGACAAAATCCATAGGTGATAAAAAATTATCTACGGCCAAAAATTTGAAGGTAATTTACCTACAATTACGGATCTAAATATTAATATTAATATTAATAATAATAATAATATTATGTCACGAGAGGGATTTGAATCCGAATCCTATAATTACACATAGAACTATTATTAGTAACAATAATAATAATAATTAATTTGTAGGGATTTTTAAGTAGATAAAATCTGTAAATACTTATAAATGGATATTCGTAGTTAATGCTAAATTCATCTATGAACCGCCTCTTCCCACATACACAACTATCACATTGAGTTTTCCTCAAATGCTCTCTCAACCAAGTGAAATGCTCGAATATATAGACTCTCACCATAACATGTTTTCTCAATTTCCGTTCCAACAAGTTGTATCCACTTACGCCATTTTTCTATCGTAGTCAATATGTTTTCCGGTCCATCAAACATTCTTGGTATTCCCATAATGACACCATCATCAGCTTTTCGTCCACTATCAATCAATGCATTGTTATGAGTTCACAATGCCTTGACATGGGTCCAATAATCCACATGATGATAACCAATTAGAATATAGTAATGATAGTCAAGTACGAACACCTCTTAATACCGAACATGAGCCATAAATACAATCTCAAAAGACAAAGAAGAAAATAATCACGTAGCACAACGTATCACAAATAATTTGTTTCAGTTTATGTAATAACAAAAATATTATGATCCACATTTATTTTCCATGTAATTTATTTTACTTAATCTTATAGTCTTCTTCTTATTTAACTCTATTTACTAATACTTGTTTTTACTCAATAAAATAATATAATAGCACAATATGCATACTAATTAATTCTATAAAAAATTGTATTTAATAATATTTAACATAATTCATCAAAATATTGTAAAATCAAGTGCTAACTAAATTTTTAACATATCAATTCTTTACTTCATGTATTGTTACACCCAAATTTTAAATAATATTTAGTTTAACTCATTAAATTCAAACATTTATTATTAACATACTGCCAACAAAAACCAATATTTAGCACATCATTTCTTACTTAATATATTGTTATAAACAAATTTAAAATAAATTATTACTTAATTTAACTTATTAAGTTATATACGCAATCATTAATTATACAAATACATATTTCTTTTTTTCAAAAAAAAAAACTAATTACAATTAAAGTCAGGCAAGAGTGGCATACACACAAAATACACATGTGAATAAAAATACCTAAAATTCATTAGAGCCATACACAACTTCATGTTGTGCATAATCATATCATATATACACAATTTATTTTATTAATTTTTTGAATTAAAATTGTTTACTTTATTAATTTTTTGAATTAAAATTATCCTGTCTCATATGACTTCTTTATTTCATTTGATGTTGTCTTGTATCAACCTGATTTCTTTCTAACAACGTGTTAACGAGGTATGCTTATCAAAATCGAAAATAATTATTTTTCCAATTCTATTAATAAACAAACAAATTGCACCATCCCTTATTATGTCGAAATTTTTACAAGAATGATAGTGTTTCTAATTTTTATTCTCCGTATAACATCTTTCTATATTTATTTACCGAAATAACACATTTTACTATGTATAATGAGAATTAGATTTCTGAGAAATCGAATCTCGAATTGAAGAATTGCAATTCTCAATCTTAAACCCAATCAGAATTCGTGTCACTGAAAACCGAATTCTGAAAGGTTTTTTTTTTTTTTTTTTTTTTTAAGTTTTATATATATTTTTTAAATTATAGAAATTTTTAATTTGTGTGACTTTTTTATTTGAAAGATATGAAAATATATAAAAATATTATAAATATTTATTATAGATTTTGAGAAATTAATTTTCTAAAAATCAAATTTTGACTATATAAATAATATTTTAAAAATATAATTAAAAATGGTGAAAATAAATTTAAAATTAGTTGTGAGATAAAAAAATTAGACTATCTAAATATTTAATTTTATTTAAAGATAATAAAAATTTTAAAATTTTGTGAATGTTTATTGTTATTGATAAATTAAAAATTTGAAATAAAGTTCGAAATGTTAAAAAAAATAGGTTGTGTAATTTATAGATTTAAAACTAGGTAAAATTTTTTTAGCAAAAACTTGAATAAAAATATAATTAAAATTTGGAAGGATTTATTATTTATTTTTAATTTATATGAGAGAATGAGATAAATAAAAAAGTATGTAAGAAAAAAATTGTTTATTTTTATTAAATTTATATGAAAAAGTTTATTTATAGATATTTTGAAAAATTTAAGTAAATGTAATTTGTGAGAGCAAAAAGAATTAAACTATTTAAAGTTAAATATGTAATTTGATTTAAAGATAAAAGAGAATATTAAATTTTGTGGATGTTTATTAATGATGGTAAACTAAAAATTTGAAATGATTTTGGAAAATAAAGTTGGAAAAGTTAAATAAAATCTAGGTAGTATAATTTATAGATTTAAAAATCGATAAAAGTAGAAGAATTTGTTTTCAGTAAAAATTTATTAAAAATAAAATAAAATTTTGGGAGTTTATTGAAATTATGTTATGTTGAACATAAAGAGGAAAATAAATGAGAAATACACATTCATTAAATACTTTAGTTAATTATACATGGAATACTTTGTGTTAAATAAATCATAATCAATAGCGAGAACTTGATGCTCCAACAATGTTGGGATATGTTCTTTTTGTATGTCCTAGTGTTTGACAATATGAACATTTTTTGGATTGGTCATGTTGTTCTCTCATGTCCATTTCAGTCCTTATGCGACTTGACTTAGGCTTTCCTTTTGATATTCTTTTCATGTATGGACTTGGACATAATATTTAACCAGTGTAAGCAAGCCAATAGTCTTCGTTTCTGAGTTCACCAAATAAGCCTTTGTAGACATGAGAGACTTGTTCTAAGGTGTACACAGGTAAGATGTACATAGAAAAATCGTGGTGTGCATATTCGCATATAGCAAGCACATGGGAGCATGGTAGATGTAGTTTTTAAAATTTCCCACAATCACACCACAATTCGTCCAAGCGAACTGCAAATCGACCTAGTGGTCAAACTTCTCTTGGATTTTGTCTCTCTTTATGTTCACCCACATGATTGTCTGAATATCGTAGAGATTCTCTAGCATAGTGTAAAGCCAAAAGTAATGTCCCAACTTGAATCTACCCCATCAACGCTTGAAAATGAGCTTTCACCAACCACGAGGCATTATTCACCCACATTATTTCCTGAATATGACAGAGATTCTTTAACAGATATCCACTTTATAAATTGACGTTCCAAATTGAATATAGCCTCGTCAACAGTATAAAATTAACCTACACAAAGCATGAGGTACTGTTCACCCACATGATTGTTTGAATATTGCAGAGATTTTCTAGTACATTGTCAAGCCAAAAACAATGTCCCAGATTGAATGTACCCCATCAACGCTCTAAAATGAACCTTAAAAAACCACGAGGCACTATTCACCCATATTATTTCCTGAATATGGTAGAGATTCTTTAACAAAGATCCACCTAATAAATTGACGTTCCAAATTGGATGTATCCTAATCAATGGTATGAAATTAACCTTCACAAATCAACATCGTGAATTGAATCTATCTCATCAATGTTCCGAAATCAATTGAGACCATCTATAAATTTAACTTCACCAAATCTCACCATTCACGGTATTCTAGAAAACACTCCTTTTGACTGTAATCTTGAACTATTTTTCATTGCAAACTAACTTTCACTCCAACAATATGTTGTTGTGGAATCAACAAAAACATAGGTCTCCATACATTGCCAGTATGGTAAGTTTATCACATAATTTTTTTTCCAAAATCCATTTATTTGTTAACCTTTTCATATTAATTTCTTCATTTTTGCAGGACCCCGAAAATGATGTTGTCGTGACACTCAATGCTAGAGCCACACCTTTTAACTATTCCAATCTTGGAGCAAGCAGGATTTGGTGAAATTGCAAAACTAGGGCATTTAAAAGTGGATCACGCCTTAGTAACTTTATTGGTTGAAAGGTGGAGACCTGAAACTCACACATTCCACTTTCCAACTGGCGAGTGTAACATCACATTACAAGATATTTCACTTCAATTGGGTCTCAACATAGATGGTCCACCAATTGTTGGCCCAACAATGTTTGATTGGGAGGAAATGTCTGAAACTTATCTGCGTGTTGCACCAGTGAAAGGAGAATCACTCATTGGTTCACAAGTCAAACTAAAATGGCTTCGATAAAATATGCTCCCACTGGGTGAAGAGCCAACAGAAGAACAACTACATGCCCATTGTAGGGTGTATATACTAAGTTTGATTGGAGGAGTTTTAATGCCTGATAGAACTGATAACAAATTTCATCTTATGTATTTACCATTTTTGACTAACCTACATAGGACAAGGTAATATAGTTGGGGTTCTGCTTGTTTGGCTGTGTTGTACAGAGAATTATACAGGTCAATTGATGCAAAAGCAAAAACAATTGGTGGGTGTGTATCACTTCTGTAGTCAAAAGCAAAAACAATTGGTGGAATCCGTACAAGGACTTTGAGGCATCCATACCACTAGAAGCGTATAGGGATGCTGAAATTTGGACAACATGCACTCCCCTCATTTGCTTTGCACTAGTGGAATGACACCAATCTGATAGAGTTCAATTACAATTTGATATGTTCCAACAAGTCCCTGCCCCACTTAACAACTTGGAAAAACTACACAAGATTGATATGGGACGACATGACAAAAAATGGCAGACTAAGCATGTAAGGTGGATAAACATGTGGAACAACTGTCGCGAACTAACATTAATTGATCGTCCAATTCATGGACCTTTGTTCCACAGTAGAGAGTACATGGAATGGTACATGGCGAATTCAATATATTTTTTGTCAGTGCCGCATCTACTAAATGATCCACGAACACAACAAAATCCACCACCGGAGCACACATTCCCACCTACAAGTAATTATAATCATCCACAAGAGGATCCTTGTAGACATTCATTTGCAGTAACAACAGATTATTATCCGCCACACCAACAACTTCACCGACATTCATTTGCATCTGAACAATTCAATACACCTCAACAACAACCTATAATGGACGATAGAAGACAATCATTTGCGTCCAGTTCAACTGATTTCTTCTATAACTTGTTTGGGGCAGATCTAAACACACCACCTTCTGCTAATGATCACATGCAATATATGCATCCAACACACTTTGACAATGAAGCAAGATGTTCTTCCACTACAGTGTAAATGAATACAACACCCCACAATTTGAATCAAATGACGAACCACAACCACAACAACCACGACGCAACCCACCACGTAATAGACGTCGTCGTCACTGCGGAACCGGTCACCATTATAGAGACTAACATATTCTCATGTTATTAAAGATGTTGTTAGCAAAAATTCAAGTTATTAATAAATAAGTTCACCTACTCTTTCCAACATTTATCCATGTATTTAATACTTATTGAAAACCAAATTTTAAATTTTAAAAAATCACCATAATTTTACTAACAACTTATTTTCGAATTTAATATAACGTTATTGATTGACTTTACTATTTTAAAATTATCTACTACAATGATAACATCAGTATTATTTTTTTTTCAATAATAACAATAATAGAATTTATTTTTAATTTTCTTCATTTTCACAAATAAATAACATTTTGAACTAATATTTTTAATTATTTATTTTATATTTCTTTTCCAAATAGTTATCTCTTTCTTTTATATATACATACATACACATATATATATATATTCTACTTTTTTAAGCACGATAAATATTTTATTTCATTTTTGTTATTACATATTTGTATGTTTATTATCTAACTTTTTTTTTGTAAATTTAATAAAATTAAATGTTTTTTTTTGTCTTACATACATTTTTTATTTACCTTCCTCTCTAATATAAATTAAAAATAAACGCCCAAATTTTTATTCTATTTTTAATAAAACTTTTACCGAAAACGAAACTCTTCTAATTCTATCGATTTTTAAATCTATAAATTATACTATTCAGATTTTTATTTAACATTTCCAACTTTATTTTCCAAAATCATTTCAAATTTTTAGTTTACCATCATTAATAAACATCCACAAAATTTAATATTTTCTTTTATCTTTAAATCAAATTACATTTAACTTTAAATAGTTTAATTCTTTTTGCTATAACAAATTACATTTACTTAAATTCTTCAAAACATCTATAGATAAACTTTTTCATATAAATTTAATGAAAATACTTTTTATTACATATTTTTTTTTATCTCATTCTCTCATATAAATTAAAAATACATAATAAATTCTTCCAAATTTTAATTATATTTTTATTCAATTTTTTGCTAAAATAATTTACCTATTTTTAAATCTATAAATTACACTACCTATTTTCTTTTAACATTTTCAACTTTATTTCAAATTTTTAATTTATCAATAACAATACAGATTCACAAAATTTTAAAATTTTTATTATTTTTAAATAAAATTAAATATTTAGATAGTTTAATTTTATTTATCTCACAACTAATTTTAAATTTATTTTTACCATTTTTAATTACATTTTTAAAATATTATTTATATAGTCAAAATTTGATTTTTAGAAAATTAATTTCTCAAACTCTATAATAAATATTTATAATATTTTTATATATTTTGATATCTTTCAAATAAAAAAGTCACACAAATTAAAAATTTCTATAATTTTAAAAAAATATATAAAATTAAAAAAAAAAACCTTTTCAGAATTTGGCTTTCGGTTATCCAAATTCTGATTGGGTTTAAGGTTGAGAATTGCAATTCTTCAATTCGAGATTGGATTTGGCCCGGAAATTGAATTCTCATTATGTACGGTAAAGTGTGTTATTTGAGTAAATAAAGATGATAAGATGTTATATGGACAATAAAAATTGGAAACACTATCATTCCTGTAAAAATTTCTATTATGTGTTCCTCCCTTATGAGTGTTTGTACTTTGATACTAGATCTACTTGTTGTAACGTCAATAAGACTTTATGAAGTCCAGATTTTTAATTGTCTTGTTGCAGCGATACAGGTGGGGAGATCACTACAAGGATTTTAATAGGCTGCCTGCTTCCAATTCTGATTGGAATCTGAGAGACTGAGAAGAAGCTTTATGGGAAGGATGAAGAACTTACTTAATACTACTACCCGGCATGGACCTATAATGATCTTAAAGTTGGAAAAGCTAAAATTTAGGCAATAATGCCACAACACCCCTCCATTTCATGATAGTTAGTAGGTTACGGGACTGTATATTTTCCTCTACTTGTATTACATCTGTAAGAATCTTAAATGCAAACTCTAAGCATACCTCTTCATAAGAACTTTGTTTGGTAAGGATGACCTAAAATATAGTTTGTCATTCACTTATAATAAAATATATGTGTGTGTATTGCTGAAGGAAAGCACAACTATTCGAATGCAGTAAAGGATCTCATCTTATACTTTTCTAATTAATCACAGGAGATAACATTTCCTTCACGCAGCACATGTTGAAATGAAACATTCCAATCCATAGCATTATCTTTAGTTTTTTTTTTTTATAATTTTTTTTTGCAAAATTTATCTCTATTACTTTCATATTGCCTATTGCATTGTTTTGTTTGATAAAGAAAACATCTTTAAGGGCAAATTTTCTAAACTGGTTGTAATTTTTATCTGAAACTTCCAAAATAGTGTATTTTTTTTATTTATTTTTGGATATGGGTAAATGGTGTCTGTGAGACACGATATCAATGTGAATGAATAAATGAAATCATGAAAAGATAACAAGATTTTAGTTTACTAGAGAAAAAGGTGCAATCAAGATTTGAATAAGTTAACTAAAATGATTTTATGGTGATTAATATTCTCCACCCATTCCTCTTCTTCTATTTTTGGCATTATATTGTATTACACCTGTGTAACTAAAATAAATATAAAATTACAAAGTTGTTTTATTTATTGATAAATATGTAATGGTTGAAATAAAAAACTGTCAATATGAGATTTATATATTGAATTAAATTAAGAGTAAGTTTGATATTGAAAAGAAATATAAAATAAAACTAAAATTTAATAATAAAATATATTTAGCAAAATTAAGTATAAGTTGGATATTTGAATTTAGTTACTAATATAGAAATAAGTTAAAATAAAATTGAAATTTAGCAATAAATTTGGAAAGAAAAATTTGAAAATATTATATAATTTTTTAAATAAATTTATTGTTAGTTTTTAAATTATATCTAGATAATTTTTCTTCACAATATGTAACCACTCTTCTATTCAAATTAACTTCACATTTATTCAATTACTTAATCAGAATTAATTTCAACCATTACATATTTATCAATAAATAAGACAGACTTTGTAGTAACTACAATAGCAACACACCACACTTGTAAGAAAAAAAAAAAAGAATAGGTGGAGAATATTAACCATCCTAAAATGTATAATATTCTCACCATTTTAATTAACTCATTAATTGAAATCTTAACTGCACAATTTTATCTAGTAAACTAAAATTGTGATCTCTTTTTACAATTTCATTTAATGTTAAATTAAATTGTATAATAGGGTCACAGTTGCTTCACAATGATATCATAGAGTCATAGTTGCTTCACAATGATATCGTGTCTCTTATGCACAATTTTAGAAAATTCAAATAAAAATTACACTACTTTAGAAAATTTGCCCATCTTTAAGTATAGTTATATGAATTAATTAAATAAAAATGTTATAGGAAAATGATTTTTCAATAATTTTAAGAATAGTTTTGGAAAGTTAATATAAATTATTGACAAATATAATATTATTATCTAAATTTATTAAACTCCTTAATTTGTAATTCTTAGGCCAAAGAAACTTTTTCACGCAAAATACGAAGTCAGCCGTAGATACCTGTTTATCTCTATTTTAGTTGGTTATTTTCTTCTCTTCTGATCAAACTTAATCCAAAAACGTAAGTGCAGAAGATTACACGTGATTAATCATCACTTCTGAGTTGGAGTCCACTTTAACATAAAATATTTTGGATAATTATAATATTAAGAGAAACCAAACTTGACAACGTATACTTTTTAAAGGAATTAGTTTTTTTGTACGACTAATCTATATTAGTTTTCAAAAAGCAATAGATTATCTCACACTATAAATCCACAATTAAAGGTGGTATATTAATTATACGATGAAGTTTAACAAAATTGATACTATACAGATAATATATAATCACTAGGAAGAAAAAATGACTTGAAATTAACTTTTATGTAGTATACAGACGCACTTCCATAATCAAATGATTCTTCAAATAACATTTATATACCAATACATCTCAACATAGAACAAAAGTCTATTAAATATAAAGAAAAAATGTTTACATCCAGCAATTCAATAAAGCACATAACATACAGAAGACTACAGATCAAAATAATAATAAATACACCAATGATCCTTTTGTTAGACACATACAGTATGTATATAATATCTAATATGATCATTGATTTCTTCCGACTATAGGAGCTAGCGTTCCCTTGACCAAAAATTGTGGTCAGATATTAATTTAAACTTAGAACCAGAAAGATTTTGCTTGCTTAAGAGAGCTTCAATCTTTATTGGCTGCAAAAGCAAATGGAACAACGAGACGAGGATAAGTTTCAGCTCTGTAGAGCTGAAGATTTCCTGCGACATTCATTTCTTCCAAAGGGGGGCAGTTTTTGCCACCTGTTCCTGGGATATACGTGCAAGTAGAAGGTCCTGAGGGAGGCACTGGACCCTTGTCTAGGGACACAAGGTTCAGTTGTTCTTTCATGCTCAATACCCTACCAGCTAGGTTTGGCTCAACATGAACCACAGCAAGAAGGAGAATAAGCGCCAAAATGAAGTTTATAACCTTCATGATTTTGTGTTTCAAAAGTGGAGGAAAAAGCAAGACAATGGATGAAACATCTCATTGGGGTGCAGGTATTTATATTGGTTGCCTTTCGTGTTGAGTCTAATGGTGTGACTCATGGTTTTATTTTATGACTTACTTTTGACTATTAATTGTATTTAGTATTTGACAAAAGCCCATCAGATATGAATTAGTCATATGCTGGATTATGTGTGCAGAGTTTTGAACTTAAAAATTGAATCATGGTTATCCATTAATTCTTCCACGTAATTGATGTTTAGCCTAATTAAATGTCCTGTCAAATGGGTTTAGATTGAATATGATAATTAATTTAACTTCGGAGAACAAGTTTGGATAGTTAACTACTTTGATATAGATCATTCTACGTTTGAGCAAGAAGAAGGAGATGGTCAAATTTGAGAAATTTCATGGCACTATCGTTATAGGAAAAGACTAAAGTAAGTATGCAAAGTATAAATGACAAATTACCATATACATAAAAACATGCATTATGTTATTTCTATAAGAGCGTTGTTCTATTTTAACTACACCATACATAGATGAGCCGAGGGAAGAAAATATGATAAATGATACGATAAAAGAGATGAAAATAATTATATATACTGTAAAGATTGTATTTTTTTTAATATATAAGTTTTTATATGAAAATTACTTTATTAAGAGTCAGGATAGATTAGAGGAACTATAGTTTGTCTAAATATCAAAAGGATAAATTCAAATAGACTATACAAGATCTATACACGAACTAAAAACTTAAGAATATTAAACTTTACATATTTTGTCTTAAATTATGTCAACAATACAAACTTTAAAATCTAAAACATCGTTGAAGTCAAAAAACACATTTTGAGACACAATTTTATCTCACGTAACTCTTTTAAAAGGTAATGAACAGACAATTACTCTTAAAAGATAACTAACTCGAGTGACCAAAAATATTATCAGGCCAAACACTAGACGAAGAAAGGCTGTGCATAAAACAAAATATCTTGTACTTGAAATACACCTTAACTCCCAGAGGTGCATCACTTTTAAAAAATATTAGAATGATGAGAAGTTTTTGTTTTTTTTTTATTTTTTATTTTTTTTTTATAATTTAACTTGCTAGAGGGCAAATGTAAATTGAGGGTGTATTTAAATATATATTTGTTTATTATTTTATTTGGCAAATTAATATAAAAGCTTTTAACCACACAATTAAAATATGCATGAATTAAGAACTCTAGAACCAAATTTACAAGGTGGGGACATTCCGAACTGCACAGGGATTTTCTCATGCAAACTGAAGCGCACACGCAAGCATGAAGACGTGTGAAAGCTGCATTGACTTAGATGAGTAAAACTATATCAAAGAAACCAATTCTTTCATAACAAGAAGAAAAAAAAAAAGTTGGTCAGATCCTGCATTTTTGTATTAGGTGCAAGTATCTGGCATAGAAAAGTGGGGTTGGTAGCATATATATGGTGAATCTAATTGCGAATCACTATTACATTCGAATCTTTAAAGCTAATGCTAAATAGATTACATGATCCATAGTGAAGTACTGTTATCAATCTGAGTGTATGTCAACGCAGTGTACCTAATAAAATAAAATATTGAGATTATTTAGTCTATTTTTAGCATTAACAGGCAAGAAATTGTTTCTTATGTTTTGTTCTTACCAAAAGAATATGTGAGAGAAAGTGTATTTGCGATTGAAAGCATTTATGGGACCCTACATAATTTGAATCTTAAGCATGAAAAGAGATGGGATAAGAAAAAGAGAACGTGAGCTCACATTATTTAATTCTCTGTTATACCCCTCTTGTAAACTGTGCATGTATGAGCTAATGAAGTGAACCTATGAATGTGTTGGGCTTTGTGGAGGCTTGATTTGAGTTAGGCCCAATTAGACAGTAACCCTAGTTTCTCCCTATAAATACACAACTTGTATTTGTAATCTTGAGCAATCACAAGTGAATAAAATTCTTCCTGTTGCACGTGGATTAGGGAAACCGAACCACGTTAAATCTTGTGTGTTGCCCGTGTTCCGTTTTTTCTTCTATTCCTTGCAGATTATTTGTGTGTGTTGTTTGTTTAAGACTCATCAATTGGTATCAAGAGCTGGGTTCAACACGAGAACACAAATTGCAAGCAGAGCCACACAGCAGCAGAACCACCGCCGCTGCCGCCGCTGCAAATCTGAGTGCGCTGCAGAACCGCCGCCGCTGCAGAACCGCCGCCGCT
>Ga0209700_106275_pt1:0-10000 | contig 18632 bp, 7 predicted proteins | sample SiratroredBW_FD_187528 | JGI IMG/M metagenome (GOLD analysis project Ga0209700, IMG submission 187528) | Root nodule microbial communities of legume samples collected from California, USA - Siratro red BW (SPAdes) (version 2) | ecosystem: Host-associated > Plants > Roots > Nodule | place...
TTTATTTTTTTTATATATATATATATATATATATATATATATATATATATATATTAATTTTAATTTTGAATTATGAAACATTTTTTGGTTTAGGATGAAGTTTGTATATACGTATAAGTTGCAATGTGGTGATTCAGATTTAATATATTAAGATATTAGAGAATGTGGTTACAATATCTCATTATTATTTCTTCTGCATTCGGCAAGTTCTTTCACGCGATATTTTCATGTTGAATGACCACGGCGACGATGTTAAGAAATAGGGTGTGACAGAGTTCAACCTCTTTGGACAGAAGGTATGCATAGCAGTGAGAGAGTGTCACATGTTCATGGAGATAAAAGTGAACATGTTCGAAGAATTTTTTTTTTTAATTTTAATTTTTATTGTTTTGAGAAGGGTCTTGAGAAGAAGTTGAATTCTTTAAAAAAAAGTATTTAAAAAGAATTAAGAATTTTTAACTATATAAAAGTGTTTACCTCACTAATTTTTATCATATATAGTGCAATTCATCGCCATTTCTATTAAAATATAACTATAAAAATATTTTTGTTGACTCCTCAAGCAATAACTTATTTTGATACATTTCTAATATATGAGTATGGTAGAAAAGAAATAATAGTAACGGATTGTATCTATAACCAAACTAAGTTAGTTTATTTTATCTATATGAGACTAAATCAAACCATGTTGGTGAATATTTACATAAATGAGATTTGTGCAAAACAGAAAAAAGTTAAACGACCACATATGTTAAAGAAAACATAAATGAGATTTGTGGTGCCCTTTGTGGTGAAGAAGATTAGAAATTGTCCTTTGTTTGTTTTGTTGTAACTGGCGATGGGCGAAGAAGTACTTTCCCACCCACAATTTTGTACGCACTAATAGATTTTATAAGTTAAATTCAACACTTTCATCTTTTAGGTACCTTGTTTGTATATAAGGTAAATTCAGAGCTTGTATAGGTTTTGCAACAGTGACTGGCAAAGATAGATGGATCAGATGCAGCCCTTTAATGATGCTAATGATCTTGTTTCAACATGGACAATTGTTTGTAATAAGTGTAGTCCTGTGATGTTGCTGAAAATCTCTGATAATGCATGCTTTGCATCAACATTTCATTTACAAAATGCAACCCAATTCAATAATCCAACACTATTATAAAATATAATAAAAACATAATTTAATTATTATCATTATTTAAATAAAGAATAAGCTTTGATATATTATGATATATATAGATGAATTATTCATATTCAACTACAACATCATGTAGGAAACAATTTTTTTCTTGTATACAAGACAATACGGACAATTTGTTCGGATAATCTTGTTGAGCATAAAAAAATCATTATTTTATTTTATTTATATTCTCACTTCTCAACTAGCTAGAGACTAGTTCTTTATAGTATAATGGGTGAATCAAATCAAAGTTTGAATTATCCCTAATTAGTTTATAATAATATCAGACCATCTCTCCAATAACATTATTTTTGTAAAAACAAATAAAGGAAAAAAAATAAAGATATAGATTACCAAAGAAAGTTGCTTATTAAAATTTATAAATTGTTTTTGAATTAAAGTTTCTACTTTTAATTCCTTAATAATTAATAAATATACTGATAATTCTTTAAAACTATTTGGAGAGGAGTTAACATGTGTCTAAATTGATAATATGCTGCAAATTTAAAAGATTTGTGTGAAAAGTTGTTCCAGTCAAAAGCACTGTTTTGATTAACTTTATTTTGTTTGGATCATTATTTTTAATTACTGAACTGCAAACATTTTTTCCCAATAAAAGTATCATAGTCCTAGACTGATTTGAAAATATGTGATTCATTTATTTCTGACATATTAAGGTCACATCGAAAATAATAAAACCACTGTTGCCCATAGTTTTCAATTATAATTTTAATTATTTTAAAATAAATTTAAATATATTAAAGCAATATTTTCAATTATTTTAAATATATAAATAAATATCAATTCTAATTTTGTATGATTACGTATATGAAACCTAGAATACATAATTGTTAATATAGTATTAAAATATTTCATAATTAGATTTGAAATATGTTATTAATGAAGATGATTATAAAACTAAATTTTTAAAATAAATTCATTTTTTGCATTAAAATATTTTAAAGTTAATTTATACCTGAAAAAAAATGATATTGTTGTTAATTTTTTCATTTCTTGTTTTTACAATTAATAGAGAAAGTGATTGTACGCACAACAGTGTCAACTCTTTCGATTTTTGGATACCTTGTCTGTATGTAAGTTAAGTTCATAAGACATGAACATTGCTGCTAATGATCACTTGGACAAGTTGTTTGTAGTAGCCTTATGATATTGCTGAAAATCTGTGATATTTTATATATATGAATTATATTGAAAAGTGAACATTTGTTACATACAGTAACTAAAGGAGAATTCAAGAGGAAACTGAGAATATTTTATAAGAAGGTGAACGAAATGTTTAAATCTGAACATGAACACTTCACATATCTTATTCAGAAAACATATATACAGAGAGATCTTATGGTAATAATTTTATTTATTTTCTATTTATTATTGAGTATTTATAATGTAGATATTTATATTTACTTTGCAAATCTAAACTCACCAGATTATGTGAGATGAATTTTCCAAATCATATCTACATAGGAAAGGAAAGGAAGGTTAAACTTTTTGTTTGATATGGCAGAACTTGAGAGATTGACACAAAGCTTGATCCTCACGGATAATTAATATTTTTCATTAGGTGGAGGAATTTTTGTTAGAAAATAAATTGAAAATTGGTGATGTATGTACTTTTGAGTTGTTAGATTGTGAACAATTTTTGTTCAATGTTACTATATAAAGAAATTATTATTTTATTTTATTTTTATTTTTCTCATTTGGAGAGGTTATTTCTTTATAATACAACGTGCTTAATCAAATCAAGGTTTGAGAGGTGGAGGACGGGAGCGCGAGAGGTGGAGGAGAAGGGGCAACGGAGTGGGAGAAGAGAGCAGCGTGTAGAAGAGAAAGTGAGTGGGTTGACCTAAAATAAAGGGTTATAACCGCGGTTGTGGGGGCTTCAACCGCCGTTATATCTCTTGAAAAATAAAAAAAAGAATAGTTTAGCGGCTACAATGACGGTTGGAGCCTCACAATTGTCATTATAGCCCCTAAAAAAAATAAAGTAAAAATTATTTTAAAAGCTGAGGGGTTACAACGATGGTTGGAGTCTCATAACTGCCGTTGTAGACTCTAATTTCAAATTTTTTTAAAGACAAAGCTATGACATGCTTGATGGAGATACGGTTGTTATTAGTAACCGTCTTTGTATTGTTGTACTTAATTTCAAAATTATCATCGCGTTTTTGTTTAATATGGTTCCGTTTTAACTTTGATTTTATCTGGTCATAAAAAGTGATTTTGTCCACTAGTATAAGTGCACTAAGCAACTACATCTTCATTAATTGCGCAGTTAACTGCAGCACTACCACAGAACTGATTTCCATTACTTTCCAACGAATTAGTCGTTTGTATTTTATTTCGAGCTTTCTTAACAATGAAGTCACTGCAGGAAATATTATGTTGGTTGTGCAAAACCTGAGCTATTAGTACCCACTTAATACAAAATGCGTAACCATTTATTGGTAACCTTCATAAAGTAATGTACAATTGTGGACCAACAAAAGCAAATTTGTCATGGTTACCCCATGTTCTCAGTTGTAGCAACTAAATACATATTAAATGTAACACATTTGTTGTCATTATAAAACTATTTTTGTTGACTCCCTAAGTAATAACTTGCTTTTGTTACATTTCTAATATATGAGTATTGTAGAAAAGAAATAATAGTAAGTGACTCTATGGACCACCAAACCAAGTTCCTGTTCTCAGCTGCAATACTAAGTTCATGTGAACTGTAGTATACACATTTTTGTTGACTCCCCAAGCAACAACTTTATTTTGTTGGATTTTTAATACATGAGTACTGTAGGAAAAACAGAGGTAAGTTACAACCAACCTAACTAAGTTCATCTTACTTGATGATGAGACCAAACCATGATGGTAAGTAGTCACGTAAATGGTAAGTAGTCAACTATGGTTACCTTATGTTCTCAACTGCAACAATAAATACCTATAAGATGTAGATCCACATGTTGTCAATACAAAATTGTTTTTGTTGACTCCCCGAACAATAACTTATTTTCATTATATATATTTTTAATATATTGGTATTGTAGGAAAAAATAGAGGTAAGTAACTGTATGACCAAAATAAGTTAGTTCATCCTACCTATAATGAGACCAAAACATGATGGTGAGTATCCACGTAAATGAGATATGTGCAACCATGGTGACTTTGTGTTCCCAACTGCAGTTAACTTTCACCATGTTTAGTATCTTTCCGAGATAAATATCAGAAAATACAATACTACATACCAACATTATATTTTGTTATCATCAATACACTTTAATATTGCCTATTCAATGTGCTTGACTCTCTTTTTCCCCAAATGGCATAGACTTCATTCTAGTATATGATCAAATGGATAAAGCAGTCATGCAAACAACAAAATCAAGACCAGCCAATAAAAAAAAAAAATTATACAACAATCAACTACTAATCTTTACCACAAAAAATTCTGAACTTCACCTTTTCTCACCACATCCAAAACAACGACGATCAATGGAAGGACACCCTTTTCACGCTTCACAGTGTTGCAGGTTCGAAATCTGCGTAGTTGTTCCTTGAATCAAAAGTATCCTCCGTGCAGTGACTATAATGTCCTTTAGGATCAAATGTGTCCACATGTTTGAACGATGCCACGTCACAGTTGGCATGTGCGGGTCAACACAGCATTATTTGAAATAATAATTAATGGATCTGACACAAGTAATGTTGATGTTCACATGTTGAGAAAGTACACCCCTCATGTAAATCCAAACTCCAAAGCCAACGCATGCATACGTTACACTGCTGAAAACTATTTAACAAAATGCTTTGGATTACACTTCTTGACCCTCTGACAAACCTTCACACACTCCATTGTCAAAGTAGTTTTCAACACCAAAACATCATTGTCATTTTCTTTCAAAATCTATCTTTTTTTTCTTAGATACCCAACTTCTTCATGCAAGTGGACAATTTACCCACATAAATATTACAATAATGAACCACCCTCTTATTAAAATAATCAAACTCCACATTAGCCACGAGGATAGGGTAAGATACTAAGATTCTCTTATATATATGTGTGTGTATGTGTATAATCATTCCTTTCTAGTTTGGTCAAATACAATTTTTTTTTTCATCTGTTTCTCAATGCAGAAGTAGCAGTTATGCCGAAGCACAGTGACTTGCAAATCCACATTAATGGTGAAGAAACATTTCTTTTGGACAAGGTACTCTAGGAATTCATTCTTGTTTACCTTATCTTAGTGTTTATTTTATTCTCTTACTATCTTGGGTTCTGGAAAAGATGATGCGAAATCCAATGTCTCATCTGGTGAATCAATCTAGTTCATTTATTTTGCAGAAGTTCATATCAAAATACTGTGGAAGAGTGCAAAAAATATTGAACCATGAAAAGAGAACGTGCCACAGCAAGACGCTGAGCATTGAAATCAATGATTTCCCAGGAGGGTCAGAAGGGTTTGAGCTGGTTTTGAGATTTTGCTACAACCATGGCAAAATCCCCATCACTGTGTCCAACGTGCTTCTTCTCCATTGTTGTGCTCTTTATCTAGGAATGAATGAGGAGGTCTTCAGCAACAATCTCTTGCAGAAAACAGAAACCTTCCTTCAGGGAATCTACTACTGGACATGGAATGAAATACTAGTGAGTCTCAAGAACTGTGAACTATTTCATACATATGCTGATAACTGTGGTCTATTAGAGAATATCATTGGTGCACTCTTGGCAAAAATGGATCAAAAGTTTGAGGGAAACCTTTTCACCTCCTCATCTTCATCATCCCCATCATCTCCTGAGAGCAATTGTGCCAAGACATATTCTTATTCAACACAAGTTACTCCCAAGACTGTAAAGTCAACTTTGGCAAACAAAGAGTGGTGGTTTGAGGATTTGGCTACTTTACCCCCCAAGATCATTGAGAAGATTCTGCAGACTATTGGAGCTTACAAAACAGACAACAACAACTCAATTCTCACAAGATTTCTGCTTCATTATCTGAAAACAGTGACCCAAACAAAAGAGATTAACTGCAACAACAGTGTTGATTATGCTGGTCTTGCAGATACAGCTGTTTATGGGATCACAGTTGTTGGCAACAAGAGTTTTTCTTGTAGAGGCCTTTTTTGGGTACTGAGGATTGTATCAAGGTTTGGGATGAGCAGAGATTGCAGAATTGAAATTGAGAGATTGATTGGTGGGGTGCTTGAGCAAGCAACCTTGGATGATCTACTGGTCTCTGGGCACCATATGGGGCTATGTTATGATGTAACATGTGTAATAAGATTGATTAAGCAATTTGTTTGTATGAATGGCTCTGATGGAGGGTGTGTAGAGAAGTTGAAAAAAGTTGGTAGATTAGTTGACAAGTATTTGATAGAGATATCTCCTGATCAGAACCTGAAGGTCACAAAATTTCTTGCAGTTGCAGAATGTTTGCCTGATTGTGCTAGGAATTGCTTTGATGGAGTTTACAGAGCCATTGAAATCTATCTTCAGGTGAATATCAGATACCCTTTTATATTGAAGCTGTTTATTTTTTCTTATACCTCAATTGGTTTAGTATACTACAGTTGTTGTTACATGTTATTATTATAAGAATTGTGAAATATCTAAAACTCAACAAAAACAAAAAGATAAGGGAAGTGCCCCGATCTGATGGTAAGTAACCTTGGCCAAATGTTGGCATTATTGAAAAAAGTCTGTTCTTATTATCTGGAATTTTGATAAATTTTGGCCTTATTACAATGTGTTTTTGTTCTTATCCTGCAAAAGCACCAAACTTTTAGGTGCGAAAACCAAGTTCCTTCTTCAGTATTCATACAGAAAAATTTCGGTTTATAGTATTAAAATCAGTTTTTTATGGAAAGATAATGTTATATATTATTATTATTACTACTACTATTATTAAAGTCATCTATGAAATAATAATAATAATAATAATAAATTTTGATGTTATATTCTTGATATTGATCTTATCAACAATTAGGTTAACTAGTTTTTTCTAATAAATTTTTAATTTTTTTCACTATTTTAAATGGTTTTAATTCATTTTTTAAATAATTAATATAATCTCTTATGTTAATTTCATACTAACGACATCAATAATTAATAACATACTAAAGTAATATATGATACAGGTAATATATGTTCCTTCAGTAATGTTGTCACCATAAATTGCTGAAAAAAATTATTTTAATCAATTTTAAAAATTAAAATAAAATTGAAATCATTTAGAATAGAGGAAAAAAATTATCAAAGTAAGAATAAAGAAACGATTTATCTTAGTGATTATAAACACTTAGTTCTAATTTATTGAGTAAGTTTGAAACAAAAGTACAAAAACTACAAATATTTTCCCTAAAATAATCTACACAACATTTTTGTAACCTTTCTTCCTATTATTCTTTCTCTTCCAACTTTTAATGTGCAGAAACATGTTTCTGCATATTTTGTCCCTAGTTTTGGTACACATGTACATCTCCTTTCCATTGTCTTTGATAGAAATTCACACAGCTAGGTTTTGTTTTTGACTTCCACAACTATATAAAATTGTCTCATTTATGGAAATAACTATGAATTGTAGTCTCATCCAATGCTGGCATTTGAGGAGAGATCAAGATTGTGTAGATGTCTCAATTACAATAAACTCAGCTTTGAAGTTTGTAAAGATCTTGCAAAGAACCCCAGAATACCTCCAATCATTGCAATGCAGGCTCTTATTTCTCAACAACCCAATATTCCATCATCAAGTGACTTAGCAATTCATGAAAGTGAAATCCCCTCCCAAACCATTTTTCACTATGACAAGACACATTCATTCTTAGAAGAGAAAGAAGATATGAGACAAAATCTTCAGAGAATGGAACAAAGAGTAAAAGAATTGGAGATATTGTGCAGGGAAATGAAGGTTCACATGTCAAGCTTTCACTAGCCACCACAATAATGTCTTAATCTTTTATATGGCCCATGATGTTTTTTTGTTTTAAATGTGTTTCCCTGTAATGGTCTTGCTTCATTGATATTTCTTTGATTGTAAAAAGATGTAATTTTTTTTATTTTTTTTGCTTTGTTTCAATGCGTACATATATAAAAGAAAGTCAATATTCCACCATTGAACTTCCTTTATACACAATAAACAATGTGATACAAGTATTTGAATTCTCAGAGACAAATTCCCAATTAGTATATGGATACTCATTCTTAATATCACCATAAGTTTTACATGTAAACTTTAAAAGATAAAGTATAATATATAATTGTTTATCTGAATAATGATTAAATGCATTTGTTATAAGTTAATAAAATTGGACCCAATTAGCCAATCCAACATATAGAATATACCAAAATTTCTTCCAGATCCAATAAAATTGTTGTGTTACTTCCATTCATTTTGAAAATATATTCTAAAATATAAAAATACGTTACAAACAAACTCATTCTAAAGTAAACTGAGTCATCCCAAAATATTTCTTAAATAAAGAAAATTAAATATAACCATAACTGGACATTAACTTTTTTTTTATACTTCACAAATTTTCTCTCCCATTTATTTTGCAATAGATTTCTTGGAATAGAAAAAATCTTTTTGCAACCTGGAAATTTTTTTTATCTGAAAATACAAATCTTTTGTAAATTTTAGGATTGTACAATTTAAAAAATAAAAATAATTTTTGAATTGTGTAATTCAAAAATATTTTTTTATTTATGGTAAACTTGATTTTTTTTTTACTTCTAAATTGCATAATTTTACTTTTTTTATGAAAATTTTTCTTTTAAATTGTACAATTTATTTTTTCATAGAAAAACTTTCGAATTACATAATTTAAAAATTATTTTTTGACTTTTGAATTATGTAAGTTTCTTTTGAAGTTCACGTTCATAAAAAAATTTTATATAAAAAAATGACTTTTAAATTATAGAATTTAAAATACTTTCCTCTTTGAATCCATCAATCATACAATATAAAGAGAAGATAATAACAGTAAGGAAGGAAACGACGGTGGTAGGCGGCAAAAGGACAGTTTATCCCACGGGGTTACGCATGGAAAATATTGTGGTGCAGAAAGAAGTGGCCTTGAAGCTGAAGACTGCTGTGAGGTCATAGACGGCTTCTTCCTGCACCTCCATATGTTCTTCCTGCACCTCCATAAGGTCTTAAAATTCCAAAAATTGTCATAAGTAAATGATGGAATTGACCCTGCTATACAAAATGTGGTTCTTGTTGAGAGAAGCGGAGAAGTTCTTAATATTGAAAAATCATTGGTGGAAAGTAACGCAAAACCAGTGGTGGTAGAATCTAACATTGGTGTTGGAGGGGCGGATCGAAGTCGTTGTCGGCAACCGTCGGTGGTAGGTGAACGAATTTCGTCATCGAAGTATGTGTTATTCGATTTTTATGTTTTTTACGGATTAGAGAAATCGTAAGAGTCGTACACTTACGACTTCTCTAGGCCGTAAGTTCAATTTGTAGATATTTGGACTATTATGGATTGTATAAAGCGTAAGTAATTTAAAATACGGAAAAGCTTACGGATTATACAACCCGTAATAGTCCAAGTGTATGCGAGAATTTTACGGATTATACAAACTGTAAGTTTTAATGCTTTAAGGTCTATACAAACCGTAGAAGAAACTTAATTTTACGGTTTGTACAAACCGTAGAAGAAATTTAACTTTACGGTTTCTACAAATCGTAAGTAATTGAAAAAATTTCAATACTTACGGATTGGACAAATCGTAAGTAATTGAAAAAAAATTAACTCAAAACAAGACTATTCATCCAATGCAGTATATACTAAAAGCAAGCT
>Ga0209700_106275_pt1:15000-18632 | contig 18632 bp, 7 predicted proteins | sample SiratroredBW_FD_187528 | JGI IMG/M metagenome (GOLD analysis project Ga0209700, IMG submission 187528) | Root nodule microbial communities of legume samples collected from California, USA - Siratro red BW (SPAdes) (version 2) | ecosystem: Host-associated > Plants > Roots > Nodule...
GTTTGAAAAAAGGGCTTCAAGAGATGGTTATAAGTGATGAATGGTCATCTTACAAAGAAGATGATGTGGCTAAGGCACAATCCGTGAAAGAAGTTTTGTTGGATGATAATTGGTGGATGAAGGTTGATTACATACTTGCTTTTAGTGCCCCTATTTATGATGTTCTTAGAAAAATAGATACAAATATGACTACTCTTCACTTAGTATATGAAATGTGGGATTCAATTATTGAAAAGGTGAGAAAGGTCATATTTGAACATGAAGGAAAGACAAAAGTTGAACATTCATCATTTTTCGAGGTAGTAAACTCAATATTAATTGATCGTTGGACAAAGAGTAGCACATCTCTTCATTGTCTTGCTCATTCTTTAAATCCAAGGTAATGTTAATTTATTTTATGATTATTTTTGTTGTGTTTATCTTATTTATAACATTATAAATTTATAATCTTTTGTTCATTTATTTATTTTATATTTATAATGTTGTAGATATTATAGTAATGAATGGTTAAGTGAAGATTCACAAAGACTTGCTCCACATCAGGATGCCGAACTTACTCATGAGAGGAAGAAATGTTTTATGTGGTACTTTGATGATCCAGATGTAAGGAGACAAGTCAATATAGAATTTGCAAACTTTTCAAATGAAGATGAAGAATTTCACGATGTTGACTCTTTAAGAGATAGAGGTAAAATGGATGCAAAAAAATGGTGGACTGTTCATGGAGCTCGTGCACCAATACTTCAGAAAATAGCTCTTAAGCTACTTAGACAACCATGTTCTTCTTCTTGTTGTGAAAGGAATTGGAGTACCTACTCTTTTATACATTCCTTGAAAAGGAATAAAATGACACCTAAAAGGGCAGAAGATCTAGTTTATGTCCATAGTAATCTTCATCTTCTCTCAAGAAACTCCTCAAAATACAAAGAAGATGAAACTAAATTGTGGGATACTGCAGGAGATGAGTTATCATTGAATGATAATGGAATTCTTGAAATTGCCAGCTTATCTCTTGATGAACCAGAATTAGCAGGGGTATTTTTCAATGAAGATTAAATGTAGAAGTTATATCTTTTTGTTAGACTTTTTTATAAAAGTTTTTTTTTTTATATTTTTCACATTATTAACTATATAAATAAATTTTAATTAATATATATATTGTCGTGTCTCCGTGTCCGTTAATTTTTAATTTAACCGTATCCACGTGTCCGTGTCCTTGTCCGTATCCGTGTCCGTGTTCGGGCTTCATAGAGGATAATCCATTTTATGAAAATTGAAAGGATAATCCGGAGGCAAATGCTTCCTGCACTATAACAATTTGACATGTACCATTCCATTTTTAAAAATTTTCAAAAGCTCTTGGCATTTGTATTTGAGCTTAGTGTGCAATCTTTGTGGAAGGTGGGCACTCTCTAGCGAGGTGTGATAGAGTTGATAGTGGTGTTCAGAAAAAAGAGAAGTAGTTAGAGGTGAGTTTGGATGTTTTCCTTTCAAGTGGCCGCTGTAATGGGGGAAGGGGTTTCTAGAAATCAATTTTTGATAAGGGATTAAAAAAAAGTCCAAAAGGTATTTTAAATCGACGGAATGACTTAAAAAAACAACATTTTCTGAAATGATGAAATATGTTAGTGAAAATCAATTTTGAAAGAAGGGAAAAATTGTATTCTGGATCGGGTATTTGAAAGGCATATTTTAATACGGAAATCCAAATCCAGAATGTAATATATCTTTTGGAATATCTTTTCTAGAATGTAATTTTTCATTTCTATAATAGTTTTTCTCAAACGTAGAATATCAATTAGGGAAATTTAGTTCTAGGATGGTTCTTTTGAGTTTTTGAATTTGATTTTTATAAGGTAAAAATATGTTGTTCTTCTAGCTGAAAGTAAATTTTGTAAAACTATCATGGATCTAGGGTTTTACAGTGACATATCAGATGACGTTGACACCTGTGCAGTTATAGATCAATTTGATATGGTGGAGTTAATATAATGCATTAAATAATTAATATAAGACACATGAATGTATTGATGGGTTTACGAAAAATTAGGTAAAGGTAATTGATATAAATATATTTACATATTATGATTATGTGAAACATATTTGATTAATAAAATATGATAGTATCATATGTTTTTGTAGGTATTTCCTGGATAGAACGGTTGTCTATGACTTTGATTTTGTGATTGTTATTAAGGTTGATTACACGAAATAACCAACAAGAAAGGCAGACATACATTATTAGGCTTAGAGAGAATGTAAATACAAACAATATAAAAATGGAGTTAGAGGTTACTAAAAGTGAAAGTTAGAATTGTGATTATCTTATAAGATTGCAAGGGAAACCAATAAAAGGTAGTGAAGGATGCATTGTAAACTTACTTTGTGCTGGTAGGTAGGTCATCCATGTTCATAGGATAACACATAATGAGAAGTCTATTTGTAGATATGATAGAGTTTTAGTGAAGCCTAGAAATATTTTACTAAAAATAAAGGAGTATAATGAAAATAATGTGATTACCATAAAATAAATTTATAATGTCATGACTATGTATCAAAGATCAAAACGAGGTCACATAACTCAAATGTAACAATTGATGTTGTTACTTAAGTGAGACATGTATGTTCATTAGTGTAGGTTTAATAAGGATTAGAATATGGTGCAATATATATTTTGTGCATACCCTAATTCAATGAAACCACTGAATTTTATTTAATATTGTGTTGATGATGGATAGTAACTATAAAAAATAGATACAAGATCCTCTTACTTAAAGGTTGTTGGTATAACTTCAATGGGATTAACCTTTTTTGCTATATTTGTTTTAGTAGAATTTGAGCGTGAAAATAATTGTGTGGTCTACCCACTATTATTCGATTGCCAAAGCTTGGTTACCATCTTATGCTAGTCGGATACAAGTTTTTAATCATATAATGACAAGTAGCCGATGGTTGTAGCTTACAATTTTAATTTAACATTTCTATATCATAAGCAAGGACATACAAATTAAATTTACTACAAGTTTTTTTTTTTTTTATGAAATTTAATTACCATGCTCACTAGACCAAACAATTAAATAGTGAAGAAACTAAAAATTGAAATAAAACTCAAACAAATTTATATGGAATAATAACATGTACACTTCCATAAAACACACAAAAAACAATAAAGCAAAACAATCAACAACGTCTTGGTCGAGGTTGTAACAGCCCAAAAATTCTATAACTTTTGTCTGTTACCAAGTATTAACATCCATTTAAGGTTTAAGGTACTACAAAAAGTGTTCAGATAGAGTTATGTATAACTATTCTCATGACAAAAGGAAAATCATCTTAAGGTTATAGAGTCTTTAACTACAACAAAAACATATATACAAGTCAAAAGGAGATCGATTTAAGAGTATATCATCTTTAAGGTGCTCCTAAACCCGCATCTGCACCTGCTCATGTACATAGTACAATCATCGTAGTTCACAAAACAACAAGAAAAGCAAGGGTAAGCTAGAGAAATAATGTTTTTAGCTTATAAGAGTGAAAAGAATTGAAGTGATTAGATTTACAAATGCAAATATGAATTCTTAAGTCGAATAAAACTAAGTTTAACATTCAATCACAAACTTTCATACTTTATT
>Ga0209700_106276_pt1 | contig 18629 bp, 14 predicted proteins | sample SiratroredBW_FD_187528 | JGI IMG/M metagenome (GOLD analysis project Ga0209700, IMG submission 187528) | Root nodule microbial communities of legume samples collected from California, USA - Siratro red BW (SPAdes) (version 2) | ecosystem: Host-associated > Plants > Roots > Nodule | place: USA...
TTTTTTTATCAGTGTGAAGTATCTACTGACTCTTCTGAAACTTAATATTTGTAAAAAAAACTAAGTGATTATCTGCAGTGAAATATCTCTTCCAAAAAACGTTTTCATCAATTGATCTGCAAAACAAAAATCCACTTTTTATTTAAGAAATTCAATCCAATTTCAATATAACCAATATAATATAAGATATTTAATATAGATTAGTAAGATTTACAGAAGTATTTGTCCTAATTCCTCTATAAAAGAGGAAGCTATAAAGGACTCTAGACACATACATTCAATACAACGTAGGATCAAGTCGAATTGATTCAAAGGGCAAGACAACAATATGGCAAGTTGCCGCAATTTGAAGAACGCTGCGATAGCATTTTTGGTTCCTCTTCCCTCCATCTTCTTCTACCTCTCATTCCTCAACCAATACGACTCACCAAATTCCTCATCACCTTGGTCAACTTTGTGGTCATGGTGCTACCACCACCCTCTTCTATTAGCCAACACTCTCTTCTTCCTCAACGTCAATGTTCTCTTCTGGGTCATAGGCGTAATCCAGTCCAGCCACTGGGTACACTCAAAGCCCCCTCCTTTTTCTTCTTCATTCACCCACTTTCACATTTCCTTCCAAGTTGACGTCTTTTGCTGTTGATGGTGCAGATGATTGACCCCTATTGGACTGTGATACCTGTGATGCTTGTTCACTACTATGCCACTCACCCTTTGGCTCATTATGATTTGTGGAGGTCTAGGATCGTGGTTTTATTGACTTGGGTGTGGAGTGTGAGGCTCACTCATAACTATTTCAGGAGAGAAGAGTGGCAATGGGGTGCCAGGGAAGACTGGCGTTTCACTGAGATGAGTGAACAGTATGGAAAGCAATGGTGGTGGATTTCATTCTTCGCTGTCTATGTCTCCCAACAGGTAAATTTTTCTCATTGGTCTCTTTTTAGTCGTTGGTGTCGAAATGAAGTTTAGATGAAGAAAATTGTACGGTATAGATGATATGATGCGACAAGCAGAAAACGATAGAGAAAAATAAGAGTGATGATGAGGTGTTTTCACTATTAAGGTGTCTACGGAAAACTACTCTTAAATGAACCTAACGAGATGCCTTGAATTTTATGTTAATGGGACGATCTGAATCTTGAACTAACTTGACATTTTGGAGAAGACGGTAGGAACCTGATCCAATTTTGATGTTGCCTTGTAATTTGAGACGATTAATTGCATTGTGCAACAAGGGAATATGAGAGAATTAATTCATTATATAAGCATTGCTCTTTAAAGTATATAATAGAAATTTCTTGACTGCTGGTGGAAGTAAGTTACATCAGCCAAACCACGTTAATTCTGTATCTTTTATTGTACTGTTTCATGGTTGTAATAATGTGTATGCTTTAACAGAACTACTTGAACCTGCTTGTTACGTGATTGGTTTGTTTGTAGTTATATTGAATTGAGTGTTTTCCTTTTGGTATGTGATTCTTGTCTATGCAGATGTTTTTGATTGCATTGTCCCTTCCCTTGTATGCGGTCCATACCGTCAATCAGCCATTGAGCATTTGGGACTTGGCGGCTACTGTTGTCTGTTTATGTGGCATTGTGATAGCATACTTTTCTGATACACAGCTCTATGAGTTTATGAATAGAAACAACAAGCTGAAGGGGCTTGGTAAGCCTGTGGCTCCTGTCCTTGACAGTGGCTTGTGGTATTACTGCCGGCATCCAAATTACTTTGGTGAGCAGCTGTGGTGGTGGGGGCTGGCTGTGTTTGCATGGAATCTGGGACTTGGGTGGACCTTTATTGGAGCTTTGGTTAATACTATGTGTTTGGCTTATGTAACTAAGCTTGTGGAGGACCGAATGCTGAAAAAAGAAAGTAGAGCAAAAGCGTTTAGGCTATATCAAAAGACAACTTCTGTGTGGATACCTTGGTTCAAGTCCTCTCCTTCAGGAGTTAAAAATAAGAATGCTTGATTTTTTCTTGGTGCAGTGGTTATGGTTGCTTTTGTAAAACTATCATTTTGGTATCTTATACCTTTTGCATCGTTCTTATTTACTTAATGAAATCATAAATTGTACGTTTTCTATATATGTATTTTGCTGTAATGTTGTATAAAATCTTAATGCATTTGCTATATTTGGAGGTATACTTCGTGAATCTGGCTTTTCAGCTTCAAAATGTCTTTGATAGTGTATTTGGCTGTGGATATACATTCTCTCTAGCCCTATATCTAGGCTTCTTCTGTTCGCCTGGAGCCCCAAAGAATTATTTTACAGTTATTGGTTAGACCATTGAATCATAACTAGTGTTTTCACCAGTTCAATTACTTGTGTTGTCTAATTTTTAAAATAACTTCAGATCATGATTTCATAATATAAAATGTGCCTTCAATTTAGATGCTCTGTCATGGTTGCAAATTGATATCCAATGAATGTCTATTTCCCTAACCTTCAAACATTGCCATTAGTCGTGAGTGCTACCATAAATACAGAAGTCAAAAAAGTAGAATATACCACCATGTAGTGTGGGAAAGAGATATATACATCTAAATTTTCTTGGATGGAGAGCTTTGAAGTTGGTGTTTGTTAGCCATTTACTTTAGATCTTTAAACAGAATGCATATGCCAAAGGTTTTGGTTTGAGATTTTGACACATGTATAAGAAAAATGTTTGCTTAGGTTAGTTCATGACCATCCTCCTATGTTTATGCCGACACAATTTATTTGCATATTCCATAATGTAAAGACCTTATAATACTTTCAATGAGACACGAGTCACAAAAATTACATTTTGACTCAAGAATGTAGTGACTTCAGGGATGTTTTGCGGGTAATGAGCAAGTGCTATTAGTGTTGAGGTGAAATTAGAGTTTTGTTTTTATGGTTAAGGAATTCAGTGAGGCACATCTTGGGATTGGACTTGAATAGTCAACTCTTTTCAAGTTTTAAGTTGTGATTGGATTTTTTTTTTTCTCATTAACTTTTGGAAGCAGGTTTGAGATAGATTTAGAGGATCCGCTGGATGTATGTTCTGGGCTGGCTCTACACCAAGAATTCTAAAACCATCAGGCCTCATCTTCCTACAACCCAAAAATCTCAGCCACTAGCACCCCTTCTAAATTCCAGATTATATTATCTTGAATGTAAAACTCTTAGGCTCTGTTTGGTTGGAGAAGTGAATTTGAAGGAATTTGAGTGGATTATGTAAGAATGATAAGGTTGTTTGGATTAATGGATAGATGGTAAGATTTGAAGGGGATGTTTGTGAAAGTTTGGGAATGATTTAATAGATGTTATTGTTTTTTTTATTTTTTTAATTGATATATTTGTAAAATTACTAATTGACCCTTGTGGAAAAGGGTGTTTTGTAATTTCCAATTCACTTACAAGGGTTATTTCGTAATTTTCAATTTCATCCCTTCAAATCTCTTCACATGAGCGAAGATCCCATCTTGCAAATCCTCTCCAATCCATCCTCCCAAATTAATGCAACCAAACAGACTTCATCCACAACAATCCATCCTTTGTACAGTAGAACCACACAAATTGGTTCAACCAAACACAGTGTTAATTCTGGATTAACCTTTTCATAATAAAAATGGTTGTTGATTGGGATTTTTAGAGTATAGGAAGGATAAACCTAACACCATCAATCCAAAAAAACAAATAAGCCTAACTACTAAGGGTGTTTGGATATCTACTATAAGGTGCGTTTGGATATCTACTAGAATGATGATGAATAGAAAACTATACTTTCCAATGCACAAATGGAAGAAGTAATGTGAATGTTAAGATTGAATTGAAAGTGAGTGATGGAACTCGAATTCAAATACACACTAGGTATGTCCTACACTCGCTACACACTGTATCAGGCAATCACCAGTGAGAATCAAAGGATTGAAATGATCACATATAGTTTTGTTATTACCTGCATGCAAGGATGAAAACTGAACATTGAAAGGTACACTTTCTTCTCAAATTTTTGTCATCTCTTTGTTATGCTCTTACTGATTAGGGCGTTACAATCTTGTAGGTATCTTGCTACCACCGTTCATTTGGGAGTGCAAAGGAGGACTTCCTCACCAATTTGAAGCAGAGGTTACTGTAGAAAAAGTTGTTGAAAATTCCACATTGTCTATCTTCATTCTTTGAAGTGGTACTTTTATGTGTGTGGGGTGAGTGCTTGTCTGTGTTTGTGTGTTGGTGTGTGCGTCTTAAAGAAATGAGGATTTAAAATCAAATCTATCATTTCTATGCTTTCTCATGATAACTTTTAATATTCTTCGTAAATTTCTTGGCAGTCTCAGTTCTTCAAGGAGAGTCACGTCTCTTCAATAGTTCATATTTGTTCTGAAAATATGGGTCCCCACAGTCCCCAGTTCAAATACAACTCAGTTTCTCGGTTCACCCTCAACAAAACATGGTGTGGACAATTGATTTTATCTGCAGTTCTTTAAATTTTTTTACCTTGACATTCACTTAGACACACTCTTGGACATCCTTTTGTCATCACGCTTTTCTTTTTTGATGAATTAAGGGCATATATTAGAAAATAAAGTGTTGGAAAATTTGTATTGGTAACGTTTTCTCCATTCTAAATGACAAGAAAATTTTGACGAAGTAGTTGGAACTTTGGACCAGTGATCTTAGTGAGTTGTGGTGATGTTAAATAAAAACAATTCAATAAAGAAGAAAATTCATCAAATAAAACATAATTCTGCCTGGCTTGCTTGCTCCATGGCAATGTTAAACATTTGATTTGTGACTCATTAGCTGTGCTCATGAATTGGGGTAGTTAAGATTTTAATTAATTATAGTATAATTTGAGTTACATGTAAAATCAACTTTGAAACTGTTTGATTCCGAATCAGTGAAAGAATCCTGACCATAATTAGGAGCATTGGTTGTCTTTTTTGTACTTACGTCCAGAAGACACGCATAGATGCATACTTGTGAAGGGAAGGGAATATTATTAAATGAATAAAATAAGATTAAACTGACTAGGCCAAGAGACAAAGCATAAAACAATGGATGAGAAGAAAGAAGGATAACTTCTGAGAAAGATCCTTTTGTGATGGACCATTTACATAGTATTTGTGCTATCTAGCAATTAAAATTAATATTTTACTATGATAATTGTAACTTTCATTTTGGTATCTAAATTCTCTAACAATTATCGATTTTAATAGAAAAATGCAACTATATTGGGTTTTTTCTATAATGTTTTTCCTTTTGTGTCCAGTTGTATATTCAGACAAAACAAAAACAAGATGGGGAAATAAAAGTAAAATGCAGATTCTCAATTTTCTTTACCTTTTGTTTGCATGTGAGACATTGTTAGTTGAGATCTCATTCTATACAGGTTTCACACATGATAATTGTGTTCAATGGAGACACTAACAGAGCTTGATATATTCAATGATAAATGCCATATGCCGTAGAAGTTTAGTTTGGCATATTAAATTTCTTTTCTATGGTCCAGGTTTGAGTAACTATAATTAGGTGAGTCTCACATTGGCTCATATCCTTTGAATTAATTTCAAAGAAAAATCTTATCACCATAGTGGTAGGTTTTTCTTTTATTGGTAAAACTTTAGTTTAAATGATAATGAAATGCTTTTTATTTATTTCCTTTTTTGTTTTTCTAGAAGCAACTCATTATTGACGGGCCACCTAAAGAAAAGTGAATATCATCATGGTTCTTACAAGGCCAAGAAAAATCCTAAGTCAACCACTAATCTCTCAAAGGATTTAGCTGTAAACATAGTCTTTCTACTTGTATTCTGGTCTTGGTTGGGCATTTTTCTGTTCTGGGTGTAAACAATTATTTTATACTATTTGTTCTAGTTCTCTCTCCAAGTAAATTTCTCATAGTTAAAAAAATCAGACGAAATTCCCTCTGAGATTGCAAAATGTTCATGAACTACGCATTTTATGATGAAGGAAACAGACTCATTTCATGACTATTGAATTTGTCACTGAGAATATCCTTTGGCAGTTGCCAGTTGGCCCGTACTTATCAATCCATCTAACTAAGCTTATCATCAACCTGACACTCAGACAAGGACATTCCCTAACAATTGTTTCGCGTGTTACTCGTTCACAAAGGCACATTCTAATGTTACGGTTCCTTTCAGTTGTCTTCTTCCTATATCAAAAACCAAAGCCATGCAACGTATTTGGTTACCATTAATCATTACCACACAAAAAACAGATAAGGATTTTACTTTACTTTCCAAAGTTGCCCATCTGAAGGCTATATATCCTGCTACTTCAATCCCAACAGGAGTACGGGTACAAGTTGAGTTTTTTTTTGGTGTTTGACTCCCAAATTCCCAACAGCAGTTATGATTTCAAGTAACAAAACTATGTTTGGAACCAAGGGGAGAACGGGTTTGGATTTCATGGTTTTGGTGTTAACAGTGTTGTGGTTTTGTTTCACTTCTATAAGTGTCTCAGCTACAACACAAGCAGACCCCCCATCACCTCAACAGAACCAAAAGCTAAGGTTTGGCCAAAATGGAGAATTCAAGATATTGCAGGTGGCAGATATGCACTATGCAAATGGCAAGACCACACCTTGCTTGGATGTGCTCAGTTCTCAGAAACCTTTTGCTCTGACCTCACTACCACTGTCTTTATCAACCGAATGATCCAAGCTGAGAAGCCTGATCTTATTGTCTTCACTGGTAACTAGTCTTGTTTTTAGTTATCATTTCATTTGATTTCTAATTCTTCTTAGCTTTCCTTTTTCTTGTTTTAAGAAAATGGCCTTTTCCCTTCATTCTTTCGATTGGGATATTCTTCTGGCTGATAACATTTTATACCCTAGTTATTTGATAAGAAATCAAAGAAAAGACCATGTTGTTCTATTTACTTGTAGCCGGATGGAAATGAAATGAACTCGAGTTAGAATTTTGTTTTTTGGGCTTGTAGTTTATTTATAAGTTGGTTAATCATCATTTACACGTCTAATTCGAAGTTATAAGTTTCATTGATTGATGATATATGATATAACCTATAGAGCATGTTTGTTGTGTTGTGACAGGAGACAATGTCTATGGTTCTGATTGCTCGGATTCAGCTAAATCATTGGAGGCTGCATTTGCTTCTGCAATTGCATCAAACATTCCTTGGGTAGCTGTTTTGGGCAACCATGACCAGGAAGGAACCCTCTCTAGGGAAGGGGTGATGAAGCATATTGTTGGGATGAAAAACACCTTATCCAAATTCAATCCTCCAGAAGCACATGTCATTGATGGTTTTGGGAACTATAACTTGGAGGTTGGAGGAGTTGAAGGCTCTGATTTCAAAATAAATCAGTGCTCAACCTCTACTTTCTTGATAGTGGAGACTATTCCAAAGTGCCTACAATTTATGGTTATGATTGGATCAAGCCCTCCCAGCAACTTTGGTTCCAACGAACATCTGCAAAGCTTAAGGTTCTGTTTTCATTTCCTATTTCATAAAAAAATTACAAATCCTCCACTTTTTCAATATTTCCAGTACAAACCTATGAAAGTAGGAACAAAAAGTGAAACTATGACAATTTTTACGAAACAAATATTTTATCAAAGCACTTTCTTGTGAGTGGAAATTTCTGTGATTCTCATTAAACAAGTGGTTTATTTTTCAGTTTTCATTGCTAATATTTGGATTGAACTCTTACTCTTTCTTTATACTGCAGAAAGCATATATGAGTGGACCAATGCCTCAGAAAGATGCTGCTCCTGGTCTTACATATTTCCACATCCCTCTGCCAGAATATGCTAGTTTTGATTCATCAAACATGACAGGTGTGAAACTGGAAACGGGTGGCAATGGCATTAGCTCTCCTTCTGTGAACTCCGGCTTCTTCACAAACTTGGTTTCAGCAGGAGATGTGAAGGCAGTTTTCACTGGCCATGATCACCTCAATGACTTCTGCGGAAATCTTATGAATATACAACTTTGTTATGCTGGGGGATTTGGATACCATGCTTATGGAAAGGCAGGGTGGCCTAGGAGAGCAAGATTGGTGGTAGCTAGCTTGGAGAAAACAGAGAAAGGAAGTTGGGGAGATGTTAAGTCAATTAAAACATGGAAACGCCTTGATGATCAGCATCTTGCTGGAATTGATGACGAGGTCCTGTGGAGCAAGAGCTCGAGTAGTGAGATATCCTGTGATACTTATAAGACTACTCCTATTCTGCAAAAACTAGGTTGTAAAGGACGGAATTTATCTTAAGATTTCTCTGTAAGAGATGTTTGTTGGTCATGAATAAAATGAAAAAGTAGGAACTACTTGCCTACTGAAATAAATATTAAAAAATAATATCATAATCTTACATTTTAGCTCAAGACTAGAGGATAATAATATCTAGAAGAATATTGTTATGAACTTTTCAGGCAGAAGAAAAGTATTAAAGTATAACCTGAGTTTAAAAGCATATTACTGTGATAAAGTAAACTATATAATTAGAAGAAGACGAACGTAAAGAAGAAATATTGATGTTTCATCTCTTTCATTTTTTTTATATTAAAATGCTTAAAATTTATGGTCTGTATGGTGATGAGTGGGTAGAGAAGAACCAGATTACCAACCATGTTGTAATTTGAAGAGTGAAGTTTATGAATTGCAATGACATGTAGGAATGGTTCTGCCATGATGTAGGAGAGAATTAAGCAATTGCTGTAGGATTGGAAAGTATTTGAGTTATTCCTTCAAAGTTTCATGTTCTAAGGAAATAGTAACCCGGTTATTTACCTATTTATTCATTACTTTTGTTAGTTAGGTTAGCTAGTTGAAAGACATAAGGCGAGATTCTAGTATTGTAGTATTCCAATTAGATGGTATCCTAATGGTTAGACAAAGGGAGTCTGAGAAAAATTATAGACGAAACAGTGAAGAAAGATTTAGGAGTCAATAATTTATCTACAACATCATTTGCTCACGTTACATCGTTTAGTGTTATCTACTTGGATTCATTGTTTATTTTGGTTTTCATTGCAGGTAGCCAAGAATAAAAACCAAATGGAGGCGCTTGAGCATTTGAAAAATTATGCGGACAGATATTGATATCCACATGAGGCTATTTTATAATGAGTTGCCATAGGATAATTTTATTCACGGAAATTTGATACTCTTTAATATACATATCCTGTGATTATATACTGCAATATAAGTTACCTTGCTAAGAGTAAAATAGAAGTGGAAGGTTACAGGTGAAGTAGAATTTCAACTATTAAAATAGAGAAATAGGTATAGGATTAATTTTCTTGTGTGAAAATATACATAAAGGGATGTTTATTTATAGATGATAAAAATAACAAAAATAGTAACGAAATAACAAAGAACATAGGCTAAGTCCGTTATATTCAACACTCCTCCTCAAGCTGGTGCATATAAATTGTATGTACCAAGCCTGTTACAAATATAATCAATCCTGGACCCTCTTAAAGATTTGGTGAAAATGTCTCCTAATTGATCATTCGAATTAACAAACTCGGTCTTCAGCCTGATTATCACATATGAGTGTCATTTGAGCGACCTTTCCAAATTGCAATTCTTTTAGTAACTGTTTGAGCCAAATAAGTTCACAAGGAGCTAAGGCCATGGCTTTATATTCAGCTTCAACACTAGATCTTGCCACAACTCATTCTCAGGAACATTAGCATATAAGATGATCAATGTAACCTTGACTCTTAAGCCATAACCTAATATCCGAAGCCCAAGTATCATAATTTTTACCATTTAATTTGTCAATTGACAAATGAACATTGACGTAATTAGTATAGTGATTCGGTATAGGAAAAATAGAAGAGGCAGTAGCAGTAGAAGAGGCGTTGGTAGTTACAAAAGAATCCATGGAGGAGAGAGAAAAAAACGCGAAAATTCAAACTTGAGGCGCTTCTGATGGTGGTGTCGCCGACCCAATCGGCAGCTGCAACAGCAAAGGTTACGGCAGCGGCGGCAACTGAATGAGAACGGTGAACCCGTTCACCGAAAAAAAATTAACCCTAACCTGGCTTTGATACCAGATTAAAATAGAGAAATAAGTATAGAATTAATTCCCTTGTATGAAAATACACATAAAGGAATGTTTATTTATAGATGATAAAAATAAAAGAAAATAGGAACAAAATAACAATGAACATGAGTTAAGCCCGTTATATTCAACATCAACTATCCATAGTCCATACCAACTTGTAGGATCATGTCATTAATTTGAAGTTTTTATATGCGGTGGTTTTGTTGGTATTTTTGTGTAAGGATAAACTCAATATCATAAAAAAATTTCCTCTTAAATTTATGCAATTATAATCGGAACAAGGAAACTATATTCAAGCTTTACGTCATGCGTCAATAGCAACAGGCATGTCACCAATATATCAATATTGGGAAATTAGTGTGGCTTGCTTTCAAAACTTTTGTTCTCATTTACTTTCTTCTTATAAACACTTCACCTTACTTAATGTCAATAGAATTGCAAGATATTAAAAATGGCTCTCAGGGAGAGAAAATCTCAATGGTTGTGTATTTGGTAAATTTATTGTGAAGATTTGAGACTAAGTTTCAATTTCAAATAAAAAGGGGACAGAAATGAAATTATATGCTTAATTTTCACATATTTTTCAGTGCATTTTCTCTGTATGGTTATGAGATAAATATATCAATTAAGAGCACTGATTTTTTGGAAAATGTGAAATGAAGATTCAGCAGGCTACCGCCATCTAATGTCCCCTGTGTGTGCTAGTTACCATCAGATAGTGTTGCAGTCCTATCATGCATGCAAAAATTGTGATTACTTCCTGAATGTACATGAAATGCACCTAAACTTAAATAGGTATTTGTACATTGATTCATCAATATGTGCATGATAATAGAAGTAGCCATTTTACAAGCTTTCACCCAAATAAACACTCCCCCTAAAGACATTTAAGCCTTACAACCTAGTTAAACAGGTTTGCCAATGTTTCTCCATGGCTTGCAATCATAGAGTTGTTCTAACCCTTCTCAGTTAGGAGTGAAAGCCTGTAGCAGTAACAGATAAAGTCAGCACAAACAATTCCACATCCATAGCAACAAATGAATAAAACTTAGTTATATATTATTCTCCAATCAGAATTTTATTTCGACAAATGCAGGTAATAAAGACTTCAATTAAATGCCACCAAAAATATCTATAAAAATTTACGTAGACACACTCTTGGACATTTTTTTCTCAACACGCTTTCTTTTTTGATGAATTAAGCAGATATATTAGAAAATAAAGTGTTGGAAAATTTGTATTGGTGACGTTTTCTCCATCCTATATGAGAAGAAAATTTTGATGAAGTAGTGTGAAATTTTGGACTAGCGATCTTAGTGCGTCGTGGTCATGTTGCATGCGGGTGTTGTGTTGCGATGCGCGTGTTGAACGTTTCCCTTGTATTCTTCACCATTATGGTATGTCTTCGAAGGAATGAAATACCAGTAACAAAGTCTTGGTCTTGGACATCCTTTTTTCTACACGCTTTGCACAAATTATATAATAATGAGTAAAAGAGTGCTTTGGAAAATTTGTATTGTTAATATTTTCTTATCCTAAACCGAAAAGAAAGTTAAATAAGCTAGCGTGGAATGTTGAACTATAGTAATCGTATTCCATCATGGGCATGTTGCATGCTTGTGAAAACTTTGATGCACATGTGGAAAGTTCCCCCTAGTTTCCACTGTTGTGGTGTCTCCAAAGAAACAGAACCTCCCCAATTAGACCATATCTGAAAATACAAGATGAGACCCCCCAAGGTTAATGCTTTGTTTTTCGCTGATTAGGATGCTAATGAGTGATGTGTTAATAAAGATCACTTGTCTATTAGCCTCTAATTTGCTTACTAGTATTAACAGAGGATGATGTATCACAGACTGAACAGTGACAAGACTGGTCAGCCAAAAAACAATGAGATATCCAAAATCCCTTCCATGTGAGCTAAAGTAACCGCTATTATCAAGACTGTGCCATTAACTTTTCAATTTTTAAAAGCTAAGGGAAAACCAATAGAAAATAGGTAAGGTTCTTAAGTGAGATTCTCTTAGCTAACATATTCATTTTTTTTAACTCAAACTGTATTATAATCATAATTCAGTAATATTAAGGATGAAAACCAATTCAATAAAGAAGAAAATTCATCAAATGGAACATAATTCTGCCTGGCTTGCTCACTCCATGGTAATGTTAAACATTTGATTTGTGAGTCATTAGCTGTGCTCATGAATGAACTGGGGTAGTTAAGATTTTAATTAATTATAGTATAATTTGAGTTACATGTAAAATCAACTTTGAAACTGTGTTTGATTCCGAATCAGGCTTGAACAGTGAAAGAATCCTGACCATAACCACGAGCATTGGTTGTCTTTTTTGTACTTACGTCTAGAAGACACTATAGATGCATACTTGTGAAGGGAAGTGAATATTATTAAATGAATAAAATAAGATTAAACTGACTAGGCCAAGAGACAAAGCATAAAGCAATGGATGAGAAGAAAGTAGGATAACTTCTGAGAAAGACCCTTTTGAGATGGACAATTTACATAGTAGTTGTGCTATATTGCAATTAAAGTTAATATTTTACTATGATAATTGTAACTTTCATTTTGGTATCTGAATTCTCTAACAATTATCGATTTTAATTGAAAAATACAACTATCAAATAACTATAATATTATACTGGGCTTTTCTATGATTTTTTTTTTTTTCCTTTTGTATCCACTCGTATATTCAGACAAAACAAAAACAAGAGGGGGAAATAAAACTAAAATGCAGATCCTCAAATTTCTTTATCATTTGTTTGCATGTGAGACATTGTGAGTTGAGATCTCTCTCTGTACAGGTTTCACACATGATAATTGCCACGAGTGTTCAATGTAGACAATCACAGAGGTTGACATATTCAATGCAGTCATAAATATATAGTAAATGCCATATGCCATTCAGTTCAGTTTTCCAGGCATATTAAATTTCTTTTCTAAGGTCTAGGTTTGAGTAGCTATAATTAGGTGAGTCTTAAATTGGCTCATATTCTTTGAATTAAATTCAAAGAAAAATCTTATCATTAAAATCATTTAAGACATTAACCATAGTGGTAGGTTTTTCTTTTATTGGTAAAACTTTAGTTAAATGATAATGAAATGCTTTATATCAGTTTTTTTTTTTTTTTTTTTTTTTTTTTTTCTAGAAGCAACTCATTATTGACCAGCCACCTAAAGAAAAGTGAATTCCATTATGGTTCTTACAAGTTCAAGAAACATCCTCCTAAGTCAACCACTAATCTCTGTAAACATAGTCTATCTAGTTGTATTTTGGTCTTGGTTGTGTAAACAATTATTCTATACTATTTGTTCTAGTTCTCTCTCCAAGTAAATTTCTCATAGTTAAAAAAATATGCGAAATTCCCTCTGAGATTACAAAATGGTCATGAACTAAGCATTTTATGGAGGAAACAGACTCATTTCATGACTCTTGAATTTGTCCCTGAGAATATCCTTTGGCGGTTGCCAGTTGGCCCATAACTTAATTACTTTGGTTCAATCAATCTAACTAAGCTTATCATCAACCTGACACTCAGACAACGACAACCCCTAACACTTGTTTCGTGTTCCTCGTTCACAAAGGCACATTCTAATGTTACTGTTCCTTTCAGTTTGTCTTCTTCCTATATCAAAAACCAAAGCCCTGAAACATATTTAATTACCATTAATCATTACCACAAAAAAACAGATAAGGACCTTACTTTACGTTCCAAAGTTGCCAATCTCAAGCCTATATATCTTGCTACTTCAATCCCAGCAGGAGTACGGGTACAAGTTGAGTTTTTTTGGTTTTTGGCTCCCAAATTCCCTAAAACAGTGTTGATTTCAAGTAAAAGAAATATGTTTGGAACCAAGGGGAGAACGGGTTTGGATTTCATGGTTTTGGTGTTAGCAGTGTCGTGGTTTTGTTTCACTGCTATAAGTGTCTCAGCTACAACACAAGCAGACCCCCCATCACCTCAACCGAACCAAAAGCTAAGGTTTGGCCAAAATGGAGAATTCAAGATATTGCAGGTTGCAGATATGCACTATGCAAATGGCAAGACCACACCTTGCTTGAATGTGCTTCCTTCTCAGAACCTTTCTTGCTCTGACCTCAATACCACTCTCTTTATCAACAGAATGATCCAAGCTGAGAAGCCTAATCTTATTGTCTTCACTGGTAACTAGTCTTGTTTTTAGTTATCATTTCATTTGATTTCTAATTCTTCTTAGCTTTCCTTTTTCTTGTTTTAAGAAAGATCTTTTCCCTTCATTCTGGCTGATAATATTCTATACCTTAGTTATTTGATAAGAAATCAAAGACAAAGAGCATGCTGTTATATTTACTTGTAGCTGGATGGCTCTCAAGTTAGAATTTTGTTTTTTGGGCTTGTAGTTTATTTTAAGTTGGTTAATCATCATTTGCACATCTGATTCGAAGTTAAAAGTTTCATTGATTGATGCTATATGATATAACCAATGGACCTTGTTTGTTGTGTTGTGACAGGAGACAATATTTTTGGTTTTGATTGCACGGATTCAGCTAAATCATTGGAGGCTGCATTTGCTCCAGCAATTGCATCGAACATTCCTTGGGTGGCTGTTTTGGGCAACCATGACCAGGAAGGAACCCTCTCTAGGGGAGGGGTGATGAAGCATATTGTTGGGATGAAAAATACCTTATCCAAATTCAATCCTCCAGAAGCACATATCATTGATGGTTTTGGGAACTATAACTTGGAGGTTGGAGGAGTTGAAGGCTCTGATTTTCAAAATAAATCAGTGCTCAACCTATACTTTCTTGATAGTGGAGATTACTCCAAAGTTTCTACAATTTTTGGTTATGATTGGATCAAGCCCTCCCAGCAACTTTGGTTCCAACGAACATCTGCAAAGCTTAAGGTTCTGTTTTCATTTCCTGTTTCATAAAAAAATTACAAATCCACACTTTTTCAACATTTCCAATACAAACCTATGCAAGTAGGAACAAAAGTGAAACTATGGCAATTGCAATTTCTGCGAAACAAATATTTTCTCAAAACACTTTCTTGTGAATAGAAATTTCTGTGGATTCTCATTAACGTGTGCCTTATTTTTCAGTTTTCATTGCTAATATTTGGATTGAACTCTTACTCTTACTTTATACTGCAGAAAGCATATATGAGTGGACCAATGCCTCAGAAAGACGCTGCTCCTGGTCTTACATATTTCCACATCCCTCTGCCAGAATATGCTAGTTTTGACTCATCAAACATGACAGGTGTGAAACTGGAACCTGATGGCAATGGCATTAGCTCTCCTTCTGTGAACTCCGGCTTCTTCACAACCTTGGTTTCAGCAGGAGATGTGAAGGCAGTTTTCACTGGCCATGATCATCTCAATGACTTCTGCGGAAACCTTATGAATATACAACTTTGTTATGCTGGGGGATTTGGATACCATGCTTATGGAAAGGCAGGGTGGCCTAGGAGAGCAAGAGTGGTGGTGGCTAGCTTGGAGAAAACGGATAAAGGAAGTTGGGGAGATGTTAAGTCAATTAAAACATGGAAACGCCTTGATGATCAGCATCTTACAGGAATTGATGGCGAGGTCCTGTGGAGCAAGAGCTCTAGTGGTAAGATATCATGTGATACTTATAAGACTACTCCTGTTCTGCCTAAACTAGCTACATACTGTAAAGGACGGAATTTGTCTTAAGATTTGTCTATAAGAGATGCATGTTGGTAGTAAAGAAAATGAAAAAGTAGGAAACAATTGCCTATGGAAATAAATATTAAAAAATGAATATCATAATTGAACATTTTAGCTCAATACAAGGGGATAATAACATTTGGAAGAAAGAGAGATCTTATAGACAATTATGGCCTTTTGGCTGCTATGTGTGAGTGTTCTATTAAGCTAATAAGGCTGCTATGTGTGAGTGTTTCTTCCACTTAGTAATGAATATTTCAGCGATGGCATTGCACTTGAAATGAAATAGTGAAAATATCCTATCCTATGGATTAGAATTACATCCGTATAAATTGGAAAGATGTATAGAGTTGTGTGATTGAAGGGTATCCTTCCGGTGAGCTAGTGATTTATAGCATTACACTTTACTTGTATGGAATAGAATTTGAACTAAAGTGAGTAAATGTCTAAAGATTAGGATAGTACCTACTGGAGAAAAGATCACAGAATACTAGAATCTCACCTTAGGGGGTTGGGGCGTATTGTGAAGACGACCAGAAGAAGTTCCAATAAGAAAAGTAATTTAGATGGAATCGTTAGACAAAGGGAGTCTGAGAAAAATTATAGACGAAACAGTGAAGAAAGATTTAGGAGTCAATAATTTATCTACAACATCATTTACCACGTTACATAGTTTCTTTGTTTTTTTATTTTATTTAGTGTTATCTACTTGGACTCATTGTTTATTTTGGTTTTCATTGCAGGTAGCCAAGAATAAAAACCAAATGGAGGCGCTTGAGCATTTGAAAAATTATGCAGACAGATATTGATATCCACATGAGGCTATTTTATAATGAGTTGTCATAGGATAAATTTTATTCACAGAAATTTGATACTCTTCAATATACATATCATGTGATTCTATACTGCAATAGAAGTTAGCTTGCTAAGAGTAAAATAGAAGTGCAAGGTGGAGTAGACTTTCAATTATCCATACTCCATACCAACTTGTAGGTTCATGTCATTAATTTGAAGTTTTTATATGGGGGTGGTTTTGTTGTTGTTTTTGTGTAAGGATAAAAGAAACGCAATATCATAACAAAATTCCCTCTTAAATTTGTGCAACTAAATAGGAAACAAGGAAACTATATATTATGGTATTTCCTTAATATTCAAGCTTTACCGTCATGCATCAATAGCAACTGACATGACACCAATATATCACTATTGGGAAATTAGTGTGACTTGCTTTCAAAACTTTTGTTCTCATTTACTTTCTTCTTATAAACACTTCACCTTACGTTAATGTTAATAGCGTTGCAAGATATTAAAAGTGGCTCTCAGGGAGAGAAAATCTCAATGGTTGTGTATTTGGTAAATTTATTGTGAAGATTTGAGTACTAAGTTTCAATTTCCAATAAAAAGGGAACAGAAACGAAATTATATGCTTAATTTTCACATATTTTTTCAGTGCATTTTCTCTGTATGGCTACCACCATCTAATTCCCCTGTGCGTGCTACTTACCATCAGATAGTGTTGCAGTCCTATCATGCATGCAAAAATTGTGATTACTTCCTGAATTTACATTAAATGCATCTAAACTTAAATAGGAATTTGTACATTGAATCATCAATCTGTGCATGATAATAGAAGTAGCCATTTTACAAGCTTTCACCCACATAAACACTCTCCTCTAAAGACATTTAAGCCTTACAACTTAGTTAAACAGGTTTGCCAATGTTTCTCCATGGCTTGCAATCATAGAGTTGTTCCAACCCTTCTCACTTGGGAGTGAAAGCCTGTAGCAAGAACAGATAAAATCAGCACAAACAATTCCACATGCATAGCAATAAATGAACAAAACTTACATAGTTATATAAGTGCTTTTAGTATTATTCTCCAATCAGAATTTTATTTTGACAATGCAGGTAATAAAGACTTTCATTAAATGTCAACAGATTACCGAAATAAAAGTCTAATTTTGATAGGAAAAATCATCACAAAAAATACCTATAAAGATTTATCTAAGTTTTTTCCATGATAAATTAGTCAAATTAGATAACACCCAGTTGTAAAAGGAACTTACAGCAAAAATAGTAGCATGGCCTGGATCTGCAAGGTGAGCAAAGAGGTTGTCAATAGGACCAGTGCCAGTGTATATGTGCTGGAACCATGCACCCATCACAGCCAACATGGCCAACCTCCCATTCTTGATCTCCTTTGTTCTCAACTCCTTGATCTTCTCAGGAGAACCACTTCCCCAGCCAAGTGGATCAAACCAAAGCCCACCTGGGTACCCAACATCGGTTCCTGTGAGCTTGTTGTTGGGAAAGATGGGGTCAGTGTTGACACAGCCTGGCTTGATGATGTCAGCCCATCTTCTACCCTCAGCCCACCCAATGAAAAAGAGCTCAACTATGAAGAGTGTGGTAGTGTCTGTGAAGTACTCCAACTCTCCAGCAGTGTACCATGAAGGGGTGTTAAGGATACCAATCTTTGTGAGGAATTCTGGGATGAAAATGCCAGCAGCACCCAACATGGCCCATCTGCAGTGTACAAGCTCTGCCTGAACATTCCATCTCAAGCTCTCAGGATCAGATCCTGCCCAACCACAACATTCTTTTGTGATCACTCACTTTCAAGAAAGAATAGTCTAATGTTATGATGCACATATACTGTTGGGGTGCAAACAAAGTCCCACATCACTCAAACAAGAGGTTGGACATGGGTTTATATACACATGGGTAGTCTTCATTGGTAAGAGGTATGTGTATGTGGTAAATTCCCCGTTGTTCCCAACAAGTGAGCTCGGTTTGACCCTGTATCGAAAGTCTTCCTGATGGTGATTTCAGGCAAGCGTGTCCCGTATAAAGTGTGAACGGCGGTACGGAAAAGGGGTCGGTTGCTTCTGCTGTAACGGGGTGTAAA
>Ga0209700_106278_pt1 | contig 18627 bp, 6 predicted proteins | sample SiratroredBW_FD_187528 | JGI IMG/M metagenome (GOLD analysis project Ga0209700, IMG submission 187528) | Root nodule microbial communities of legume samples collected from California, USA - Siratro red BW (SPAdes) (version 2) | ecosystem: Host-associated > Plants > Roots > Nodule | place: USA...
TTTTCTTTTTTTTATTTTTATTTTAAAAAAATGCTTAATTGATTAAATTTAACTTCTTTTTTTTATATCTTTTTATAAATATCTAAACTAATCAAATATTATTTATTTTGTAATAATTCCTAAAAAACATTTTTTTAATTTATTATTTTTGAATTTATTATTATTTATCCGGACGAAATCGGGTGTTGACAATAATATTATATTTTAAAAAATTGAATGAATACATTTTTTTAAAGTATAACAAAAATGAATTTATTTATTAAAAAAGATAAGAATACAATAAAACATTGATAAATGTCTAAAATTAAAAAGAAATATTATTTTACTAGAAGCGTATAAAATAGCTATATTTGATGTGATACGTTAATTTATTTTGAGTAAATTATATTAGTATTTATAACATTTTTTTTCTATATCTTTTTATTCTTTCAATGACTTCATAGGTATAAATATAGTGATTTTAAAAACAACATTGCATGTAATAGAAAAAAAGGAGAGTAGGTGTATGTTTTTAAAATCATCAGAGATACGTGTAGGATTTAAAAAAATGAAGTAGTATAAAATTTGAATTTTTTTAAAAATAAAAATGTTAATGAATAAAAAACGAAGAGTGGGATATATCAATATAATTATTTAGTTTATTAGAAATTTCATGCCTCTATAATTATACTTGTTTTTTATTTAAACTTTCTTTAAGGGAAAGTGAAAAGTTATTAGAATATATCTTAATTAGATAGTTTAGAATTTGTCCAAATAGATAGATTAGAATCGTAGTTGAAGTAAATTTTTTGTTTTCTATAATTCGTATAAAATATTTTTCTTTTTTTTTTTCAGATTATAAATAAGAAGGTAATGTTTAGTTGTTAAGGTGATGGTGAATTATTGAGTTGTATAATGAGGAGAGTTAATTGCTTATATACTGAATATCATTAAATAATACAAAGAGCCAAAGATTCAATTAAATCTGGGTTTAAGAATCTATCTCCTTCATCTGTTCTATTGGGAAGAGTAACTACATCTATTTAATTAAATATTCTATATATGTGTGAATTGTATAGTTGTTAAAATGGTATGTATGTTAAATGTATAATTATTGGATAATTGTAATGTTATTATGAAATTGAATGTATAATACATGAGATATTGGGAGTGTAGAATGATATTATATATAATTATAATGAGATATAAATTAATAAAGTTGATCATATGGATGAATATAATGTTTTCAAACTTGTAAACTTGTTATACGTAAAAATAAATATTTTGAATATAACATGTCATGAATAGTTTTTAAACTTGTTAGACATGAAAATAAATATTTTTGGCTTAGCATAGTTTAAGCCATAAATAGTAACATAAACACTCAATGGATATTATTCAAAATATTTCTTTTAAAAAATAATAATTATAATTAAACACCCCTAGTAAACTGGTTGTTTGAAAATATAATAATATTTCGAGATACACTGACTTGTAATTGTGCCTAGGGCTTTTGTATTCTGTTCTGATTAAAGTAAAATCCTATTCTACTATTAAGAGGATCCAAAAATCCTCTTCAAATTGAACAAAAAAGTTAATAAAAATTCATTAGACATAAAATTAACCAATTACAAAATAATGAAATAACAGAGAACTACAAAAAATTGATCTAATAAAAATAAATGGTTATTCAAAAAGTGGAACACAAAGAATAATCATCTTCCATGCTGCTTTAGATCATAGTCAAAGCCACCCAAAGTGCCACACCACCCAAAATCATTGAAGCCGCATTTGAACTTGATCCCGATTCATCACCAACCGACCCGTGTGAACTTTCTGGAGAAGAACTCGCCGGAGCAGTCCCCGGAGAGGCGCCGTTGGATGGCAGTGTGATGGGTGAACCTGCCGGAGTGGCTGAACTTGCCGGAATTCCGGCAGTAGACTCCGGCGCTGGTGCCTCTGCCACAGGAGACGGAGCCGGCGGCGAAGAGACGTTCTTGGCTGCTGGGCTGGGAGCCTGAGAAACCGAAGATGGTGGCTGAGTGGCCGGCGGCAGGGAACGGGAAGACCCGGATGGAGAAACCGCTGGCGATTGTGAAGGAGGGGATAAAGTTGGAGACTTTGCAGGAGATGCTTGATGGGGCGTCGGAGAAAGCGCCGGAGGGGTAGCAGAAGAGGGTGGTTTGGCCGGCGCCGGCGAGTGTGTTGACTTGGGTGAAGGAGCGGGAGCATTGTCTGCGTGAACCAAACACAATGATGTGAAGAACAATGCCAACACAACCTGTGAAGGTAACCTAATCACCATGATGTTTGGAGATTTTGATGACAATTCGGAGTGGTACGAGGAAGTTGGAAAATTTGCAACAAAGAACACCAACGCTGAAAGGTGTTTGTATTGTGAGAATTTGAGAAAATGAAAACGTGGAACTGTGTTTGATGATGAAGAAGATGTGTCTGGGGAATATATAGAGGATGGTGGTGTGGGAGCGTGGTGAGATCAAGATGTGACCGTTGGAAGAAGGTTGAAAGGGTTTAGCCAGTAAAATAGCCGTTGGTGGAATAACTCATTTGTTTAGATTCCCACAAACTGGAAAGTTTGAATAACAATTGTTTACCACTTTTGAATAATATTGTTATTAGTTTGTTTGGTTTCTACAAGAGTGTTTTAGATAAGCACTTCTTGAAATTTGGGGTTTGTATAAAACAACCTAAACTTTTTGTGTTGTTATTTGTTTTGGGGAAGAGTGTAGGTGAATTGGAGAGAGGAAACAAGTTAAGGCTACTGCTTTATATTTTCTCACTTTGCATAATTCTTCTTGTTGTCATTAGCCATCCCAATTATTTGATTCTTAAGTATGTGAGAGATAGAGAAAAATCTACTGAAATGAAAATTAATAAATTTGATACTGTATAATCATTTTCTCACAATAAAACTAATAAGTGTTATTTATTGAAATGATACTTTTGAAACTGTCAAAAAAATGTAGTAGACATCTTTTAGAAGGACAATTAGTTATTTTGACTCAGAAAAGATGCCTAAATCAATAATGTAATGTTAAAACTTCATACTCAAAACCTTGGCGAGCAAGCTTAGTGCGCCTACTGTTAGTCATCATGGATAATTTTTTTGAATTGACCTAAAATAATTTATTTAAATTAGAATTAATTATTTTTAAATAAATATTTTTTAAAGTAATTATTTATTTAAAAATATTAGTATTTGCTTCTTAAACTAAACAGAAAACTACTCACCGATTAAACAGTCACATAAAAAAACCAAAAATCTTTTTATATTATCAAATAAGTAATCTTTAAAAAGAATAAACTCGTCTATAATTTGACATTGTTCTGAATTTTTTTACTTACCCTCACTTTTGACGGGTGGTGGGCTTAACATTTTTAGGGCATAAAAATAAAGAATATATTTGATATAATTAGTTAATAAAAATTTTTAAATCACTATAAACTAATATAAAAAACATTGACCATTATCAGTAATATAAAATAACAAAATAGAATACATAATAATAAACTAAATTGCATAAATTATAATAATTATCAAGTGTTGTAAATTAAAAAAATATTAATACTAAAAACAACATGAGTAAAGTTAAATTTATCATCTATAATTTTTTAAATAAAAAATGAGGACCACAAGTCAGCCTAATTTATCCTTCTATCAATCTGATTTAAATTTATACAATCTGATTTTGTCTATTTATTAAGATTATTAGGCTAACCTATCAAGGTACACTCATTTTTTTTACTTTTTACACATAAGTTGAAGTATAATAATTAAAATTTGTATATAGTAATATTTTAACTGTAAAAATGTTACTAAAGATAGGAAATGATGTAGTGGGAGTTTTAATTTAAATATAACTTTCTTAGAATGATTATTTTTGTTATTAAATTAGTTAATATAGTGATTAATTATTTTTAGTATCTAAATTAGTTACTAATTAATGATTTCTTTATAATAATTATTTTTATCACTAAATCAGTTGATATAATGACTAATTATTTGTGGTCTTTAAAGTAGTTACCATTTAATGGTTTTCTTGTAGTGAGAGTAAAGGGAGTTAGAAAATTTTTAAATTTCAATTTAAGTTATAATTGATGATTGGATGATGTTGGAGAATCTCTCGAATTTAATAATCTAGACTAAGTTAGCACAAATTTTGTTAAGCCATTTGGTTTGAAATTAATCTCATGCTTTATAGGTTTAGTTGTGTTTTTGTATTGTTGTATGAATAATTGGAATCATTAATAGAAATTGATGTATAGAAATTTGAATTTGTGCATGTGCTTGAAGTTTTAACTCAAAATATAGATATGTAAAATTGTAAGTTGTTAACAATCTTATCAAGTACAAAACTCATTTTGTTTGGTATTTTAACTCCAATTATTTTTATTTTTTTAAAAATTGAACAATTGAGTGAGAATAATTATATAATATTTACCTTATTATAAGGTATGACTTATGAGTGGTGATGGTTGAATAATTTGTTTGAAGGAAAAGTGAGATTTTACAATAATTTTAATTTAGTAAAAGATAGTATTTTAATTCATCAGGATAACTTAATTTCAATAGTATAGTTTCATAAAATTGGTCAATTAGTTAAGTTTTTAAATTAATAGTTTTTTTAACGTAATTTTGGAATATATTTCATTTTGAACCTAGATTAATAAAATGATATTAGATTTAAAGGTATAAAAGATATTTGGTATGTTCTAAGTTATTTGTTTATGTATATTTCACTAAAGCGAGATCGACATTGAGAGAAGGGTTTTTAATTATAAACATGCGTACTTAAGTAATGAATATTATCATTCAAGCAACAAATCAACATTCAAAAAGAAGAAAGTGAACAACAACCTTTGATTTAATAAGAAATATCATTCGAGTGAAACTACATTGCTTAAAGGATAATCTTTTTATGTTTAAAACATGTTTTTGCTTATTTAAATGAATATCAAATGACTATCCTTGTTGAATAATTTAATTATGATGTTGTACAAAAATTTAATATTTAGTTATTGATAACTGTATTTATGTTTAAAAGATGATTGAATGAGATATACAGTATAATTGTAAAAGAATATTTCTTATATGATAATTTGACATGACTTGAGCTTATGATTATTGACTCACATATTATAAATGATTGTATTATGCAATAAAAAATTGATAGAAATTTTCATATTATTATGTAAAATGATTGTAATAAGGAATTATCTTAATCTAATACCAGTTGTGAGTTGAGATCACAATTGTGGATTTTGATGTTAAGGTATATTTTATAGAAAAATGATATTTTGACACCATTTTTAAAAGTACCCTTATTTAACACCGTGACATGATTTTAATGAGTTATAGGACCCACGTAATTATTAAGCTCTTTTGAAATGTATGACAATAACATGTAAGTGGGTTTCTTCTGTTTTGATGTGGTTTGCTGATAAATACTATTGAACTTGTCTAACAAATATGAAAACTAGGAACATCATGTGTTCAGGTTTCCTCTGTTTTGGTACATTGGTTTACTGATAATGACTTTTGAATTCATGCTACAAATATGAAAAATAGGAATCTCATAAGTTCAGGTTGCTTTCTTCTAGTCGAGGTGGTTTCCTCTATTTTGACATGTGATTTGTTGATAAGTATTTTTAAACTCGTATAACATTATGTGGAAAATAAACACATGGTGTGTTCATATTTTTTTCATTTTAAAATAATACACTTATAATGTTATGGAAAATAAGTGACTTCTTATAACACACGTAAGTGAATTAAAAGTTTTTTTTTGCCATGTAACAGTGTCAAGTGGATACAATAACATATAATGATGTTAATGTATCACAATCATATTTTTTATCATACCTTAAGCATCTATCTCTTGTAAAAATATTTGATATTGTCTTTTTAAAACCATCAAGTTTATGATTGAGTATTGTCTAATCGTGACACTATTAACCCAAAGAATATAATTGATGTGGTTAGAATTGATATTTTATTATATTTAAATACTTAATTAAAAATTTGTATATTTAAACATATTTATTTTATGTTAGTTAATTTTATACATGTTATGATCTATTATTTTTGAAAAAAAGTTATAATGATTATAACAATAACATTGTTTTACATTGAAAACTTTTTTTATTTTTAATTGTTTTTATATACTTTAACTTGTATTTGATTTTATAAATATATTATTTGAATAATTTTATACATTTTTATCTCTCTATATATTATTTGGTTTATGATTAAAGATTTGTGATTAAAATGATTGTATAGTGTGATACAATGTAAAAGGTGCATGTATTTAAGGGTAAATACCCTTAAATACTCAAAATGGTTTATGGTCTTTCATAACTTTGCAAGAAAATGCGTATTCTCTTCACTGATCTTGTCTAATATCATATGAGAGAAAAATATATTCTTTTATATATTTGTTATATAAATATTGGATTAATAACACTAAATACTGCATAAATTATTTCCAAATTTAAGTTGCTTTTAAATATATTAACATAAATACAAAATTATAGAAACAAAAAGCACTTTAATTACCTTCAACATTGCACACAAAATTGGCATCTTTATTCAAAACAAAATTTCTTACATAGTACTAATCATGTCACAAATATGAGAAAAATTTAGAATTTTAGGTTAAAGTGCACTCACTCACACACAGTGCAACGAAAAACATAACAAAGGGATCGGATTAGTTGAGACCTTCCCATATTAGGGTTTGTGTGGGTTCTTTCTCTTCCTCTGGTCTGTTCTTCTGCACACAACCACATGCACTGTTAAGATCTATTCGTTGCGTGTTTTGATCCCGTGTGCTTCGTTTCTGATCTCACTCGCCCATGAAAACCCTAAAATAAAAATCGTATTTTTTTTTCTTTTACTTTTTTGGTCAAGAAGGGGGAAAAACCCCAATAATGGACGAAGGCGAGGGAGGGTACGGTGAGAGTGGCGATCCTATGGATCAGTTTCACCGTAACGAAGCTATATCCGCCGTCGCCGACGATGGTTTCATGGCAGAGGAAGATGACGATTATGAAGATCTTTACAACGACGTCAACGTTGGTGAAGGTTTTCTCCAATCTTTGCGCAAAAACGACGATCCGGTGTTCCGAAACGATGACGGCGAGGATCAGAAGCCTCCGCCGCCCCCGCCGGTTGCAGATGCCGCTGGGGTTTCGATTCCGGGTGTCGGTGGCGGAGGCGAGGGTGTCGGAGGCGGCGGAAGTGGGGCTGTGGAATCTAGGGTTTCAGGGAGAGTTGATGGATTTCAGAATCAAGGCTTTAGAGGGAACGAGGTGGGTGCCAAAGGTGGGATCAGGGTTGAATTGGGACACCAATCTGTGAAATCCGGTGGAATTGAGGATCAGGGTGGTAGTGACGGGGCTGTGGTTCCCCGGATTGGGCAGCAGCCACATGGTGGGGTTGTTGGGAGTGTGGGAAATGATGGTTTAGCGAGACAAGGTCAAGGTGGGGGAGGAGGGGGAAGTGCTATTAGGGTTGGTGGAAATGGTGTTGGTAACAGTGTAGGCGCTGTTAGTAGTGTTAGTACTGGAGGAGGTGGTGGAGGTGGTGGTGGTGGTGCTGCATCCGGTGGTACTATATTGTTTGTTGGTGATTTGCATTGGTGGACCACTGATGCTGAGCTGGAAACTGAGCTTAGTAAGTATGGGCCTGTTAAGGAGGTGAAGTTTTTCGATGAGAAGGCTAGTGGGAAGTCGAAGGGGTATTGCCAAGTTGAGTTTTTTGACCCTTCTGCTGCCACAACTTGCAAGGAGGGAATGAATGGTCATGTTTTTAACGGGAGGCCATGCGTTGTAGCGTTTGCATCTCCTTTTACAGTTAAGAAAATGGGGGAGGCTCAGATAAACAGGAATCAGCAGATGAACCCATCTGCGGCTACACAACAGGGAAGGAGGGGGCCTTCTGATTCGGGGGCTAAGCCTGGTGGGGGTAATATTTCTACAGGTGGTAATTACCAAGGAGGAGATGGGAATAGAGGTTATGGGAGAGGAGGTAATTGGGGAAGAGGCAACAATCCTGGTATGGGGAATAGAGGGCCTGTGAATCAAATGAGGAATAGGGGTGGTGGGATGGGTGGTAGAGGTATAATGGGACATGGTGGAAATGGTTTTGGACAGGGTATTGGTGGTACCCCTCCACTGATGCATCCTCAGTCAATGATGAGTCAGGGTTTTGATCCTGCTTTTGGTGGTCCCATGGGTAGAATGGGTAGCTATGGAGGCTTTCCTGGTGCTCCAACCCCTCCATTTTCTGGGATCTTACCTTCATTCCCTGGTGTAGGAGGTGTTGGTTTGCCTGGAGTGGCACCTCATGTTAATCCTGCGTTTTTTGGAAGAGGGATGCCAGTTAATGGTATGGGGATGATGCCGACATCAGGCATGGATGGTCCTAATATGGGAATGTGGTCCGATCCAAATATGGGTGGATGGGGTGGGGAAGAGCCTGGCGGTGGGAAGGCTGGAGAGTCAAGTTATGGGGAGGAAGCTGCATCCGACCATCAGTATGGTGAAGTGAGTCATGATAGATCCGGGTGGCCTATGAGGGAGAAAGATAGAGGTTCAGAAAGGGACTGGTCTGGTTCTTCTGAGAGAAGGTACAGGGATGATAGAGATCAGGGATACGAGAGAGATGCACCTAGAGAGAAAGATATGGGCCATGATCCTGAGTGGTCTGAAAGAAGGCATCGTGATGATAGAGAAAGTGGCCGAGAGCGGTCTCGTGATCGGGACAGGGAAAGATCTCGGGACCGTGATCGGGAGCGTTCTCGAGATCGTGACCGTGACCGTGAAAGGGATCACCGTGAGCGTGACAGACACAGAGAAGACAGGGACAGATATGCAGATCATCATAGGTATAGAGATGGGGAAGCAGAGCATGATGATGAGTGGGAGAGGGGACGGTCATCAAGGACACATAGCAAATCGCGGTTATCACAAGAGGAGGAACACCATTCTCGGCCGAGAGATGCTGATTATGGGAAGAGGAGACGGCTTACTTCTGAATAACTTTCCTGCTGCTTGTTTTTTCTCTGTATGGTTCCCATTGAGGGAGGGGAAAAAGTATCTGAAAAGTAAGGATTTGCCATTTGCTTGAATTCTCTTGGGTCCAGAAGTTGTTGAGCAGCTGTTTTATTTCAATCACTTGTTCTCATTGCATCTTATTAGGAGCATGGTTTCTTTCTTTGTTGAGAAAGGTTAGTTTAAGATTTCAATTCTTAGCTTTCTTTGTTGTTGGATCTTGATTTGTGATATGATCTTGCTGCATGATATGTTCATTAGGATGTACAGTTCTAGATTCCTCTGGTTTCCTTGATTGTTTTGATGAACCCTCCATTGTTGTTGAACTAATTGTAAACTGTGATTTAGATTTTACCATAGATGACATGACACCAATCTAGAGAAGATTACTGAACAGAGAAGTAGGAGCTTATGCATAGTAGAACTAAACTATATCCAACTATAGAGATGCTATCGATATGTAACTTGAGGTTTTGTAAGAAATTCTTAATTTTAAATATAATTAAGATATTATTTATTTTGTTTTTGTATTATGCTTGTATTGTGATGTTCATAGAGAGTTTGGAAGTTTTCTTCGCGTCATTTCTGACATTTGTTTCGGGGTTTACTTTGTGATTTCCTTTTCTTTTCATTCTGCTCTGTGGTTTCTTTTAGAGAACTCCTTGTCCCTTCTTATCTAGTTATAATGTCTTTATGTATCTTGATTAAAAAAAGTGTTTGAACTTATGATTTCATTTCGTGTATTGTCAAGTGTATATTTTTTTTATTCTAGTAATCACCCTTGCCTTAAGTTCTGCCTGAGTTCCACGATGCATTTGGGTCGTTTTCCCATCTGTGATCCCTCGAATGAGGCTCTATTGCTCTCATACATCTCTGCATTTGGACCAGGTGGTTATTGACTATGGATTGTGGATGGAATGGAAATGTATATGTTGTCTGCTTTCAAATGGTCTGTAATTACATGATTTTCCAAGTTTACATAATCCCGTGTCCCCCCAAATTTTAAATTACCAAGAACCCTACTTAACTTCCTAAATAGGCTATATTTTTCAACACTTTCGCTGGGTATTTGTTTAAGCTATAGTTTTCATAAGTTCTTCCCTTACTAAATACCTATCCTTAGCTGAACTATAGAACCTTTGATACGGGTATGAAAACAAGGTTGAAAAATTAGGTCCGCGCACTTGAATGATTTGTGTGTTGAAACTTGAATTAGGATCTTTTGTATGGGTATGAACAGGTTCAGAAATTAGGTGATTTGTATTGTTGAAACTTGAATTATGGTTTTAAGAAGGGAAGGACAAAACGATAATTTCAGTTATATCTTAAATAGATTAATAATAGGAAGTAGTCTTCAACTATGTTATCAATAGCGGCTGCTATTTCAGTGGAATGGTGGTTGGAGTGGCTGCAATCATGCTTCTAGGCCGTTTTCTTGTGTTGTGGCTATGAAGCCCACTTGCAGCACCAACACTCCATGACCTTCATTTTGTTGCTGTCCGACCTTCCATTCGTGTTCTATCACAAAACTGTTTCACTTTGAGGGATCGGTACTAGCTAACATAAACTGATGGGTCATGGGTCCTTAGAATTCCGTCCTTTCGTGTGGGGGGGTTGGAACTTACCCGACAAGGAATTTCGCGAGCTTAGGACCATTGTAGTTACGACCGCCGTTCACCGGGGCTTCGGTTGTCGGCTCCCGTGTCATCAAGTCACCAACCTCCTTGACTTTCTGGCATTGGGCAGGCGTCAGCCTCCATACATGGTCTTATGAGATTTAGTATTCTCATTTCCCATTTGTTGGGCCTTGGGCCTCAATTTGAGTCCAACATCATATTTTTATGTCGATTGCTTTTTAGCTTATATAATATGGACAGTTATTTCCAGTATAATAAAACAAACTAAATAAAGCATAAAATATGATATAATATAATGAAAATAGTATTAATACAAATATAATAAACCAATTGTAGTAATACAAAATAAATTAAACATAGTATATAACATAATAATCTAAACAATAAAAAATTATGAATACTATAGTAATAATAGGATATATATATATTGTTATGTAGTTCTGAACTAGGTTATACAGAAGACAAAGCACTCAGTTATATACCCTATTTATACGAGGAGTCAAGTCAAGTATTTGGCTTTTAAACCTTTGCAAATGGGTAACAAAGTATATATAAGATAAAATTCTTAAAAATGTTAAATGTAACACGATTAGGTTCCTAAAAACAAGTTAACACGATTCTAATGTGTTCCCCTAAGATATTTTATAGATATTCCCAACAATCCTTAAGCTAAAGCCTTCTAAAGTTTTAGCTTGTTACAAATGAACACTAAAGAAGAACGCAATGTAAATGTAAAATGAGTTATGCAAAAGTGGATAAAGGTAGAGATGGATACTTTACGTCCAGCCATTTGGACAGAAGCATATAATGCTAGAACTTTGCTTGGTGCTTGTAGCTTTGGTATTTGTTGACCTTCTAGGAGAGTAGTGAGTTGGGATTGGCATGGATGCTGGTTAGGGCAGTGGGAGCTGAAACTCACTCTTTATGGGTGAAAATGATATGGTCAGTTGTGGTAGGAGAGAGAAAGTAGCATGGATGGAAGGAAAGTGTGGGGATCATTGCCTGGAAATTTTGCATGGCCAATGGGAAAATAGAACTCAATTAGAGGTGGAGGAAGGACAAGAAAAACTGAGTAAAATATTTAAAAGATTTAGATATAGATGGCATATCTGATGAACTGGTTATTGAAAGAATACTAGGACATTATTTAATCTGTGTAGTTGACACCAATCTTGGGAGTTCACCATTTTTGTTTATTTGGAACGTGAGTGGAAAAATAATGGCTTTAGGCTATGGTCGTATTTGTTCTGATATCGAGTTGAAAGTATATTTAGTTTAGGCAGAGAAGGAAGAAAAGAAAGTAAGGTGATTTTCAATTGTATTTTCTTGGATTGATACGGTGTACTTGATGGTTTGATGCAAAAGACATAGCACTCACCGGTATATGGTAAATTATGCTTAGTACTAGATTCTTAAAATGCCAACCCTAATCATATTATGGAACCATAAATAAAGTAATAAATATTAGATGAATTCCCTTTTTTTATCGGCCCTAACTGCAATCAAGAAAAGATGTCCAACAATAAGTTGACACCATATCATGCATCATTCACTCCTTCTAAGGCAATATTTTTTAGATATTATCACGTCAGTACTTCAAATAAATTTTGAAGTTATACTCATTTCTATGGTCTAAAGCTTTTGGTTTGCAGCATTCCAATGCTTAAAATGTGCTTTTTTCTGTGGTAAATGTATTATGTCCTCAGTCTTACATCTACCTGTGCTTGTTTAATTGAATCTCGGAGGTAAATTTTTCAACTCAGTTTATCTGTGTTTAACTGAATTATGGATGTAGTTGATTTCCATTTTATATGAATTATACCTGCTTTATGTACTTTCTGTTAATGCCTTCTGAATTGTAAACAATTTTCATTGTTATGGACTTCTGCGTGATGTAGGGACCATTGTTTTGAGAAAGGAAACTGTTCATTTAAACTCTGGGTTGTGATGGCCATCAAGCGACTTCAATGTGGGGGATTCAAGTCATGACAATTCTTTTCTTACATTGAGAAGTGGAACTTTTGCTATGAAGTATTAGCTTTTGATTTGAATTTATATTTCAGTTATTAGCACATGATTAATTAAACCATCATGTTGATGTAATGGGTTTAACTTGCTGAAGTCTGAAATGTGGTAGATTATTTAGAACTTATTGTTTGAAATATGTACTAGGATTTAGCAGAGGATGCTGATAATGCTGTTTCGATTGGCTGGCTGTTGTATCATTTTTTTACCCACCTTTTGGCTGGCTGTTGTATTATGTTCCCCCACCTTTTGGCTGGCTGTTGTATCATTTTTTTCCCCATCTTTTTTTGTTGTTTTTTCCCTTACATTTTTTAGCATAGCGGTGTAGTATGCAAATATTGTGTATGATGTAGAGAGCTAACCATTTGATCACTGTAATCATTTAAAGCTGGGGAACTGTACATGTTTTCATGTATATATTGAAATTAACTTTACTGATAAAGGTAGAATCCATCTCCAGTTTTGTTTTATGGTCTTGTCTTGTTTATCCAGTCTAATGAAACCCAACAATTGAGAATTGGAAGGCCATGTTGTGTTGATGTCCGATGTCTCTCCTTGAATGCTTTTTTAATACAGAGGATGCCTAGGTTTTTTCACTTTTCAAATAAATAAAGTTTGTTATAAAAATTTCATATATAGAGAGAAATGTAGTGGACACTTTAATACTTTCATCTATTGAATACAATTTTTTTTGTAAAATCAACAGACTTGTGAGTCTCATTCCTTAGTTAATGAACTTCTTAATGTTTTTATAACTTTTCCAATATTAATATTGAAAGGATAGTTGCTATATATTAGCTTCTTTACCATACCTTATTTACTTCAAAAAGTATGATTAAACTGGTTCTAGAAAGTGCTATATAAATATTTCTGAGAATAATCCTTTTACAGGGTATGTTTTCTCTGTGTGTGTGTCTATATATATATATATATTAGAAGAGTGATATAAACAATTCGAATACAATTTAATATTAAATATTTACTTTCAACTCTTTAAAATCCTTTACTGAAAAGGAAAATCGTTATTGTTGTCTTATCTTTTTCTCCTTGCCTATATTTTAGTTCCAAAGTATAGATTTTTTAACTTCCTGAGTATATAAAGTGATCAGTTTATGCCTCAGTTTGTTTTTTATATATATATATATATATTATATGTATATGTATAATTATTAGTATGTGTATAATTATTAGTATGTGTATGTTCTGTTCACGCTTTTTGTGTTTTCTGTATGAAGGAGAGACCTTTTCAATTCTGTCAGCTGTCTTTTATGTTACTGTTAACCCATGGAAATAATAGTGGCAATCCAGGATGATTGATTTGATCAATTGATTCATTTTGAGTTGATACATTTACTAGTATATATTCTATGGGGATTGGGTTATCTATGCTTTTTATTGTATTATTATTCTGTTTCTATTCTCATGTTTTCGAGATAGAACTTTTCCTTTTGCAGGTTATATTTGTTTTGGTTTTAAGAATGAAATATGTTGTCTTTAGATACATACCAACCTTTGTATCTAGAACAACTTTTAGATAAAAAAAAAAAGGATAATAGGAAAAATAATAACCTCATCAAAAACACAATTTTGAATGTCAAAGCTAGGTATACATTACATCATGCATCACAATATGATCAACTAACCCTTCTGCCTAGCCTTCGTATGTGTAGGTTTTACATTTCTGTGCAACGATGTCTTTATCATAAAAGATACTGATAGAGTTGTTATGTAAAGTGAAAATTAAAATTATATTTTAAATTAAAAGATTTTAACTCAACTTTAAATCAATGATAGGTGCAATGTTATTTTTTTACTCATTTTGCAGTTATTCACTGTAGAGGAATAAATTCCGATAGGAAAGAAGTGGGAAAGGTTTGTTATGATCAGAATGACTTTATTCTTGCGTCCGGATAATGCATAAAATTATTGTTGAACCATATACATAGAAAGGGCCAAGGAACAAAGAAGCAACAAATCTTAGTTACACATGCTTGTGCTTAGAAGAGTAATACATTTATATGATAAAAAAAAAAGTAGCAGCAGGTCTCATCTGTGTTTCTTTCTAGTCTCTCAAAATATTCTCATACCAATCAGGTGCGATCAATACTTCCTTATGGCTATGCTAGTAAGATCTTTCCACCATATTTGTTTACCACTAAACATAAATATTATTAATATTTATTTCATGACACAATCGTCACAATTATTACCACATTTGCATAAGAGAAAAGATTGTTGTTACCTTGCTATTTGTGAACAAACAAACACCAATGTATGAATCATAGCATCACTTCCTTTTTATGAAGACCGAAGAGTTTAAATAAAAGTACACAGCCATTTGAGTACAATACTAAGAAACACTATTTCTTTAGATACAACAATCAAATCAGTTGAAGATTGTTGGCATTAGAACTTCGAAGTGTGTCATACTATACATAATGGCCATACAATCATCTATTATATAATCAGATACAAACCAACTCTCTCACCATTATTATTATTATAATAATAATAATAATAATTATTATTATTAATTTCACTAAACACCACTAGGAATCTTGCTATTTTTTAAAAATTATGAAAATAATAACAACGGTAAAATAGAGCGGGCCACATGGAATAGATCTATCTATCTGGGCCTACTCACATTGGATCCAGGCCCAGGATACGCAGGCCCACCCTTAATAGCGGCACCACCGCCAGCCACTTGATGGAACCCACCAGAACCGTACACGTGCCCCTGATGCATCATGATTCCACCAGCACCATAACTACCACTCTCGTAGGCACTGTTGGTAGCATTAGAAGCAGGAGGCGCGTCCTTGTCACGCGCCGCCACGGTCTTCTCTCCTTCCATTTCTCTGAAGCGCTGCAGATAGACCTTCAGAGGCTCTACGTAGTCTTCGAAGCCCAGAGTCGTCATCGCCCACAGAAGATCGTCGCCGTTGATCGTCTTGCGTTTCTCGCGCTGGCACTTGTCGGAGGCTTCGCCCGTGATGAAGCTGATGAACTCCGACACGCACTCCTGCACAGTCTCCTTCGCGTCTTTCGAGATCTTCGCGTTCGCCGGAAGCGCCTTCTTCATGATGCGACTCACGTTCGCGATCGGCAGAAACCGGTCCTGCTCCCGTGGTGACATCTCGCTGCCCTTGCCAGCGTTGTGCGTGCCGCCGGAGTCGTTGTCGGAGTCCGCCATCGATGGACAGCGAGGTTCGAAGAATCGCTGAGAAAGATGAAACGAATCACGAAATCAGTGTAGGAAAATATCGGAGTTCACCGTGGACGAGTTCGCGGACTCAATTTGAATCTTTGACTCGCTCCACGTGAAACTGAAGTACTTTTCGCTGTTCAGTGTATGAAGTTCAGTCTTCAGTGCGGTTTTCTTCGGAATTTGAAGGTCGATTGGGAATGGATTTGAACTGAGACTCCGAACCACAAATGGCTTTGACTCTGTTACACGTGAAATTGAATTGCTGTTTGCAGCAGAAACTAGCTCAGAATCTGAAATTCAGTGCTTGGTGCGGTTTACCTCGGACTTTCAAATTCGTTCCCGGAATGAACGAGCAGTTGAAAATCCTGAGCACGAATCGATTTGAGTTGGTTGTTCTGCGTGGAAGTGAGGCACTGTTCGTGGTAGAAGCTCCTATGGAACTGAGATTTCGTGAATTTTCCTTCGAACTTTTAAATTCGATTCGGAATGAATGAGAAGTTACAAGTCGGAGGCACGAACTCAACCGTTCTGCGTCAAATTGAAGCGCTGTTGAAACGAAATTTCCAAGAAATGAAATCACTGAATCATATAATTTTGTGCGAAAGTCGAAGTGGGTGTATTAGCATAGCTAGACACGGTGGCCGGCGGAGGGTGACGGCGCCTCCGGCGGGTTGGGGAAAGGTAAAATGGAACGGAAGTGTTTGTTTGCGTGGTAATGAGCAGGGTCCGTTGGATCAGAAGGGTTAATAACGCTCTATCTCGAGAACACGTGGCATGCTGTGGACCGTTGTTAGTCGATAAGTGTGAGTTCACATGGATGAATTGAAGCCCTTGGATTCGATGAGTGCTCCATGATCTGGACCGTTGTTTTGGTATCAGGCACGTACTCCGTTCTGACTTGGACTATCTTATTGTATTCAAATTTCAAAATCTATTATTTATACTAGCAAAAACCCATTTTGCTACCGTGTATTTATAATTTATTATTTTTATTAATAACTAATTAAAAATAGAAAGATAATATAATTTTAAAGTATATATAATTCTCTAAAAATAGTATTAAAAAATCATATAATTGTTTTTTTAAAAGAAAAAAGTTATTTAATTATTTTAGAATAAAAATAAATTATTCATTTATTTAGTTTATTAAATAAAAATAAATTATTTTTTATTTATTAAAAATAAAATCATTTAATTAAAAGATGACATAAAAAAATTAAAGGAGGTTATTGTCTTTATACAATGCATATATGTGTGTGTGTATATATATATATATATATATATATATATATATATATATATATATATATATATATATATATATATATATATATATATATATTTAAATATTTCGTAATTTTATTTTTATCAACTAAATATTTGTTTCATATAGATTATATAGACACAAATTTATATATTTAACATTATTTAATATTTTGTTTATACAAATTAAAATTTATGTAATATAAACTTTTAAAATATATAAAATAATTTATTTTAGTTTGATTTTCAGAAAATAAAATATAAGTGATTATTGAATATATATTTTTAATTACAATTAGATCATAAATTGTATAATCTGTTTATTATTATTATTATCATTATATATAATAAAATGGAATGAATAAAATGGAAAAAAATGTTTACAAATTTAATTAAGTCATTGTAAAAAAATTAAATATTAAACTATTTTAAATTTATGTCATATTTTAAGAAAACAATTCAAAGAAATATTTTAACTATTGTTATTAAAGAAAAAAAATTTGCTTTTGAATTTTATTTAAATGTTTGAAATTTTTTATATTTATTATATATGATTCTAATGAAGTATATATTAGTGTGCAGATATATAGAATAATTTTAAAAAAATATAGTTAATAATTTTTTTAATATACAAAAATTATAATAAATAAAAATTAAGCTTGAAATTTTAATTAGATTTTGGATTTTAAAGTCAAATTTATTATTCATAAATATAAAAGAATATCGTAATCTTTTTAATATACAAAAAAATATTTATTATTAAAATTTATAATAAATAAAAATGAATATATAAATATATTATTATTATAATTAGTAGTCGATACATGATACAAAGTTTTTTTTATATATTTAATAGTTTATTTTGAAATTAAATATAAATAAAAATGAGAATAATAAATTGAAAAAATAATAGATTAAGACAAATCTTTAGAAATATTTTTGTCTGAAGGTAAAGTTTTGTAAAAAAAATTTCTTGAAAAATAAATCCTAAAGATGATATTTTATGTGTATTCTAATGCTTAAGATATTAAATGATTGATTATTATTGAAAATTATAAAATTAAAATGTATAATCAAAGTTTTAATAAGGTTATTTTGAAATGTTAATATTTAACATATTATTTTTAAAAAATATATAAGAAAATGTTTTCTTACTTAAACTAAATGAAATGAATTGTCAGCAAAATTTTAATTATAATATGGAATGGATTTCGTGAAATTTATAAATAAAAATGTTGAAAAATCCATTCTAAAATATGTTTTCCTCTTCACTCCTATATCCATCATTTATTGATTGATTAGAAAAAAAAATATGATTTGCAATACTATTTATGAAACTTTTATATCGTACTTGTAAAGTTTAAATTAAAGTAATACATAAAAAATAACAAGTATATATATATATATATATATATATATATATATATATATATATAT
>Ga0209700_106280_pt1 | contig 18625 bp, 7 predicted proteins | sample SiratroredBW_FD_187528 | JGI IMG/M metagenome (GOLD analysis project Ga0209700, IMG submission 187528) | Root nodule microbial communities of legume samples collected from California, USA - Siratro red BW (SPAdes) (version 2) | ecosystem: Host-associated > Plants > Roots > Nodule | place: USA...
TTTTTTTTTTTTTCAAAATGTATTTTCATATCTTTTTAACATTTTCAAAGTTCAGTTTAATTTCAGTTCAAAATGTAATTTTTTTGTTCAAAGTTCATTTCCTTGTGCATCATTTTCAGTCTTTTCAAGTAGTTTAGATAGTGTTTTATAGAAAAATAAAAATAATGTACATAGTATTTGAAAAAAATAAACAACAATACATTTTAAATTTAAAGTGACAAAGATTTTTTAAATTCTAAAACTATATTAGTGAAATAAAAACATATTTTGCTTCTTCTTCTTCTTTTTTTTCGCAACACTGTTTCCTCGTGCTTTCTATTTCGAGTCTATTAAGGTTTACACAAAAGAAATAAAAACACGTCTTATTCTGCAATTGAACTTGGCGCTGTAACATCTAAATTGCAAAGTTTGTGTCTTATTGACTTGTTCTATCTCCCATTTACCTTTCCACTGCAAGTTAACTAACTCTACGTATATACGTGTGAATCCACCAAAAGGAAAAAAGAGACAAGGCTGCGTGTATCACCTTGACTTGACAAACCCAATTATGCTTCTTGCCCGCACAAGAACACAACAACAACAACATAAGCTGGCTGTGTTTGTTTCTTTTCTTTTCTTCAGCTCTTTATTACTGGGTCTCTCAAAATCCGGAAGTCACGTTCACACCACACAAAAGTTTGGATCTTGAACGATACTACTGTGAGAAATATCAAATTGTATCAATTGAGGTTATTTGCCTAGTTTGGCTTCCAGTTTGGTTGGTGAGCTGACCCTGCGAGTCGTGCAGAGCAGAGACTTCTGCTGGGGTCTTTCTCTTTGTTCTCCTCTTTTTGGAAGCAATGGCTTAAGTGGCTCTTCCTTGTCAGAACCTGGATGCCAAACACAAACGAAAAAAAGGGGATTTCTGGTTTTGTTGAGTCAGAAAAGCCGAAGCTTTTTGGGATCAAATTATATCTATTTGAACTTAAAGGTGAGTTTTAGAATCAAGATATGTTTTTTGGTTTTTCTTTGTAAATAGGGCCTGCAATTGATCCCAAATGAAATGAGTTAAAGGGTATATAAAGGTTTCTATATTTTCCTCAAATTTCCCTCTTTTTAATTTGGAGACACATGCCATTCTTAGTTTTGTTTTCCAAAATTTTTTTGCTTTGTTACCAATTCTATGTCAACTTGATGGTTTAAAATTTGACATACTTGAAAAATTGACTTCTACAATAGGATTGGTTCTATGGATCATGTTGACTAAAATCAGTTAACAGAATTTCTGATGGGGTTATCTGAAACTAGAGTTGTTGGGAGGGGGATGGAGTACTGAGGCTCCAAATGGGTTTCTCCTTTCTGAATTGGTGAAGAATTAGGAAAGAAAGTGCGTTTAAAACATTGTTGAGGAAGTATAAAATCATGCCAGGGAAGTGGAAGCTATAAATAACCACTAGCTTCTTAGTAAACGTGAAAAGTTGTATGTAGGATGTGAAATCAAACACCCTAAAACATCATTTATGACCTTCAATTCAGATGCCATGTTACTTTTCATTGAGTCTACGTTTCTTAATTTGTTCTTGAATATTTTTGAAAATGCAGTCTAGTTCAAGTGAGGTAGCAATGAAGTGTTTTCCATTCTTCTTTGGAGAGAAGAAGGATGGTCCTAAGGGCTTGCAGTCGATATCAGGTCGGTCCAACAGTTCTACTTATGTTGAGGCTGAGATGAGGAGATCTGGTTCTGAATTGAACTCTATGGATGCCTCAGACACCAGCACAGACTCCCTTAGGAGAAATGCATTTCCCAGTTTGTCTCAAAGACCCAGCAACCTCAGAGTATTTACTGTGCCCGAACTAAAAACGGCCACAAAGAGTTTTAGTCGCTCTGTGATGCTTGGAGAGGGTGGGTTTGGTTGTGTCTACAAGGGGTTGATCAGGAGTGTAGATGATCCTTCCACAAGAATTGAAGTTGCGGTTAAACAGCTTGGCAAAAGAGGAATTCAGGCAAGGAGTTTCCTTCTACTTTTTCCTCTTAAGAAGAACTTTGAATTGTTGATTCATTGCTAGAGAAGTCTTAGAACCAATAATTAATTTTCTAATAGATTTTTCTGTTCAAGCACTCGTTACAAAGATTTAGGTGCTTCTGTTCACATCAGTTGCTTCAAAACAATTAGAAGTTATAATAATTAGTATTATATTCCCAATGTTCAAGTTTTTATTGTATTTGAAAACCTTACTTGACCCTCTAGCAACTTTTGATGTTTATTAAGGTTTTCTGATTGCTTTTGTGTACCTTTTACTCTACATTAAAATGTTTGTTACTTTTGGATTACAGGGGCACAAAGAATGGGTAACAGAAGTGAATGTTCTGGGTATTGTGGAGCATCCGAATCTGGTGAAACTAGTGGGATACTGTGCTGATGACGATGAAAGAGGAATCCAGAGGCTTCTGGTTTATGAATATATGCCCAACAGAAGTGTGGAACACCATTTATCACCACGATCAGAAAGTCCTCTCCCATGGAGTAGGAGGTTGAAAATAGCCCAAGATGCGGCTAGAGGCTTAACATACCTGCATGAGGAAATGGATTTTCAGGTATAGTCATATAGCATAACTTTACTAATCAATTAGATAATGCCTTCATTTCCTTGTGTAGAAAGTAGAAACTTAGTTGTTTTGATCTCATTTAGACATTTCAAGAGAAGGAAGATGGGGAGAGCTAAATTGAAATTCTTTTGAAATTTAATTTTATTTGCTATTAGCTTGGTATTGCTGTGCTGACTGTTATGAGTTGGGTGGTTTAGATAATTTTCAGAGATTTCAAATCTTCAAATATCCTTTTGGACGAGCAGTGGAAGGCAAAGCTGTCAGATTTTGGGCTAGCAAGATTAGGACCATCAGATGGGTTAACTCATGTCTCAACAGCGGTATGCTCTTGTTCATTGATCTAATATATCACTTATTAATATGATGTTCACATATATTTTGAGATGTAATAAGCAAGAGAGGTGTTTTGTATGTAAGAAATTAAGAATAGAGAGACCTCAATCTATATGCATCAATGAAGCCTTTTAACAATTTTACAAGGCTGAGTAAAAATGGTCATGTCAAATTAAATGTGGATATAACCAAGCTAATTCTTCACCAATTCAAACCTGCATTTCTTATCTTTTCATTAAATACTCTATTAAGTATTCAGAGAATCAATTAGATATTATATGTGGATATAACATTACTCAACTAATTACTCTATTTTCTGTTGACTGCTGCCATATTTAACATGATCATATTGATGAAAGATTTTCCCTTTTGTAGTTAGAAGCTAAATGATACATCATGCTATTCAAACTCATTAACAAACTAGATAGAGCTGGAATCTTGTGGATCAACATACAACTTATGTTCATATGGTGGGTTTATTCATCAGGTAGTTGGAACAATGGGTTATGCAGCTCCAGAGTATGTTCAAACCGGACGTCTTACATCAAAGAGTGATGTATGGAGCTATGGTGTCTTCCTTTATGAGCTGATTACTGGTAGGCGTCCTATTGACCGAAATCGCCCCAAGGGTGAGCAGAAGATGTTGGAATGGATAAGGCCATACCTTTCAGATGGGAGGAAATTTCAACTAATATTGGATCCAAGACTTGAGAGGAAACAGCTCTTCAAGTCAGCACAAAAACTTGCTGTAATAGCCAACAAATGCTTGGTCAGAAACCCAAAGAATCGCCCAAAGATGAGTGAAGTGTTGCAAATGGTGACTCAGGTTGTGGAGTCTTCAGTGAGTACTAATCCACAGCCACCCTTGAAGAGTGTTGTAGCCTCAGAAGAAGCTTCTCAGGGTACTGAAACAGTGAACAAGAAAATTGCCATGGATCAAAAACCAGATTGTAATTGGTTAAGGATGTGGAGGCCAAAACTTTTAAGAACATGTAGATAGTTGTACCTTTATACTGGCCAAGGCAGTGAATTGGAGGCAAAGTTTCTTTATGACATGAATGATTTATTGTTGCTATACTTGGAAACCACAAAGAGCAGCTCATGTTAATGCTATTTTGTCACACACACACACACACAAAAAATGCCAAACCTCTTCATCCCCCTACCAATGTGTATAAAATATTTGTGCCACTTAGGGGTGCTTCATGCTTATCAAGCTGTTTGATGAAATTTTTAAGGATGCTATATTCAAGTATGTAAGAGGAAAAGAATTCTGAATTTCAAGGCAGAGGCTGGATTTCTCTTAGCTATATTGATGACCCTAATGTATGTAGCTGCTCTTAGAGAAGCCACAATACAAAGAAGTGAAAATTAATCACTTAATGGATGTAAAATACTTCATTTGTAAATTCTATATCTTTTTATATGCGCATTTTTTTTATAAATATGCTTGTTGAAATTTTATTCCTTAAATCATGTTTTCATCTCTCATATACGTGTATATGCACATTATATACTTATATATTTATAATACACAGTAATTTACAATAAATGAGATGAGACATGAATCTGATTCATACAAAGAAACGTAAAGAAAAGTGAAAGGGCAGCATATACATATATAAGCCAAAATAAACCAGCACTGGCACACACAAAATAGCAATGTACTAAACAAATAAATGTAATAAATTGTATTCTTTGTCCAACTCATATTTCTTCTAAAGTATTCTGAATATGGTGGGTTTCTTTTGTTTTGGGCCTGTCCTTTAATAATAGTTGCATATCATAAGACAGATTATATTACATTAGTGTATGTTAGACAATAAGAAATTGGTTTTCAACCACAAGGTCAGTCAATTAAAGATTGAAGAATAGACAAAAAATATTTACCAAACCTTTCACTTTATATGATAAATATTGATGAATGTTAAAAGAAAATAAATAGTATCTTAAAGATCAACCAAAATGTTTACTAAAGAAGTAAAAGAGCATTAGATGATAAACTTAATATATATTTTATACTAACACAAGAATCAAAGAATATTCTTAAAACTTAAATCTATGTCACACAGATTGCCCCTTCTCTCTCCCCCCTCTTCTTTCATTAATTATATAAAGTCTACTGTTAAGAAGAAGAAGAAAGAGAATTGAAAATGCATTTTGCTAAAATGATGTCAAGATGACAAGCAATCTTTATAAGTTTTAGAAAAAGAATCCTAAAGTTGAGAGCAGAAGCACAACCAAAATGTATGAATTCAATAGAGCATAGAAAAAAATACTATAAATATTTCTTTAGTCACTTAAGAGAATAAACCTTTATTTTGTATTCATAGAAAAACATAATCTCTAAAAAAAATAATATATACTTAAAGAGAAAGCATAAAAAACAAAGAATAGTCATTAAGTAATGCCTCCAAAAAATGTACTACTTATTGTAATTTGAAAAAATACTCATCAAGTCAAAAATAACTACAAGTTCAAATAATATTCAAATATATTTCATAACATTAGATTCTAATTTGCAAAGTTAACCTTATATTATTTATAATGTGTTCCAAAAATATTTAATTTATATATATATATATATATATATATATATATATATATATATTTTATATATTTGTTTTTTATGTGGTATCCATGTATTCCTTTCACCATCGGGACCAGATATCAACCTACCTTTGACATTAAGAGCAGAAGCATTAATTAATTTTTATGGGATGAACTTATGCCTCATTCTTTGAATGATTTGAAGGGTTGAAAATACGAGAAAAATGTAATGAACGTGGAGAAGAAGTGGAGTGTAAGAAGGGAAATATTAATTGACTGTTGAGAATAAAACTAAAAAATAATATTATAAAATACTATATAAATTGATTGGATGAATTATATAACATGGAGATAGAAATCAAAATCCTTTGAGATCCATAAATCTTCAGAAATTTTTATGAATGGAATACTAAGTTTTAAGCATGAGAGGATCTGCACGTACACACGTGGTTAAATAGTTCTGCTATCAAATGGAAAGACCTAAATATCATTAAACTTATAAAATAGATAAAATTGAATTATGTCAATTTTAGTATGATAAATTTAATCTACATTTAAATGAATTTAAGTTGTCCTAATCAGTTAATTTTTTGTCAGTTCATCTCTAAGAATAATTGTTATAATTAAAAAAATTAAAATACTACTATTTTATTAATATATATTCATAATTATGAAATTAAAATCAGAAATGATTATTATAATTTACAATTAATTTTTTTTCCAGATTTTTTACAATATTGATCAAATTTAACCCCATGCCCAAAAATGGAATGTCTTTCCGTGACATATTAATATAATTTTCAAGTTGTTTTTCATTAACCTAGTTTATGAAGATTTAGAAAAAGAAAATTTAATTGGTGAATATGATTTTTACGATAAATATTATTATAAAATTAACAAAACTCATTGTACATGTATAATTTGTAATTATAACAATAGGAAACTCACTGTATTATAAACATTATTCAAATAAAAATTACAATCAACCTTTGTATTTATCAAATTGCGAACTTTATATATGGATATATCTAGCACCTTATTACTAAGAAAACAAAAGAATAAAATCTTAAGAATGTTGAGATAATATCTTCACAATTAATTACTATATTTAATATGACTAAAATTCTACTATGATCTTATTTTAAATATATATATATATATATATATATATATATATATATATATATATATATATATATATATATATTTAAATTATTCTTATTCTTTATTTCTAAACTATTTAATACTATTCAGCACATGAACATAAATCACATCATAAATGGCTTTTATTCTTTGTAAGAAATTGCAAGTGGCCAAACCTACATTATTAACTATTAACAATATCAGTTTACTATTTGAGGTCAAGATAAGATCAGTCTGATATCTTGATTAATCTTCGTGCATGGTCAACACCAGAACTTTAAAAAATTTAGCATGCTGATTTGATTGATGACAGAAAACGAATAAATAATTTGATAGTCGGTGTTTTTATTCATCAAATACCAGTGTACAGAGAAAGCAATAAATATAAAGAATCTCTTCTATTATAAAAATGGAAATAGAAGCTTAAGTTAGATGAATATGAGCATGTGAATTAAATAATTATGTAATTTGTTTTCTTCCTTTCAATCTTTCTTATTATCGGAAAATGTTTACATCAGTGGTACGACCTAATGTTTGGTACGAAGAAAGAAAAAATTGAAGAGGGGAAGACAAAATAAAGCGTGGACTAAAAGACCTAGATGAGAAAGAATGAAAATAAAAAGTTATAGAAAAAAATTAAAAATAAATAAAAGTAATATTTAAATCATTTAATTTTTAAAAATATATTATTTATTATTACTATTATTATTATTATTTATGTTGATATTTATTTATTATCTTTTATTCTTTATTAATATGTATTCCATGTCTTATTATTGTAATAGAAAGGGGAAAGCTTATAATATTATTATCAAGGTAAAAATAACCACTTATTAGAAATATGTAAAAGAAGTGCGGAAGCTTAATTGTACCATCCCTAATATACGATAATTATCTTACCAATATTTATATTTTAATTACTAAATAAAGGAAATTGATGATCTTATGAACAATACTTAAATATATTACATTAAAAAAATGCAAAATATTAATAGAAAATTGTTGATAAAATTTTATTTGTTGATAAAATATAATTGTTAAAAAATTTTACTAACAACAAATTTTACAATTAATTTATTGACATATTTATTAATGGATTTATTCCATCTATAATTACTGGCAAAAATTTATCATCAATTAATAATTCATCAATAATCTTAATACTATAAAAAGATAAAAATTATTAACCAGACAAATTCATCAAAAACACTCAAAATATGTTGGTAAATTGATTATATTAAATTTACTACAGATTTTTAAGTCTGTCGATAATTATCGATAGATTTTCGACGGATTTCTGATCCATCAGTAATTACCGACGGATTCATAAATTCATCGGTAAAATCATCGATAATGATATTTTATCAACAGATAAAATTTTGTCGATAAAATTATATCGGTAATTAATTTTTTTTTTGTAGTGTAACATAATAATAACAATAAAATTTACCAATAAAAAAATGTAAAGTTAACTTTTATTTAGTACTTAAAGTTCATGGTAAGAGTTTAACTTTTTAAATAACTTATTAAAAATATTTTTTTACAAAACAAATTTCAAATTGATGCGAATAAACAATTATGAATAACTTTCATTATTTACAAGTGTATTGACTTTACTGATCCATATATTTTAACTGCATATTAATATATCACAAAAACAACCTTTAAAATGCCCGCAAAACACTCATATAGCTGCTACCACAGCCAAAGAAAAGAAAAAAACAAACGAGTGGTGAGATGGGAAATAATAATATCAGAATTGCGAAGAAGAAGTTAGGAAAATTAATTTAAACATATTTACGTAATATTATTATACATCTAATATAAAATTTAGGAACATTAATTCAAACATCTTTACATCACACTATTAAGAATCTAATATAAAATTCCGTATTTATGTCAGATTAACATACAATTAATATAAATGTTGAGTTTTATGTTTGATTAATGTTTGACATATTAACAAGTTCCAATCATTTATAAAAAAATTATCACATAATTATTTCGTCATTTTTTAGGTTTGATGTAAAACATGTCACATGGAATAGAAAACTAATTTTATTCTAATAAAACTATTTTTTTTTTTCATTTGAAATGATTTTCTAGTTGTTGGTATTTACATATATCATTCAAGTGACAAACTAGTTACTCAAGTGATATTAGAGAGATGACATGTAATGTTACCCGAGAGACTCCTTGCAAGTCTTCATTTCATTTGTAATTTTCATTTGTAATTCAAGAGATCATGTTTAATGTTCAAGTAATATAATAATTATTTCAAACAAGAAAGCATAAATAATAGTGTAGTTGCTTAAGTAATAAGTTTGGGCTCTCAAACGTTTTTTCATTTGAGAGAGGAAAATACCATGAAAACTTTATCTCCTCTAAAAAAATATTGCTAAAAAAATATCCACTTAATGATATCCCTTTATGTTTGAAACTCATTTGTGATAAGTTTAATAGCTTTTAAAGAGGTATTTATTATAAGATTTTGTATAACCTTATTGTATATGTATAATAATGATTATGGAATAACGTGATAATGGGTTTGAAGTTATATATATAATACCTAGGATGGTAGTATGTAGTATAAAATATTTAAATAAAATATTCAAAATTTGATTACATTCTAAATAACATTAAATAATTAAGATATAAGTAAGGAAAAATCGATAAACATTTCTACGCATACTTTTGTTAAATTTGTATAAGGAGTTACACGTAATAGTATTTATTCGTGAGACTTTTATTATGAATCAAATATAAATTTCACGTAATAATTGTAACTTCTACTTAAATTGTATTATGATTGTAACTCTTTAATAATTTTTATTAGAATAAAAAATATATCTAAGAAATTATGTGATTTATAGTATTTTTCTTGAAACAAAATATAAGATTATATAATTTTAAATGCAGTTGAAAATTACGTAATTTTGTCCTAATCTCTAATAACCTGGAAACAATATATTATTTGTTATGACAATTATTATTATTATATATAATATTCTTATCTACAGTACCTAAATGATAATAAATTTTATTCATAACCTTATTAAAGTTAAAGTACTAGATATAAGAATATGTTTATATATATATATATATATATATATATATATATATATATATATATATATATATATATATATATATATATATATTAGGTTGTTACATAATTAATATCTTATAATGTTACAACTATGATGTTGTAAAATAAGTTATGCTCATTTAATTGATTCATTATATATGTTATGTTACCAGAGAAAATTTTCAGTATAGAAGCACCATCTTATCTTTTTGCCCGTGGTTAATTTTATTATTTCAAACATTTATAGGTATAATTATTTTTATTATATTGTTTTAGGTTATTGTGTTTCTACAATTAATTTCTAGATTACTGTTATTATTATATATGATTGTTCAATAAGTATTTTTCTGATTTGACTTTTACACATGTTGTTATGACTTATTGATTTTAAAACATTTTTTTAATGGGATGACTATGATTGAATTTCAGCAACATCGTCTAGATTAGTTTGTAGTTAAGAAGTAAAAAATGTAGCTAGAAATTTTAGGGAAAATAATATACAAGAAGGAAATAAATTAATAGTGAAAAAATTAAAATTTAATGAAGTAAGGTTTTAGAAAAATTTAATTAAATTTCTATGTGAAAATAATATAAATTATATATATATATATATATATATATATATATATATATATATATATATATATATTAAACTTTATAAAATGGAAGACTTGTGTTGTAATGTTATAAGATGCATATTATATGAGTTCATGTAAACACCACCTTAAATTGCAAATGGCAACTTCAATTTCTTATGTTTATCTTTACCAAAAAGAGAAATAAAATAAGTAGATGGTAACGTATTAGAATTCATTCATCATAAATGAAATTATTGACACCATCTTTTGGAATTAAGAGTTACAAATGAACTAGGAGTTTATGTTTTTTTTGTGATTTTTTCTACTATTTTTTAATTAATTTTTTTATTCTTCCATTTCCATATGTTAATTTAATATTTGATCTTATTATTATTTTATAATAATTAGTTGCTTACTAAAATAAGATTCAAAAGTAAAAAAATAACAAAATTGCTTAAAAATGCTCTTGGATTCATTTAATGCTGCAAAATAGGGTATTATTTAAAAATACATTTCATCGTAAAGAAAAGTAAAGATATATAATATAACCACAAATTTTTTTAAAAAATATTATTACATTTTTCTATAGAATATTCTAATATTACATGTGACGTGAGGGAGAATAAGTTTATAATAAAATCTTTAAAATCATCCATCAACAGTAACTTAATTAATTTAAATTGTTAGATTAAGTTTTTTATTGTGAGTCTCTTTCTATAGTTAGTATTTTTTAAGACTGAAGTTAAGTGCGTACGAATTAAATTGTTTGAAAGAGAGAATACCGATCCAATCAGAGACGTTGCTTTGATACCTTCTTCATTCAGCAACCAATCTGAACCGTCAGTTCAACTCCCTCTACCCTCTACCCCACATTCCCAAACCTTAATCAACGGCCACTGATACAAATTATTCCAACCATTCCCAACTTAGCAAAATTTAATATTGATGATTAAATCATGACAAATGGCCAAATGGGTAGCAAATTTATGATTTTTAGATTTTGACGAAATTTTGGGATTAAAGAAATACATTAAAAATGCTGCCCAGTGTTTCAAAATACGAAAACAATGAAGCAGCAGTGGCAGAAGCTGTTCCATCTTTAAAGCCGTGGCAAACTGTATAAAAACGCGTGAATTGCACCTTTTTTCGTCCATTTTCTTTCTCAAAATAAATATTCAATGCTTCATCTTCATCTATTGCCTATTGCGTAGTTCGTACCACCCCTTGTTGTTGGGTGTCTCTGCAGTTTTGTTTTCAAGTTTGAGGATTGCTACAATTGAGTTGGTGCTGAATCCGAGGTGGGGTGATTCTTACTTTGATGTTTTGTTTGGTTAATTGGTTGGGCTGTTTCTTTTTTCTTTTTTCTGTGTCGGGTCTTTTGTTAGTTAGTTCCGTTCCAAATTGAAAACTTTTCCTTTCTAGTGTTTCTGGATTTCTTGTGGATTGGTGTAAGCTATAATCTTGAGGGTTGTGATTGGATTATTCTTTTGTTGTTGGGAATTGAAAAGGTTTATATTTTGTAGGATGCCATGGATTTCAATTATGGTTTGACTCATGCTAAAGTTGTTGTTATGCGGATTATCCTTTTTTATATTGCATATACTGGGACTGGAGTGAGTTGATTAGGATCTAGGTAATAACAGTATCAGAGTGGTTGTGATTTGCTTTTTAAATGTTGAAGAAGATCATAGAGGCTAACAATTATTTGATCTCAATAACAAAATGGGTTTGGGCACGAAAGCTACACTGTTGAGGTTCTTTTTGTGCGATTGTGGCAGAGTTCCAAACACACATAAAAGTAGATGCTTGCTGATTCCTGCTTTTGTGTTTTACTCTCTCTTACTTCTGAGAGGGAGTCTTGAGCAATTGTAGGATTGCTGCTATATGTATTTTTTAGAAGACCATGAAGATTCCTTACATCCTTAAGGTATGAGATGAATTTATGCTTAGGTGTCGACTTTGACTTCACCAAAAAAAAAAAAGGTATTTCTAGACGGTTTTGAGTCATTGCACTGCTGGTAAAATCTATTGCCTCTTGTCCCGGTGATCATAGGATCTAGTTGTGGTTACAGCCTCTCTACTCAATGGCCCAAATCTTAGAATATTGATAGAGCCTTGCGTGCCAAATCATTCTTTTCTTTTTTTTTTTTTTTTTTTTTTTTTTTTATCAGAGCCAAGAAGGCGTATTGTTACTTGGGTTAGCTTAAGTTTTTATAACTCCCCTATTTGACACTGAAAGGTAGTCTTCGGTCAGTCATGCTAAATCAGGTAGTTGTGTTTGCAACTGCATTATACTCAACTTGTTAAACTTTAATGTGCAGGAAGTTAGGAACATATTGTACTTAATTGGTTTTAGTGGAATTTTGTTTTTTCATAAAATCTAACGACAATGATTTGTCCATGTAATCAATCCTACTTAGTGGAAGAGGATTGATTGTTGTTGTTGCAGTTGTGAAAACACTTAAAAGCAAAAAAGCTTCTAATGTCACATATCAACCATAGGGCAGATGATAATGCATACGGTAAACTAAACTTGTCAAATTTGTTGTGAACAATACTGATAGTTTTATATTAATTATACCAGACGGACAGGTAGCAGTTTTTGTTTTATTAACTGTTATAATTACACACCATCTATTTTTGAGGATCTAATTCTCATATTTGCATCAATGACTCTAATTTAGATCTTTAATGATTCAGTTTAATTGGACACGCAGTACCTGGTCTGTTTGTATTCAATGTTATGATTTGTTCTTGATTTAGCATATCATTGTCATAATTACTGGTAAAAGTCAATCTATTAATGTACAGCTTATCTTGGCAGTTGTATTGTATTGTTCTTGGTGTGGAATCGTTTGAACGTTGTCTGGTAGAAGACTTTCAGATTTGTAGTCAAGTTTCATACTAAGAGATGGGGTTGTATGAGAATTCAGATGTTGTGCAGTGGGGTCTTAATCTTTTTGGCGGTGACCCTGCTTATAGCCCTGGATACTATTGTGACATAATTCAGCCTAATACTGGTGATGTCTATAATAATGGGCACTACTTCCATAGCCCTTATGCTACTCAGCGTAACCAAATAGAGAATGACGAGATCATTGCACGAGCTCTTCAAGAACAATTGTCACGAGTAGATATTGCTGATTGTTCAAGATATTCACAGACAAATGAAGAACAGTTCCGTGCTTCTGAGCCTGCATATGATTGGCATGACACATCGATGATGTATTGTTCAGGAGGTATCATTTAAAGGTCAAAGTGTCAATGTGCATATTTTTGCTTAGAAATATCTATTTTGCATGGATTTGGTTAATTCAATAATTTTTTTTTCATATTCAGGTCATGATTATACCTACGATGGAATTGGGGACATAAAACCTTCTAGTTCATTATGTTGTAGGCCTTGTGAAGCAGAGGAAAGCTCATTGGAGCTAACTGACAATTATCCACTTGATGGTGAAATAGGGAGGAAATTGAGTCAGATGGTTCCAATTCCTGTATGTTTAGCCTCTTTTGATCTGTTCTATGATCTGTAGATTGGACTGTGGTGCCTAAAGTTTTCTTTTACCCTCCTTTGTAGCATATTCCAAAAATTAATGGAGAAATTCCTTCAATTGATGAAGCAACTTCAGATCATCAAAGGCTTCTGGATAGGTATTAGTCATAGGCATTATTCCTCCTTGGTGAAAAACTAAAAGGGTTGTTATGATGCATATTTTATTATCCGCCAATTTAATAATTGCCTGTACAGTGAAATTATAGTAACATATGGGTTGCATTGAGTATTTTCTTTTTTTACCCATTTGTAATTTTTAAGGTTTATGTTGATTGAAAGAATAATTTATTTCATCTACCTTTTTCTTCAATTGGACTTATAGACATGCCAAATTAAGCCGCTTATGTTTTCAAACAGATTGCAGTTATATGACTTTGTGGAGCATACGGTACAAGGTGATGGTAATTGTCAGGTTTGTTGCTTTTAATATTTATTCCTTCCAATTCTTTTCTTTATCAACATGTGCATAGCAGCATTCATCAGTTTTTTTATCATTAGTTCCATATTTACAGTATGGTATCGAATCATAATTTCATTTGTATTCTTCTCCAGTTCCGTGCATTATCTGATCAGTTGTTTGACACACCTGATCACCACAACAATGTGAGACAAGAAGTTGTGAACCAGGTTTTTACTCTAGTCTAGGTGGATTATGCTTTATTATGGTTGCCTAAATCTTAATATCTGGTTTGATACTTTTGCACAATATTCTTGGATTCTGATTGTTGATACTGTTTTTAACCAGCTAAGGTCTCATCCAGAGATTTATGAGGGATATGTTCCCATGGAATATAGCGAATATTTGGAGAAAATGTCCAAGTAACAACTGCTTTCCTATCTCTTTCTTTCTTTCTATCTATCTATATATATGGTTAACTTGTTTTGAGCTAACTAGTAGCTTCTTTTACTTTCACTATCAATGAAATTAGGAGTGGTGAATGGGGGGATCATGTCACTCTTCAAGCAGCTGCTGATTCGGTATGAGTTTTGCTACTTACAATTTTTCTTCTGTTGAACTTTGTTTAAATATGTTCCATTCTCTTTCATTTGCTGTTAGATTTTTTTTCCAAACTTCTAGAGAAATAACGAATTAGTAGTGAGTGATTTTGACAACATGTGGTTTGCAAGTTTCAAATTTGGTTGCTTGCACCGTGCTCAGTGGTTACTAATTTTTCTAGAAATAACTTATATATTAATTTTTAGCTTGGCTGTTGACAACCTAACTGTTGTGCCTACTTAACAAAAATGGACCAATTATCGTCTTATTGATCTTGGAATATTTTCAATTGTGGCAGTTAGGCAGTGTTTGGCATAACTTATTTTATGTTTCTCTTTTCCTAGAAAGGAGAACATAGACTAAGCAAGTTTTTTGAAATTTTCATTTTTAACAAGGCTATCCCTCCATTTCAAAATTTTCAGGCACAGGTTGCATGGTTTAAGTCTGTTAGCCCTCTTTCCCCATTGAATTATACCTGGATTTTTCTGCCCTCAGATGATGCCATCATTTTTAGACTTATGACATAGTGAAGCTTTAGAAATCCTACCTTTCGGATAAAAAGGATGATGCCATTTTTAGCTTATAGCAATAATAAATAATATCTGAAAATGCCTAAATTGTTTTCCTTTTATTTTTTTCTCCAGTATGGTGTTAGAATATTTGTGGTGACTTCTTTCAAGGACACCTGTTGCATAGAGATTCTTCCTAATTTTGAGAATCCAAAAGGAGGTAAGATTTTCTTCCTTCTCTTCTAAAATTTCCTTTTCCTTTTTGGGTCTCATTTTCTCATTAAACTTGTTTATTTCCTTAATTAACTGTTAACATCACTTTGTTCTTGAAATCTTTCTGAACCTTGGCCATAATTTGACATCTTTTATAACCTTTTGTGCCCTCACAAGATGCTAACAAACAAACTGTATCATCAGTATCTATCTGTTATCTAGAAACCTAATTATAGAAATTTGTTGGATAAACTTGGATTTGTGCATTGTTTGATCAATATTTTGTGTTATGCTCATAAATCAATGAATGTGTAAACCATTGATGACTTTGGTATTTATTAGGTATTGATCACTTTTAGACCATTTTTCAATTGTCCGTCAATCATATACCATTGTATGTTTTCATTGCAGTGATTTTTCTTAGTTTTTGGGCAGAGGTGCATTACAACTCCATCTATCCTCAAGGAGGTAATTATATAATTTTTTCCATATTCAACTTGAATTATTTTAAACTAGCTCACCAATAGTTTCAATAATGTGGCTGGTATTTTTATATATTTGACAAATCCTGTGGCTAACTCCCTACACCAATTAGATATGTAAGCATTTACATATTTATTTATTTGTTATCATTTACCAAATGATCCAGATGCTTTCAAGAAAAACAAACCTCTTGACCCAGATATCCCTTCAAGTGAGTCAAAAAAGAAGAAAAGATGGTGGAACTTTGGGACCAAACATTAATAGTGTTGCTGGCATAGAACCTTAAGTGTAACCAAAAATGTGGTGCCTCTGCATTTTGGACTATATATATAAAAATTCATCCAAGATTCATCAAAAACAGCCAATAAGGATGCCTTCAACTCAGCAGGGATACCAAACTTTTTGGGGGCCATACAACAGCTCTTAATTTATATTCTCATTTTTTTTTAATAGTATGATTTTCTTCTTTATCAATTATAAATCTGGATGTGCTTAGGCAGCTAAATCCCAGTGACATTTTATACATAAAGAGTTATAGTATACCAATTTATCTAGTTAGTTTCATCTTGATTTACCAGGTTATAAAAATATAGTGTTAGAGTATCTACCAAAGATTTTTGGGTTGAAATAATAGTTATGTTTGAACTGATTTTGAACATAACAATTTGTTCACAATTTAAAAGTTTTTAATATATTTTTAATCTTTATAAATTTTGTTATTTTTAATTTAGTTCTGTTTTTAAGGCTTGATTTTATGTTCCTATCGTTTTCGACTTGTTAAGAATTTATCCTTATCAATAAGCTTACATTTCAGTTTTGGTCCATACGCTGGAGACTAAGTTTAATGGTTTCAAAACCATAGAAACTCTGTTGAATTTTATGTGTATAAGAACTGAGATCAAAACTGAGACAAACTTTAGAGGATAAGTTATATATCCAATAACTCAAACCTAATTTAAACTTAGTCTCTAAGCATACGAGGCTCGTTTGTTAGAAATTGAAATATAATTTGGTGATTATTTTTAAAATATTTTTTACAAGTAAAAAAAATAGGTTGTTTGTTTAAAAGAAGTTGTTTTTATCAAACATTATTCAAAACAGTTTATTATTCATATTAATTTAAAAAAATTATTACTATTTTAAAAACTAAAATAAATGAACATAAGAAATTAAAAAAAGTTAAAATAGGTATTTTTGTTTTTAAAAAAATGTAACACACTCATAGTTTTGAGGAATTAATGGTTTGGAAACAAATTAGGTTTTATTTACTTATCAGATTACATGATTAGATGTTATATTAATTGAAGTAAATAATTCATTCTGTATAATAAATATTGACATATTTTTTTATAGTATATTAATAAAAATAAATTTAAATTTTAATATAAAACAATAATTCTGTTAATTTTATTTAAACTTCATTATTTATTAAGATAATTGAATACATGTTTAATTTATAATAATTGTCACATGTGTTTTTTTAGAAGGAAAATCAAAATTGATATGTAATTACACTTGAAGAAATCAATAAAAATTTTAGTTTTACAAAATAAAAGTAAAGAATAAATGATTTCTATAATTACATATTAATATTCATTTTCCCTAAGACAAGTGACCACCATTACTAGAGATTAATGATTTTTTTCTTATTATATTAAAAATAAAATATTTCAATACTTGTTATACTCAACCAACTATCAATCCTATTAATTGATATAGAAAGATTTGCACAAAAATATGATAGATTAATAAATAGCATTTGAAAGTTCTGGTAAAAGGGGCAATGAACTGTTCAATTATTTGCTGTTTCATAGTAAGAGTTCGAATGTTTACATGGAAAAAAGAAATGGAGACATAATTAGATGAGAAACTACATAAAAGATAATGCACTTTTTTGGTATTTTAAAATATTAAAATTTAATTTTAGTTTTTTAAAACAAATAATAAACACATTCTGGATTATTTATTGTTCTTTAATAATCAGTTTTATTCAAAAGTCTTAAGAGAACTTATCTCACATCCATATATTTCTATTCATAAGATGAATCTGGCATTATTTACAAAAAAATGTCTATTTTAACTAGACTATTAGGTTTATCTATTAATTAGCCTCATCCATTAAGTCATCTAATTAATTAATAAAATAGATTCCATAAAAAGTTTCTAACCTTAATCCTATTACTTGATTGTTTATTTATGTACTCATCATACTCTCTTAGGGGGAGAACTAACATTGGATTCACCTTTTTCTTACCTATATCAAACATACAAAAACAAATAAACTCAAATTTAAAATAATAAAAAATATACAAAAAGATATATTTATATTGAAATTTGAATCGCGTTGAAGATTAATGTTTTATGATTAATGAACTTGAATTTTTTTTTTTTCCAAGATCAAACATCAATCTATAAAAAAAAAAAAATAAAAAAAAAAAAAAAAAAAAAAAAAAAAAAAAAAAAAAAAAAAAAAACATAAAAGTCAATTTCTTAATCACAAGTTTTCCAATCAAATCAATCTAATGAAAGTAATGAGCAATTAATATTATTTTCAGTCTAAGAAATAAAACTTTAGATTTGTCTATATT